>Ga0138257_1387607_pt1 | contig 14032 bp, 28 predicted proteins | sample RNAICE20151110_2_FD_105264 | JGI IMG/M metagenome (GOLD analysis project Ga0138257, IMG submission 105264) | Metatranscriptomics of polar marine prokaryotic and eukaryotic communities from Arthur Harbor ice station, Antarctica -... | ecosystem: Environmental > Aquatic > Marine > Unclassified...
GCTAAATTGAATTTATAAAATTTTAACGAGATACATGTCTTTAGGAATGCTTGGTAATAAGATAGGTATGACACAAATTTTCGATACGGGAGGAAATGTAATTCCAATTACTGTACTTCGTGTTGGTCCATGTGTTGTAACACAGATTAAAACAGTTGCAACGGACGGTTACAATGCTATTCAACTTGGATATTACTCGGTCTCAACAAAACAGCTACCTCAACCACAAAAGGGACATCTTAAAAAATGTGGATACGAGTCATTAAAATACTTACAAGAATATAAGACCAATAATGTGAATGATTTTACATTGGGTCAAGTTATTGATATTGATACATTCAAGGATGTAAATTTTATTACTGTAAGTGGAAATAGTATTGGTAAAGGTTTTGCTGGGCATCAAAAACGACATAATTTTAGTCGTGGACCAATGACGCATGGTTCGAAAAATCACCGTGCGCCAGGTTCTATTGGCGCTGGGACAACACCAGGTCGGGTGCTTCCTGGTAAAAAAATGGCAGGTCGATTAGGGGGTAAAAAAGTTACAGTTTCTAATTTACAAATTGTTAAGAGTGATCTCAAGCAGAATTTATTAATTGTAAAGGGTTCTGTGCCTGGAAAACCTGGAAATTTATTAAATATATATTTTTTAAAGAATATTTAAGTTATTAGTCAATATTATGAATGGAATAAAATGTTTTATTACATCAAAAAAAGCATTAAGCTTGATCGATGAGAAAAAATATAGTTTTTTAGTACAACGTTGGATGAAGAAGGATACATTGAAGAATATAATTGAAGATTTTTTTAATGTTAAAGTAATAAGAGTTAACACATTTAATTTACCACGTAAAAAGCGTCGTCTTGGAAAATTTCAAGGTTATAAACCACAATATAAAAAAGTAATTATTACCCTTGATTCGGCTGATACGTTACAGTTATTTTCAGATATTTAATTAAATAAAAAAATTTATGGCTATTCGCTTGTACACATCTTGCACACCAGGTACACGTCATCGAATCGCACCTGACTTCCGATCATTAAGTAAGCAAAAACCAGAGAAGTCACTTCTAGTTAAGAAATCTAAGTTAGGTGGCCGTAATAACCAGGGGGTTATTACTGTTCGTCATCGTGGTGGTGGACATAAGCAAAAATATCGATTAATCGATTTCAAAAGAAATAAGCATACAATTGAGGGTAAAGTTATTCGTATTGAATACGATCCAAATCGAAATGCCCGAATTGCACTTATTCATTACGCGGATGGTGAAAAGAAATATATTCTACATCCAGATGAACTTCAAGTTGGTAATATTATCCAATCAGGTGAAGAGGTCTCTATTCAAATTGGGAACGCTCTTCCATTAAAAAATATCCCATTAGCAACGGAAGTTCATAATATTGAATTAAATATTTTTCAAGGGGGTAAGATTGTTCGTGCGGCTGGTACTTCTGCTTCGATAGTTGCAAAAGTAGGAAATTATGTCACATTACGTCTACCATCAAAAGAAATTAGATTAGTTTTTAAAGAATGTTATGCCACAATTGGTCGTGTTGGTAATTTGAATAATTATGGTGTAGTTATTGGAAAAGCAGGTCGAAAACGTTGGTTAGGGCGACGACCACATGTTCGGGGTGTTGTTATGAACCCATGTGATCATCCACATGGTGGTGGTGAAGGTCGTTCACCAATTGGTCGAGTACAACCTTATACTCCATGGGGTAAACCCGCATTAGGAATTCCGACTCGTATGAAAAATAAATATAGTGATGCTTTTATTATTCGTCGTAAAAAGTAATTAAGCAAAATAAAAAAAATGGGAAGATCAATTAAAAAAGGCCCTTTTATTTCATATCATTTATTACAACAAGTAATTGAGATGAATAAAGGTGAAAAACTCGATGTTATTAAAACTTGGTCACGGGCATCCACAATTTTACCTGAAATGGTAGGTCATACAATTGCCGTACATAATGGACGTGAACATGTTCCAATTTTTATTTCCGATCAAATCGTTGGGCATAAATTAGGTGAATTCGCCATAACCCGTACGTTTCGTTCTCATATCAAAGCAGACAAAAAATCAAAACGTTAAATTTTTAAACAGAATCAATATATCTAATGAAAAATGCCTTAGTAGAAAATTCAACGATGGATAACGATCAAGACGTATTATTAACGATTTCTCAAGCAACCGCAATCGCGAAACGTATTCGAATGTCACCGAATAAAGTTAGACGTGTTCTTAAATTAATTAATGGGTGTTCGTATCAGGATGCTCTAATTTTATTAGAATTTTTACCATACAAAGCATGTGGTGTTATTTGGCAAGTTTTACGATCAGCTGTTTCAAATGCAGAAAATACATTTAATGTCAATAAACAAGATTTACGAATTAAAGAAATTTTTGTAACGCAAGGGCCAACAATGAAAAGATTCCGACCACGTGCGCAAGGTCGCGCTTTTGTAATTCGAAAACCATTATGTCATCTTACTGTGGTTATTGAAGTTACGCCAAATTAATTTTAAAATTATACTATGGGACAAAAAACGCATCCATCTGGATTTCGACTAAATACGACACAACAACATTATTCAAATTGGTGTCAGACAAATTGGCGATCATATTCAGATGAAGTTAGAAGTGATAATCAAATTCGATTATTTTTAAAAAAAAAGTTAAATGCAGGAAATATTTCTGATATTTTAATTGCAAAAAATTTTGAACAGAAAAAAATTTTTATTAAAGTTTTCCTTGCGAAACCGGGAGTGATTGTAAAAGAATTTAGTTCAGAAATTGGAAATTTAGAAAAGCAAATTAAACAACGTGTTCCGCAAATGAAATTTGTAAGTATTGCAATTTTTGAGGTTGAGGAACCAAATCTCGATGCCACTTTATTAGCTGAATATATTTCGGAAATGTTAGTAAAACGGATTGCATTTAAGCGAGCAATCCGCATGGCGATTGATTTAGCAAAACAAAATGACTCTTTACAGGGTATTAAGATTCAAATTTCAGGGCGATTAAATGGTGCTGAGATCTAGAAGTGAATGGGTTAAAGAAGGGAGAATGCCTTTACAAACTTTGCGAGCTAAAATTTCATATGTTTCAACCACTGCCAAGACAATCTATGGTATTTTGGGAATAAAACTGTGGATTTTTAAAGGTGAGAAACTGAATTAATTAATATAATTATTATGCTTAGTCCAAAACGAACAAAATTTCGTAAACAACAACGAGGAAGATTAAAAGGAAAGGCTCTTCGAGGTAATAAAATTGCATTTGGTGATTATGCAATTCAAGCAAAAGAATCCGGTTGGATTACTTCGAAACAGATTAAGCGACACGACGTGCAATAACGCGATACACGCGTCGAGGGGGTAAACTCTGGATTAAAATTTTTCCAGATAAACCGATTACTGCACGTGCCGCTGAATCACGTATGGGTTCGGGTAAAGGTGCTCTTGATTATTGGGTCGCGCCGATAAAGCCAGATACAATAATTTTTGAATTAAAGGGGGTTACTCCAGAAATTGCAAAGCAAGCAATGCGTATTGCTTCATATAAATTACCGGTAAAAACAAAGTTTATTACAAGAGAAAATAATGCTTAAAAAACGAAGACTTGGTACCGTTGTGAGTACAAAACTAGACAAAACCGTTATTGTTGCGGTTCGAACCCGATACTCCCACCCGTTATATTCGAAAGTAATTTCACGGACAAAACGTTATCTGGTACATTACTCCAAGAATATAAGTGTTGTTGGGGATAAAATTTCAATCGAGTTAACACGTCCTCAAAGCTTAAATAAATGTTGGATTTTAAAAAAAATTTATAAGTAAAAATGATACAACCTCAAACGATTTTAAATGTTGCTGATAATACTGGGGCAAAAAAAATTTTATGCATAAGAGTATTAGGTGGGAATAAAAAGTACGCGCGTATTGGTGATACGATCATTGGTGTTGTAAAAGAATCATTACCAAGAATGACTGTCAAAAGGTCAGATATTGTTCGTGCTGTTATTGTTCGAACAAAAAAAATCTATACGACGACAAAATGGGACGTTAATCCGATTTGACGATAATGCCGCTGTTATTATAAATACAGAAAATAACCCACGTGGAACAAGAGTTTTTGGACCAATTGCGCGTGAAATTCGTGATAAAAATTTTACAAAGGTCGTTTCGTTGGCACCTGAAGTTTTATAAGAAAAAATTGAAATGAAATTAAAAATTGGTGATAACGTTGTAGTTATTACAGGAAAAGATAAAGGTCAAGTGGGGAAAATTAAAACTATTTTTAAAAACAAGAATACAGTTGTTGTCACGGGTTTAAATTTAAAAACAAAACATCTAAAATCAACAAATAAAGAAGATCCCGGTAAAATTTTAAATATTGATGCGCCGATTCACCAATCAAATATTATGCTGTGTGATTTGGATAATATCAAAATTCGTTTTAAGATCATTATGCGAGATGGTTCCAAAGTAAGAATTTCGAAAAAAACAGGTCAAAGTATAAATTAAATTATGGATCCAAAATTAAAAGTTTTATATAAGAATACGATTACTCCTGATTTAATTAAGGAATTTGGTTATACAAATGTTCATCAGGTACCAGAATTACTTAAAATAAAAGTTAATCGTTGTTTAGGTTTATCCGCTCAAAATACGAATTTATTAAATAAAAGTATTGAAGAATTTCGAATTATTACGGGGCAACAACCAATTATTACTAAAGCAAAAAAATCAATTGCAGGGTTTAAATTACGTGAGGAAATGCCACTTGGTTTAACCGTTACATTACGGGGTAAAAATATGTATTATTTTTTGGAACGTTTTGTTAATTTAACACTTCCAAGAATTAGAGATTTTCAAGGTTTAAATCCTTTAAGTTTTGATAAAAAAGGGAATTATAATATTGGTTTAAAAGACCAACTAATATTTCCCGAATTGGAGTATGATAAAATTGATCAGCTTCTAGGTTTTAATATTTCATTTGTAACAACAGCAAAAAATAAAGAGGAAGGTTTAGTTTTATTAAAAAAACTAACTTTACCTATCAGATAAAAAAATTTTAGTTAATAATTTATGAGTAATGATAAAATTTCTGATATGTTGGTGCAATTCAGAAATGCAATCGCCGTACAACATCGTTTAGTTATAATCCCAAAGACAAGTATGACTTTGGCTATAACAAAAGTATTGAAAGAGGAAGGTTATATCTTATCGTATGAAGAATTTGATAATAATAAAATACCGATAATTACAATTGGGTTAAATTATTTAGGTGAAGGACAAAAACGAAAATCTTTTATTACAACCTTAAAACGAATAAGTAAGCCAGGTCTAAGAGTATACACAAAAGCAAATGATTTACCTCATGTTTTAGGAAATTTTGGTATTGCAATTGTCTCAACTTCAAAGGGTGTTATGACTAATATTCAAGCAAAAAATATGGGTATTGGTGGAGAAATTTTATGTTATGTTTGGTAAAAAAAAATTATGTCACGTATAGGTAGATTACCCGTATTATTACCCAAAGGGGTTTCAGTTAATATGGATTGTAAAATTATTATAGTTAAAGGACCTTATGGTTCATTAAAACGCGAGTTACCGGCTTTTATGGGGATTGAAATTTTTGATGACAAATTATTAATAAAACCTAAATTACCACACACAAATGTTACGAAACGCTGTCATGGTTTATTTAGAACACTTATAAATAATATGGTTATTGGTGTTTCCGAAAAATTTCAAAAAGAATTAGAATTAAAAGGCGTAGGGTATCGTTGTCAAGTTAAAAATAAGGAAGTTATTTTAAACTTAGGGTATAGTCATCCGATTCAACTAATAATTCCGGACGATATTGAAGTTAAAGTTGAAAATAATACATCAATTTTAGTTAGTGGTATTGAAAAAGAAATTGTTGGATTATTTGCTTCTAAAGTACGGGCATTTCGTCCACCCGAACCCTACAATGGTAAGGGTGTTTTATATAAAGATGAAATAATTATTCGTAAAACAGGTAAAGTGGGTAAATAATATTAAAATAAAAATTTTATTCTAAATGATAAATATGGAAGTAGGAAATACTGGGCAACTAAATAAAACTAGAAGAAAAATGAAAGAAAAACCGAAAAAATGGATTAAACGAGTTGTTAAAGTACGCCGAATTACAAAAGTAATTAAAGGGGGAAAAAAATTGCGCTTTGGTGCAATTGTTGTGATTGGGAATGAAAAAGGACAAGTTGGATTAGGCGTTGGAAAAGCCGATGATGTTATCGAAGCAGTAAAAAAAGCTGTGAATGATGGGAAACGGCATTTAATTCATGTCTCATTAACAAAGAATTATAGCATCCCTTATATTATTCATGGCAAATATGGGGCTGCAAATGTTATTATCAAACCAGCTGCCGCTGGTTCAGGTGTATTAGCAGGTGGATCTGTTCGAACCGTTTTAGAACTCGCCGGTTTACAAAATATCTCAGCAAAACAATTAGGTTGTGATAATCTTTTAAATAATGCTCGGGCTACAATTTCTGCACTAGATTCAATCAAGAAATAAATTTCTTAATAAAAGTTAGCAACTATTTAATGATTATAAAAAAAATTTTATATACACTACTACTCATTGCCTGTCTACGAATAGGCAATTTTTTTCCTGTCCAATATGTAGATCAGATTTATTTGTACGAAACATTAAAAAATAATTCTACTTTTCAATTATTTACATTATTTTTTCAAGGGCGATATTTTTTATTTTCAATTTTTTCACTTGGAATTCTACCTAATATCAATGCATCTGTTATTATGCAATTTCTTGTTTCAATAATTCCATTTTTTAAACAGATTCAAAAAGAAGAAGGGGAAAATGGAAGAAAAAAAATTACCCAATATACATGTATTTAACGGTATTAATTTCGTTTTATTATAGCGGTCTAATTGCTGTCTTATTAAAACCTTATGTTTTTGATTATACACTCGCGAAGGCTATTGAAATTTTTCTAATTTTAAGCGCTGGGTCAATTGTTACAATGTGGTTCAGTGAGTTAATAACAGAAAAAGGAATTGGAAATGGTTCATCCTTAATTATTTTTATAAATATTACTTCATCTTTACCAAAGAACTTAGAATTATTTCTTATTCCAAAATTCGAAATTAGTAAGATACTCATTATTTTACTCAGTCTAGTGGGTATTATATTTGTTCAGAATTCAACTAAAATTGTCCCAATTTTGTCGACAAAATCGATGATGAGTAATTCAAATACCAATTATCTCACAAATCAATCGTACATACCTTTTAGATTAATTCAAGGTGGGGTATTTCCAATTATTTTTGCAACAACATTTTTAACCCTTTTTGTAAATACCTTTGGACATATAATATTCTTTAAAAATTTTATTGAATTCTCCTCTATCTTTTTATATTTTGGTTTAATTCTTCTTTTTAATTTATTTTATTCTGGAATTAGTTTAAACGCTGATGAATTAACTGAAGATCTTAATAAAATGGGATTTATTGTTCCTTATATTAGGCCAGGATTACAAACAAAACAATATATCTTACAAATAACAAATCGATTGTCGTTATTAGGGGGTTTATTTTTAGCAATTATTGCTACAACTCCTAATCTAATTGGATATTTCGATAAAAATGTAGATATTTTAAGAAGTTTTAGCGCGACTTCTTTATTAATATTAGTTGGGGTTGCCATTGATTTAAACCGTCAAATTATAGCCTCATTATTATCCGAATATTATAAAACTATTATTTAATTTGAATCTAAAAAATGAAAGTACGTCCATCGGTAAAAAAAATGTGTAGTAATTGTCGAGTAATAAAACGATTTGGCGTAATTCGCGTAATTTGTTCAAATCCAAAACATAAACAACGTCAAGGTTAATAATATAAGGAGAAATATGGTACGTATTGCTGGTATTGATCTTCCAAAAACAAAGCGGATTGAGTATGGTTTAACATCTATTTATGGTATCGGTTTAACCTCATCACAGTTGATTTTAGATAGTACAAATATTGATAAAAATATTCGAGTTAATGAGTTACAAGATGCAGATGTAATTTCACTACGTGAAACTATTGAACAAAAATTTCAAGTCGAAGAAGATTTACGTCGTACAATTAAACAAAATATTTTACGTCTTTCCCAAATTAATTGTGTTAAGGGAAGACGTCATAGAGCAGGTTTACCTTTAAGAGGTCAACGTACACGTACAAATTCACGTACACGCCGTCGTGGAAATAGATAATTATTCAAGATAATTTAATTAAATAAGTGGCAACAAAGATTAAACAGACAACTAGGAAAAAAATAGTAAAATTGATGTATTAGGTGTTGTACATATTAGTGCAACATTTAATAATACTATTATTACAATTACGGACGTACAAGGGAATACTATTTCATGGGCTTCAGCTGGAAGTGTTGGTTTTAAAGGAGCAAGAAAAGGGACCCCATTTGCTGCACAAACGGCGGCTGAAAAGGCTGCTTTAACAGCACTGAGCTTTGGTCTCCAAAAAATTGAAATTATGATTAATGTACATGGAGCAGGTCGAGAAACAGCCATTCGTGCTTTACAGGTTATTGGTTTAGAAATTCTTTTTATTAAAGATATCACACCAGTTCCACATAATGGTTGTCGACCACCTAAATCTCGTCGTGTCTAATTAATGTTAAATCAAAAAATTATGTATGTTTGACTTTCAATTTCAAAAAATTAATTCTACGGTAAATATTCAGCAAAACATTTATGGAAAATTTTTAGTTTTTCCAGTAACAAATGGTCATGGGATTACAATTGGAATGCATTACGTCGGGTTCTTTTATCAGACCTATCAGGAATCGCAATTATTGGGGTAAAAATAATTGGAATTAAACATGAATTTTCGACAATTGCCGGTATACGAGAAGATGTATTAGAAATTTTATTAAATTTAAAACAAGTAACTTTTACTGGCACACTATTTGATAATATTGTCGTACCGTTAGAAATTCAGGGACCAAAAATTATCACAGCGGATAATATTCAACTACCATCGAATTTACAAATTGTAAATCCGAACCATTATATTACAGCAATTTGTGCAAATGTTTTTTTATGCATGGAATTAGAAATTGCCTCTGGAACTGGTTACAAATTAGCTAACCCTAGTTCTTGCGATGTAAAATCCGATTTTATTGAACTAGATGCAATTTTTATGCCGGTGCAAAAAGTGAATTATTATGTCGAGAATATTTATATAAAATCATTAAAATTAAAAGAAAATTTAATTATTGAAATTTGGACAAATGGAAGTGTGACACCGGAAATTGCATTAAAAAATAGTTCACAAATTCTGATTAATTTATTTTCAGTTTTTACGAATGCAAATATAAAACCTGAAAATACGAATGTTACCAGAAAAATAAATTCAATAAGAATTGAAGAATTGAATTTGTCGACACGAGCTTATAATGGATTAAAACGAGCCAAAGTAAATTCGCTCGATGATTTATTAAAATACTCTTTAAATGATTTAAAGAAATTACAAAATTTTGGACAAAAATCGGTACAAGAATTAAGAACAAAAGCAAAAACATATTTCGGGATAATTTTAAAACATAAATAAAAACTCATGATAAATACATTTTTACCTATTAAAACATCAAATAATATTTATAAAAAATGGTATTTAATTGATGCTAAAGAACAAAAATTAGGACGATTATCAACAAAAATTAGTTTACTATTAACAGGAAAACATAAATCAGATTATACACCTTCATTAAATAAAGGAGATTATGTAATTGTCATTAATGCTAAAGAAATTCAAGTAACGGGAAAAAAAGAAAAACAAAAATTGTATCGTTCGCATTCTGGTCGACCTGGGGGAATGAAAATAAAAACTTTTACAGAAGTTAAAAATTATTTTCCAGAGAAATTAATCGAAAAATCAGTAAAAGGAATGCTACCAAAAGGAATATTAGGGCGACAATTTTATACTCAATTAAAAATTTATTCGGATAACACTCATCCACATATTGCACAAAATCCTATTAGTATCGAATAATTTAAAACGCTAAAACTAAGTACTAACTAAAAAAATTAATGCCCAAATATGACGCTAAAATTTATTACATCGGCCATTGGAAGAAGAAAAGAATCGACAGCGGTTATTAAATTATATGAATTAACACTTGATGAAACAGTAGAGTTAGTTGGCGTTGAAGAAACAGTTATGATTAATGGTTTAATACCCGAAGTATATTTACAATTTAATTCACGGTATATGAGTACAATTTCATTACCCCTCGAAGTTCTGAGTTTAACCGATAAATATCGAATTGATGTTACTGTTCATGGTGGTGGTTTAAGTGGACAAACAAATGCGATTAAACTAGGATTAGCCCGTGCGCTTTGTAAATTAGATTCAACTTATCGTCCACTATTAAAATCATATGGATTCCTTACACGTGATGCCCGAATAAAGGAAAGTAAAAAATATGGATTAAAAAAAGCTCGCAAAGCATCTCAATTCTCAAAGCGTTAAAAATTTTATTTATATTTTCTATGCCAAAAAAAGATATTCACCCCGAATTATTCATAAATTCACAAGTATTTTGTGATGGTCAATTAATTATGACTGTTCCTTCAACGCGTCCTGAATTACACGTCGATATTTGGTCAGGTAATCATCCCTTTTTTACCGGATCTAAAAAGATGCTTGATACAGAAGGACGTGTCGAACGATTTAACAAAAAATATAATATTAATAAAAATTAAATTATATGCCTACAATTCAACAATTGATTCGTTTTAAAAGACAATCTGCAATTAAAAAAACAAAATCACCTGCTTTAAAAAATTGTCCTCAAAAACGCGGGGTTTGTACTCGTGTTTATACAACAACACCAAAAAAACCGAATTCCGCAACACGAAAAGTTGCCCGAGTTAGATTAACTTCTGGTTTTGAAGTAACAGCCTATATTCCTGGTATTGGGCATGAGTTACAGGAGCATACAGCTGTTTTAATTCGTGGAGGACGAGTAAAAGATTTACCTGGTGTCCGTTATCATATTATACGATGTGCACTTGATAGTGGACCAGTTAAAAATAGAAAGCAAGGCCGTTCAAAATACGGTGTTAAGAAACCCAAAGAATAAATAACAATTAAAATTATTATGTCTCGTCGTAAAGTAACAAAGAAAAAATTCCCTGCTCCGGATTGTACTTACAATAGTTATCTTGTAACGATTTTAATTTCGCGAATTTTAAAAAGCGGAAAGAAAACCTTAGCTCAAACTATTGTAAATGACACATTCGATGTTATTAAATATCGTTTAAATTTAAACCCTGTAGAAGTTTTTGAAACCGCTGTCAAAAATGTAACACCAATTATTGAAGTTAAAGCCCGTAGATTTGGTGGAGCAACATACCAAGTTCCAATAGAAGTCAGTGGTTTTAGGGGTTCAAATTTAGCTATTAAATGGATTTTAATTGGCGCAAAAAGACGACCTGGAAAAACGATTGCTGTAAAATTAGCGAACGAATTAATTGATGCTTCAAATAATTTAGGTGAAGCAAATAAAAAAAAACAGGAAACACATAGAATGGCTGAAGCAAATAAAGCTTTTGCCCATTTCCGTTATTAATGTTTCTAATCGCCAAAAGTAAATAATTTTAATTTAATCAATTTTATAAAATGGCTCGTGAAGTATTTGAACGAAATAAACCGCATGTTAATATTGGTACAATTGGTCATGTTGATCATGGTAAGACAACCCTAACAGCTGCAATTACAATGACACTAGCTTTAGGTGGAACTGCAATAGCCAAAAATTATGAAGATATCGATGCAGCCCCCGAGGAACGTGCACGTGGAATTACTATTAATACAGCTCATGTCGAGTATGAAACCGAAAATCGTCATTATGCTCATGTAGATTGTCCCGGACATGCTGATTATGTTAAAAATATGATTACTGGTGCAGCACAAATGGATGGTGCAATTCTCGTAGTATCGGCAGCCGATGGTCCCATGCCTCAAACTCGTGAACATATCTTGTTATCAAAACAAGTAGGTGTTCCACATATTGTTGTTTTCTTAAATAAAGAAGATCAAGTTGATGACGAAGAATTATTAGAGTTAGTAGAATTAGAGGTTCGTGAACTTCTTTCTAACTATGATTTCCCCGGTGATGATATTCCAATTCAAACCGGATCGGCACTGTTAGCAATTGAAGCAATTAAAAAGACATCTGATATTAAAAGAGGTGATAACCCGTGGGTTGATAAAATTTATTCTTTAATGGATTTAGTTGATGAATATATCCCCGCACCAGAACGTGATGTTGATAAACCATTTCTAATGGCTATTGAAGATGTTTTCTCAATTACAGGACGTGGGACAGTTGCAACTGGTCGAATCGAACGGGGTGTTGTAAAAACAGGTGAAATAATTGAAGTTGTTGGACTCGGTGAAACTCGTCAAACAACTGTAACAGGCGTCGAAATGTTCCAAAAAACACTAAATGAAGGGTTCGCTGGTGATAATGTTGGAATCTTATTACGTGGTGTTCAAAAAGCAGAAATTGAACGTGGTATGGTACTAGCACAAAGTGGAACAATTTTACCACACACTGAATTTGAAGGTGAAGTTTACATCTTAAATAAAGAAGAAGGTGGTAGACATACTCCATTTTTTACAGGTTATCGTCCACAATTTTATGTTCGGACAACTGATGTAACAGGTAGTATTGTCGCATTTACAGCGGATGATGGAAGTTCAGTTGATATGGTTATGCCAGGTGATCGTATTAAAATGACAGTTGGCTTGATCTCAGCAATTGCAGTTGAAGAAGGAATGCGTTTTGCAATTCGTGAAGGTGGTCGAACAATTGGAGCTGGTGTTGTTTCAAAAATTATAAATTAAAACTTATGGATCGTAATTTAAATGATTTAGCTAATCCTAAATTAGTGGTGGTTACAGTACATTTAGCGTCATTCGATAAAAAATCTCTTCGTGAAGCAGAACGTATTATTATGAATGCACCATTATTAGTTACTAATGGAAAAATAAAAGTTCCAATTCCATTACCACGTAACTTCCGTTATTGGTGTCTTTTAAAATCACCCCATGTTAATAAAAAAGCCCGTGAACATATGACAGCAGTTTGTTATAAAAGATTAATTATAATTCAAACAAATATTGATTTAGACTTCATTTTTGTTCCTTTATCTTTACCAGCAGGGGTAGATATGAAAATTACTTAACATACTCTATAATGAGGTGTATACGTAATATTTTAAGTAAGAAAGCCAACAAATATATTTTTCAAACTATAATGGGATTACCTTGGTATCGTGTTCATACCGTAGTTCTAAATGATCCAGGTCGTTTAATTGCAGTACATTTAATGCATACGTCACTGGTTGCTGGATGGGCTGGGTCAATGGCTCTTTATGAATTAGCAATTTTTGATCCATCAGATCCTATTTTAAATCCAATGTGGCGTCAAGGAATGTATGTCATGCCATTCATGGCACGTTTAGGCGTTACAGATTCATGGGGTGGTTGGAGTATTACTGGGGAAAGTGTTTCAAATCCTGGTATTTGGAGTTTTGAGGGTGTCGCTTTAACACATATTATTTTATCCGGTTTATGTTTCTTGGCTGCCATTTGGCACTGGGTTTATTGGGATTTAGATTTATTCCGTGATCCACGAACTTGTGAACCATCAATTGATTTACCAAAAGTTTTTGGAATTCATTTACTATTATCTGGTTTATTATGTTTTGGGTTTGGGGCATTTCATGTTACCGGTCTATTTGGCCCAGGTATTTGGATTTCCGATGCATATGGTATTACTGGGAAAGTTAATGGTGTATCTCCAGCATGGGGTCCAGAAGGATTTAATCCATTTAATCCAGGTGGTGTGGCATCACACCATATCGCAGCTGGTACACTAGGTATTCTAGCGGGTGTTTTCCATCTAACAGTTCGACCTCCACAACGTTTATACC
>Ga0138257_1075692_pt1 | contig 13930 bp, 23 predicted proteins | sample RNAICE20151110_2_FD_105264 | JGI IMG/M metagenome (GOLD analysis project Ga0138257, IMG submission 105264) | Metatranscriptomics of polar marine prokaryotic and eukaryotic communities from Arthur Harbor ice station, Antarctica -... | ecosystem: Environmental > Aquatic > Marine > Unclassified...
ATCTTTATCAATTATTTTAATACTAAATGGTTGTATTGTTTTATTTTAATTATATTTTCTCTCTCCTCAAATGTATGGACTCCAGCCTATCCATGTTCTCCCGAGGACGTTGGGATCACGAGCCAGCTCTATCAGGATGTCGACTTGGTCTTCGGCAGCCAGATATCTGAGTGGTCTGCTCTGACTAAGGTGCTTATACCGAACGCCATTTGTTGGTCCTTGTATGACTCGCCCTAGCTGATCAAGATAGTCACCTTTCGCGTGGACTGATTCTGCCAGCTCCTTGTACAGGATCTTTACTGGATTTACGCCTCGCAGCTTCTTCTTCACCACTTCAATTTTCTTGCGAGGATACCAAGAGAACTATGTGTCATCGTCGTGAGGGGCACCAAGGGCACCAGCAGTACGGCTTGAGTCCTAGATCAGGGACGAAGATCGATTTGCCTGCTTGGCGTCTTTAAGCCAGTCCAGCAGGGGCTCTCTGACAAAAATTTCACAAGCGTCTAGAATGAGACTTTTCTTCTTCCTTAGAGCGCTGAGAACATGCACCATAGTGTGCTTATAGATGCCTTCGAGAGGGTGTGGTGCAATCACTCCTTCTATCTGCTACGTCAGTCTGAATGGCATCAGTTCTGGGACGCTTAGGTTGACTCCGCTCCCAAACGCGATTCCAAAGTCGATACCCAGCACCTCGCCGTCAGATGTGTCTACGAGGAAGTTTTCCAGATGGCGATCTCCGATTCCTAACAAATATGAAGCAATACTGAAGACAGCCATACTCTTGATGAATTGATTCTTGATGGTCAAGAAGGCGGACGAAGTCAAACACAGATTCTCAAGAGCACTTCGTAAAAGGAAACAAGGGAATGCTGACACATGGTCTTCAAAAGCTTTGGTTACCTCGCCGTCATCGAGTCTCAGCAAGGTCTGATGCTGTTGAGCAGGCCTGGTGATGTTTTTGTTGCCAGGAAGCTTCTGCAACCAACGCAGTCTTTGGCTTTGGGCTGCCGACTGCCCGAGGTCTTTGCCATTTTCGAGCCGTTTATGCTCTTTTGAGATAAGTGCTTTCATGGGCTCAGTGTTATCTACCCATTCGAAGGCACCGAGTCGATTTGTGACTGGGACAACTCCAAAAGTCTTGATATTGAGATCTCGATTTTCGCAAGCAGGATCTACAGCAAATATCCGGTTGATAATGGCAAATAGCTGCTAAACCCTCTGGTCGAGTCTCAGGTCCTCGCCACCCTTGATCAACAAGCAGTAATCTTTCTCGTTGCTACCATGAACAGTGATCTTCTTTGGTCTCCTGATGGAGCCCAAGACCAAGCATACCTTCTTTATGCTGGCTATCTTCACGTTTTTCTGACTTAGGGGCTCTTAGTTGAAGGCTGAATTCTCATACTAGCCAGGTATTTCTATGATGTTTTTGGTTTGATGGAACTCGTTGCAATCCAGCTTATCTAGCCATTCTGAGTATTTTGAAATTAATTCACTACCACAGAATAAGTGCTCTGGCTACATTTTACCATTGATGGTGTCCATTTCATGAATCAAAGCTGACGGATTCATTTGAAGAACCTTGCTTCCATCTCGACCAAAGCTTCTGGCAAAGACTGACTCCCATCTTTGGATAAATTGGCGGTTGTAAAGCCCGATATCTTTGCCAACCATTGGTTTCTCTGCTGTCATGATGTCGGCGTACATCATCAGAATAATCCGCTACACCCGCTGCGCCTTCAAATTGTTTATTGATGGTGCGGAATTGGTAGCATGCTGCTCCAGAGAAGGGTCTCGATATATCTCAGAAGCCAACTGGTACCAATAACCAAATCTATGCTCTGGAAAGATTAGGCAATCAAGTGCTTCCACCCATTGGTTTAGCATTTAGAAAGACTTAAACTTGTCTTGCAGGTTAAGGAATAGATGAGAAGCATCTTGTTGTCCTCCAAATGCAATTTCAAGATTTGATTCTATCACTTTGAATGGGTAATAGAGAGCTTGAGGATATTTTGATGCAATTTTGGCTACGATATTCGCAATGATGGAGGATTCTGGTCGATTTACTATGGCTGCGATCTAGCTTATCCATCTTAGAAATAGCCATACTGGAGTAGTCTTTGAGTGCTCGATAAAGTCATCTGCTACACTTTCCTGATATTTGCCGAGTATGTCAAGCATCCTCGGGATGATGTCTGATGCACGTAGATATCCCAAATTCAGCGCTCCAAGACAGCTTGAGATTGATTACTTTGCAAGGCTGTTCTCTGATTTGTTCATTACCTGGAACCCTTGCTTCAGGAGGATTTGTGGCCCTGACTTCTTGGTTTCCATTTTCCTGAGTAACTTATCTGTGAACTTAGCCATCTTGTACAGCACTTTACCCTATTAGTGGACTGTATATACGTGTTCTTCGTTGCCTTGTGATGGCTTTGACTCCACGAGACATCCACCTTGCAAATACTTCTAGATGTGCTCCAAAGAATTGAAGCATCTCTGCAAATAGATATTGGTGTTCTCAGAATATTGACCGAGCTCTTTCACATTCGTTTCTCTTGATGACTCATCCAGAACAATCGAAAGCAGTTTCTTCTGTAAATCAAATTTGAGAAAATTGGATTTCAACAGGGTTTTAATGTTCGCCAACGATAGACTGCTGACAAGGTGCTCTTCGATCTGGTTGCTTTGGCCAGCAAACAGGGTGCTCAAGTCAGAATGATTCTAATCCATTTTATGCGTAAGAATACGATGCAACTTCTCAATCTTGGCCATTTTCTCGTTGTAGTTCATGTTGCCCAAATCTGACTTCCCTTGCTCTGCTTTCAATTTGATTAGAGGGACGATGGTCCTCATATCCTTTGCGTTGACCTCGCTGCGCTTGCTTTGAGCATGCTTCAGGTATCTATCTGAAGAGTCATAAGCTCCAATTTTGAATGCCCCTTTGGCTGTTTGGATGTGCAACATCACCTAGATGTCAGAGATGGAGGCCAGCTGTTGACCGATGACTGTATTTTGGGATGGCAATTTATCTTACGAGTGAGTAAGGGCATTCTGTAATGGAGTGCCTTGGAACTTCATGGCATATTGGTCGATGAAGAACTGGCGGGCCTGGGAAATATCATCCCATACACTCAAGGCGTCGAAACTAGCACTTGGGCTACGATCCTTCCAATTGATGATGCTTTGAATAATCTGAGTCATCTGGTCTTCTTGACAGCCACTCTGGCTGCTATCGATCTTCAGCAAGGATAGGAACTCCTTCATCTCGTAGATCTTTTGAATCCTCTGGACCAGGAAGTGCTGCGCTACCTGGCTCAGTTTGGTGAGATTCTTCCATTGACTCAAAAGCTCTGAAGCCTCGCGTTCGATGTAGATTCTGGCTCTGTCGTAGTCAAGCTGGGTCAAGAAGAGCATCGATAACTCATAGCTGAAGTTCTTTTCCAGCATGGCCTTCGAGTAATCGTCCCGCATCCAGAAATCAATCTACGCGGTGAGGCTACCCCAGTGGTCTGCTGACCTGAGTTGTGATCGGATCATCAAGTCGACCCGCTTGCAGCCCGAAGTCTATGCAATCTCCTGCAGCTGCTTGCTTTGGTTGCCGTTGGATAACTCTGAGGCAATTTAGTCCCATTTGAGGAGCTCAGACTTATATTCCAGCTTTTTTGTCTCCAACTCCTATCTAATAGCCTACCCAAAGTCTTGGCATAGTTGTGGGGAATTCAACGCGCTTTCCAACTCATGGAGGGCTTCTTCAAGTTTTCCTTTATTTTTCAAGTCCTGGGCACATTTAATGAGGTTCACAGCATGCTCTTGATTCTGCTCTGCCTGACTGGCTGTTTAGTTTGGGTCCAAATTCTGAGCCTGACTGAGCGATGGAGCTTGGACTTGGCTACCTTGCTTGTAGATGACTCCATTCCTGTGCCAGCTCACACCAGATGCCATGGAGCGCATCTTGGTTACCAATAATTTCATATAGCTTGATGAGCTTGAACCAATATTGCCTATTCTGGCTTGTTATCGAGTGCTTATTTTTGTTTATTGACCCAAGAGCTGGTGATGTAGCCAATGCAGCACCCTTTTTGCGTTTGTTCCTGGCCCCGCTCTCTTACTGCTCGTCCACGGGCTGTTATATGTTGCCCCTTATCAAGCTCTCCTCGAGCAAGATCAGGCTTGTCTGGAAGCTCATCGAGTGCTCACCAGTTCGCTCAATAATGCTGGAGTCGATCATAAAGCCGTCTATCTTGAGCAGTTCCATAGCAATCCGATGAGCACAGCTCACCATTGAGTAGTCATAGATCTTCGAAGAGCTCAGCATATTCTTGAGGCCGTTGCCTAACTCTTGCCGAACTTACTTGTCCTTTGAGCCTTTGTAAATTTCTTGGAAAATCTCCACGAATAATTCTGTTGCTATCGTCGAGTCAGATCTCACTATTGCCATTAAGGGCATGAGCACATCTTTAAAGTCAATCTGAATATCAGGCAACTCTCCGATCCTGTACCTTCTGAACAAACTCACTTGGCTTCTCCTCTGCTAGATTTGCCGCTCAATGAATTGTTAGTGCTGCATTCGACGTACCTCCTCTTGGCGAGCCAAATGACTTGGCATAGTGGCTTCGTGCATGAAGCGGATCTTCTAACCTTCGGTGACCTCCATGGGCTTGTAGGCGAAGTTTATCCTTCTAAAGAATTGGGAGAGCTTGCCAGCAGGCTTTCTAGCCTTCGGAGCAGGAGCAAGAAAGCCTTCACTGTCTTGAGAGAATTGGCCTGCATCGTCCTCGTCAGCCTCTTCACCTATTGTGAACAGCTGAGTGCCTCCCTTGATACCTCTAGGGTGATTCGATTGACCACTTTGTGCGTTGGGGTCTCTAACTGACTCCTCGTGTCGTTCTGGTGCTGCATTGGGCAGGTTCTTGTTGTTGATTCCGTAGAAGCTCGCAGAGAGTGTTCCTTAAATTGGAGCAGCTCTCCTGAAGCCTGCAATTAAAGCTGATGGCATAGCTTGGGTCTATGTAAACTGTGGAAGTTGGGTTGCCCTCACGAATCCTTGCTCCATGTGGGGCTCTTTTCCTTGGCCTTTGCCCTTATCTCCGTTTGTATGGGTTGCTGGCCTGTTGTGAGATGCGGCTGACTTGATCTGGTCTTGGTTTGGATTTGATGATTAAGGTTAGTCTTGAGTGTTTCTATTCTGGTCTCTGCCAGCCTGCTACCTCGATATCACATCTTTTGCATTTTGGGAGGCCTGGAGCATCTGATCTACTTGGGTGAGAAGAGGAGTCATCGGCTGAGATCGTTGGTCATTCCCATCTAATTGATCATATTAAGATGCAGAGGCGCAAATTGGCACTCTTGTAATGGCTCTTCAAAGATCTTTCTGTCAAAGTCGGAGCTCCTGCTGGATACCTGGAGAATGAGATATGCAGCATTCGTGAGCCAGATGCTCTCCTCATCGCTGACGTACATAATATCCATGAGCTGTTGCAGCCTCACCACTGGGTCAAGGTCGAGTCGATTTTGGTCATTCCAGAATCCAGCGAGTTTGTCCCGTATCATCTGCGAGCTGTCGTTGAGTCCATGTATGAGCGATCCCTTGACGACCTCATCCTTTCTAAATTCTTCATATCGATCATATAAGTTTACCATCAGGTCGTAGAAGCGACCTCGACAGTATTCGTTCTTATTTTTGATGAACAAATGTTTGAGCTGAGGCACCACTGTCGCAAGGAGCTGCCTGACTGAGTCGACGCCTTGGAGCTCGGATAGGATAATCAAGAGTGAAACGAAGGATTGTTGGTTTTCATCGTTGATGTCAGCTAGAATGTCTTTGGATATTGCCATGATTGACATCGCAATCTCGTCGATGTCAGCCAGATTGCCCTCTTGTCTAGCAACCTTGATATAGCGTTCATATGTTTTGAATACTGCAGCCCGCATAGATCCGGTGAGGATGTCGATGAAGCTGATGGTCTTCATGAATATCTGGCGGTCACAAAGGAGTCGACTGTACTCTCGTGAGACTAGCTCAATTGAGTATACAAAAACATCATGCCGTTCTCTGACCTCGTTGGCGAAGATGGCGACTTTGCAGTGCTTGATCAGGTCCATGAAATTTGGGTGCTCTGCCTAGTTGTTTAGGATCATTCCCAGCAGTTCTGATGCAGCATAAATGATTTACTTCTTCTTGCTATCGTAGACCTTGAGGATGGCCACCATCAGTGGATCTATTGTATTGCCTGCGTCCATTTTGAATTTCTTTTCAGTGTTTGCCATAAACTCAATCTCCTCTTCAGGCTTGAGCAAAACTGGAATATTATAGCAGACCGCCAAAGCAAGGATTTCGATGGAATTCATTTTCCAGAGATGGCTCTCAGGCTTTGAGTCTGGAATAGAAATCATCCTGGTGATGAGAAGCTTGTCGATCGCCACCAAGTCCTTCCACTTCCTCATCAAAGTGCTGACTATCTGAATGTTCTGCTTGAAGATCAGCTTGATCTTGTCTGCAGAAATGGGAATCAATGTATTGATGACTCGAGTCAACAAAATCCTTGTCCGGGAGGCATCGCTGGGAACATAGTCCCAGGATATTAACATGGTGCAGAGATCGCGTAAGAAATAATGAAAGCCTTTGCCGTTCTTGTTTTTGCTGATAATGTATTCACAGATAGGCTCAAACCACAAATGAGCATGCGGTTTGAATAGCTTTGGATTGTTGGTGATGATCTTCAAGATGAATATTTTGATGTTCACATGAGTCTGTGGCTGACTGAACTCCTCCAACAGATAGTGAGCAAACTTTGGCATTTCTTGCTCATTAGTCTTCCATTGCTCTCCAAACAGCACGTTCATCCTTTCGATACTGCCTTTAATGTTTTTCATGCACCAATGTTTGTTAATTTGGTCCAGTTCAAATTATGATTCGTCATCTGGAATAAAGTCACCTCTTGGTGCTCCTTGCTCCCATTGTTGCTGCTCATTCTCCACAATCTGGTAGTCTTGACCAACTCTTCGAGAAGTTGGAGCGCCGACAGCAGCTCTGTTGTTGGAATGGAACTTCTTGTCAACAATCTCTTGCAATTTCTCCTCTTCTTTCTTCAGATTTATTTGGTCGAGTTGGGTTTCAAATACCATGTTCTAATTGAACCTTTCGTTGGCACCCATAAATGGTGCAGTGAGGTATTCATTCATCATGTTTTGTACTCGGATACCTGCTATATCTTTGGTGCTTGTCACTTCCACATCAGCCAGCTTCTGTTCGATGCTTTTGAGCTCGATATGGCTGAAGTTCGTTTGCACCTTGAACTCGAATTCTTGCTCTGTGTCGATCAACAAGGACCATAGCGATTGGGTGGCCCCACCTTGTCTTGGATTGAACAGGAAATTTGCAAATGCTGCCTCTTTTGTCTATGTGCAAACGATGACTGAAGAAAGCAGTGAATACGCAGCACAAGAGAACGAGTTCTGCACAGATTGTAGAGAGTTGATATCCTTGACTTCGCCATGAGTGACATTGCTTTATTTCTCCTCAGCCTATTTCTCCTGCTCCTTCTTCATCATCTCTTGGCAACTTGACATGAAGTCTGGAATCTGCTCCTTCTTGCCGGTCGCTGCAATCTCAATAAGCGTCTTGGTCAGCTCATTTTGGGCACAGTTGTCTCCGTAGAGCTTTTTGTGTACCGTCTCCTTTATCATCTATGTCGGCAGTCGTCGATACATAATCTCATAAAAGATCATTATGAAGGCCTTTTCTCGTACCAAGTTGAAAAATTCGAGAGGCTCATCGAAGTGGTCTTCGAACTTCGCGGCTCTGAGCACCTCGACGAAGTCCGCATTCCACCGGACCATCACGTCCACGAGTCTGTCTTGAGGGCAAGTCTCCAAAATGGGGACGAGTACTTTCTAGGCAATAGCCCATCTGATATTATCGCAAATACTCTGATCTAGGCTTTTGTTCTTGAACTCTACGATGAACTCAGAAACTCGAGAAACGAAATCCTCTTTTGGTAAAATATTGATCTGTTGTGTAACAATGATTTTAATTGAATTTTTTAGGGTCTGTTCGAATGTGGTTTCATGCTCTCGGATAATTTGATAGAGATGTCGAAAGACTTTCAAATTCTTGGTGATTATGGCCATATTCAAGAAGGCTTCTACAATGACCAGAAAGTTTTGGGCTTCATTGCTCTGTGGTTTGAGTTCTCTAGATTTCATGGGAAAATGCATTTTCTTGACGTAATTGAGAGAAGGCTCTAGGCTATCGAATACCGTTTGGCTCTTAAGCTTGCCAAACTTGGAATATTCCTGACCCACACCTGATGAAACAGGGAAATCGGCAATGAGACTGATGAGCTTGAACACCTCTTTCTTGACATAAACAGAGAACTTTTCTTTGAGGAAAGCACTGATGCGTTTGATAAGGTAGGCAATGAATTTTTGACCATCTGAGCTGACTGAGTCTATCAGCAATGATTTGCTTTTGATAGCAATCAAGCCAAAGATTCTGATCTAGTTGATAGCGACATCCTTGAATTCGTGCTTTATTTCTTTACCACAATGTAGTGGAATATATTTGACCAAGATCTTCAAATTCTCCTCTCTGGACCTCGAGACTTCTGTGGCATTGCTCTCAGATAATTTCTCGATGATCGGAACAAACATCGAGTACAACTGTGCTTAATGGCTTTCAATTTTGGCAACCAGAAATTCACCCAAACATGAATAATGAGGTTCTTTTTGATCTGCAGACTCTTAGAGTTTATGTTGCTAAGTCGAGTCAGACTATTTGCTCTGGGAGAAGCCAATGAGGTGTTGTTTCTGAGAGTCTGGAATTACTTGGTCGTTTTGGTCTATTTCCATCGCCAATGAAGGCTCATCTGACTTCCCTGGAGATAGCTATCGTCTATCAACTGGCTTCTGGAAGCCTTGTGCCTGATCTGTTTCTTATTCTTGTTCCGGCTCCTGAGGTTCGCTCCATCTCTCAGCGATGTACTACAGCAATATATCATTGCACTTATGGTATACAGCTGTTGCATTTTTCTATGTGATCCACTCCAAGACGACTTTGTTTGGGATCTTGAGCTTGCTCATGAACTTTATCAGGACTCGAGCAGACTCATTCTCGAATGGGGAGTCGCAGTTGAGCCAGAGTTCGATGACGTCCTTTAGACTTTTTGGATCTCTCTTTGAGTCTTCTTTGGCAGCTGGTTGTCCAGCTGTTGGCATTCCTCCTGCTTCTTGGATACCTGGACTCGCTGAATGCTCGTTGCTGTCCTTGGAGACTTATTCTATCAGGTATTGCTTCAAACTGGTATCAACTTCTCCGAGCTTGAGGAAGCCAAGACAAAGAATCATCAGCAGTCTTGGTGAGTAAATATGAGAACGACTGGCTTGTATATTGCTAATATCGAGTAAACCAATCTCAAAAACTAGATTATTTGTAATCACAGATTTGAGAATTCCATTTACTCCTCCATCCTCTGGGTCACTCTGCCACTTCTTTTTCTGATTTATCTGTTGTTCATTTGCGCAGCTTTGGATGCTCGAGAGGTACGCCAGAGCTTGAGAACGCAGAGAAGATTCAAGCTCCTTGTCCTCGACCAAGAGCTGGAGCTTGAAGATCTGTGGAATGAGCACTATACAGACAGCGAGCTCGACGAAATACTGCTGATTGATGTCCCAAAGCTCCAAGCGCTTTACCTGACCGCGGAGCTTTGAACTCTCGGGATCCTTGATGAGGCCTCGCTCGAGGTCCTTGAGGCAGGACCGTAACCAGACCTTCAATTCTGCATCTTCACCTTAGTCCTGCATAATTTTGAGAACTAAATTGAGCAGTTTGAACAACTTGATGAGCACAACAATTTCTGACTTGGTGACGAGCTCTCTGTCTTCCTTGCTCACGAGCACCTGATCGCAGATCAATTGCTTCCTTTTGTCAAAGGACTTCTGAATCACATTTCTTAAAAACGAATTAATATTTTCAGCGATCTTGTTTGATCGAAATTAGAGCTTGTGCAATTCTGCTAAACTGAATGTGCCTTTAGTCAGAAGCCATGCCATGAACTCGAGCTAGGCTGTGAGCTGGTCGAATTTCTTTTTTGTGGAAATGAGTTTGTCCTTTCTAAGCAGTTCTTCTTGTTTTTGATCACGATTGGGGCCATTTTGAGGACTGCCAGAGCTAAAATCAATCTCCAGCAGTTGCATCAAGATGGATCTGTCCTTCCGGGTGACACAATAGTAGTCCCTGATCCACCTTTTAAAATCATTCGGAAGCTGTACTCTTTGGTTGGTCGATGGAGGGCTCTTGGTCACCAAGTTTTCCCAGAGCTTGATCGACTCCTCTCTGTATACGGTCTCTAAAGATTTAAAGCGTTCAAATGCGAAGAGTAGCATAGTTGTCAAGTCAGGCACAATACTCCTGAGTTTATTTGCCTGAAGAAGCATGTGCCATTTCTTAAGCATGACCTTTTCAATTTTTGGGAGGAGCTACCTGCACGTTTCGATGACTTCGTGTGATTATTCAAGCTGGTCGTAGCACATCTTGAGAGACTGAAGCACCGAGTGGCAGATATCGAGGCAGAAGCGGTCCACTAGAGGGTCAAACTCCCGGATGACTGCGAAGATCTTGTTGAAGCAAAGGACAGACGAGAGCCTTTTGAAGGGATCTGGGTGATTCGCGTTGCTCTCAATTCGCCTGATCAATGACTTAATGTTCGCGGGGTTTTCTGCAATCTCTACATCTGTCATTTACTTCAGGCTCCATTTTGCGAACTCAGCGACACCGTTACTACACAACAGCCGCAGAGCTGTGTTGTTTTTGTTTTGAGCTCCCTCTGTCAATGAGTCGAGAAGAGACTCAACCTCTGGGTGCTCGTATATTTTGCTTGAACTAAACCAACGCACAATCTGGAAGCAAAGAGGCTCAAAGAGTTGTCGAGAAATGAGCTCAACCTCTGTGGCTAGCTTGATCATGACTGGAAATAGCTTGGCATACAGCTTCGCGAAAGCAGCTGTCTACTCTCTGGATTGTTCATCTTGTAAGGCTGTTGCTCCTCTTCCGCCTCTTCTGTTCTATTTGGGTTTCTATGCATTAGTGCCAATCATCAGAATTATCAAAGCATGCAAAAATTCACATGCAGCTATTCGAATTTCCTTTTTGTTGGCATTTTGAGCAAGATCTACAATTCTAGGCAAACAGGAGTCCAGATATATATCAATCTTTTTATTATACAAAGGCAAGCTGAACTTTAGTCTCTTCTCTGGATCCCATCTGATGAAGTTCTTCTTATCGTGCTTCTTAGATAACTCATTGTTGATGATACTGTGGGCATGGCCACCGATCTTGCCAAGGAGGTCTAGTACCTTGTTTGCAATATCTTTTCTTGAAATTTTGGGCCTTCCAAACTCAGTCTCTTTTTGAAGGACTTGCTAATGAAAGTACTCTGGGTTCAGGTTCAGTTATTCAGACTCAATATTTAGGAATTCTGATAGCTTTGGCAAGATCTCTTAGTAGAGTTTGACTGTAGTATTTGGAGGGAGGCGGTTAAACCACTGTTCTAGCATGTTGATGCAGGTCATCGCAATCGTATTGTCGGTGAGGCCCAGCTCTAGAGCCTTGAGCATGACGCCTTTCCAAAGCTCCACGTTGTCGGTGCCGATGTCTTTGCTGTACAGTAGCGCCAAGGGTACTTGTAGTAAAAGGTCGATGCAGCTCATGAGCAGCTCATCCTGGTACTCCTCTGACTTGCCAATCAGGTCTTTGAAATATGAAAGCAGCCTATTGAATACATTGGTTTTCTCTCTGATGTCAATGTATTCGCCTCTGCCTTCCTCAGGTTCATGATGAGAACGACTCGCCTGACTTTATCCTTCAACTGCATCAAGCTAGCTTTATTCAAGATCTTCAACTCGTTGAGTTTCCTTTTTCTGTGTCCGCTCAAAGTATTTGTATTTGTTGCAAACTTGCATCGATGTTCTCAGGATCTGATATATTCTTGGGATGCGAGGTGTCTCAATCGACTTCTTGATCAAGACTTCAGAGAGCTATGGGAGCCAATTAAGGAGCCATTTGTCGTGACAGTGAGGCAAAAAGAGCTCCAGGAAGTCCGCCAGGCGTTTGAGATATTGTTAATGGTTGTTGTTGTTGGCACGATAGACTACTACTCCATCTTGATCGATGTGACCAAGCAAGCCCTCATCATCTTGGCCTTGTCCTCCTGGGACTTCGTTGTCGTCCTCTTGTTTTTGCACTCTGCTAACGCGGTAAGTCAAATTAACCTCTTTGATATCTTCAATGAGCGCCCGCATTAATTCATTGTATACTGTTCGGCAGGAACGCTCGCTCCAAAGCTGGTCCTTATTAAGCCACTCGCGCCAGAATTGGATTGCATCTTTCAAGCTCTCCTCTGGGCTTTCACCTCCGAATATTGCTGCGTCTGGAATTTTCAAAGTTTCCTGAAGAGTGGTTCTAACAAATTTTCTGATCCAAGGAGCAAATATCTGTGTATGCCGAGAAAGAGCCATGAGAAGTGAGGCCAAAGATTCGTAAAAGCGGTGCTTATACTTCTCGTATAGCTTTCTGTGGTTGCAAACACCAATTGTACACACTTTGAAAAAATGGGTTTGAATCCTTTCTGAAGGAGGCTCTCTGAGCTCCAGTAATATGTAAGAGTACGACTCGATGTAAGAGATCAGCTACTTCTGCTTCTTGAGGATATACTTGAAGTTTGGGACGTCTTCTTCAGGGTTTTTCTATTGCTCGAACTCTTGAACCAGCCTATGTTCGCTCAAATCAACGAGCCTCTCGAGATAGCTCAAAAGCTGCTCTTCGCTCATAAATGTCCTGATGGCCTTAGAGAATACTCCAATTGCCTTAATGGCAGAAATCAGTTGAACATTATTGTTCTGCTCTTCAAGAATTGCTTAGAATTATCCTATGATTGTATTGAAAATCTTTTTGTCTATGGTCTGATCGACTGTCAGCCCGTCTGAGATGACCTGCATTAGTCGTCCAAGCATATCATTTGCAGCGTCACGTACTTCCATATTTGCATCAACACAGAGCAACAGTGTCAATCTTACCATAGGCTCAGCATGCCTTGGGATGATCGACTTGAATAGTGCCACATGAGCGGTGAAGAGTTTCATGGATTGTTTCTGGATGCCCTTATGACGTAAATCAGGGATCGGTTGCATTGCTGTTTTAATTCGGACAAAGAGGCCCTCTATCTCCTCAGAGTCAAGAGTACAGCCGTCTTCCAGTGAATGGGAGAGACCTTTGATGATTCCCACTATGGCTCTGAATTCTGGCTTAGGGCTTTATAGTTGCTCCTTTAGCTCGCGATACATTTGATCTTGCGACTCCACGCTGAATTCACTGAGCTCGGGTCCAAACTTCTGATGACAGACTCCTATCAGGTGCCAGATAGTTCCTTTGACTGATGCACTGGGTCGTCTGAGCTTAATCTCATCCAGCAGACGCATCACCAGCTCCTTGGGCTGCATAAAGGTTCCAAGTGTTGACAAATTGTAGTGATCTATGATCCTTAAGTGCAACTACAAACCAGCCTCTCTTACCAGTGAGTTGGGATCACCGAGGAAGCTCTTCATGCAGGTGTCACTGATCTCTTTTAGGTAGCTGGCTGTCTATTGAGGACGTTGCTAAAGATACTCTATGATCAGCTCATAAATGCGCTTCTTTATTCCAGCAATCAGCTTGTCATTCTCTCTCACGTTTTTCCGCAAAAACTCAAGAAGAGATTCAGGAGAATTGAATATTTTGGAGGAGATGAAAGCAAGATCAGCCTCTTGGTGCGAGCTGTCGTGCAAGTAATGCCGAAGCTCAATTATAATCTGCTGGCTGTCAGCAAACAAATACTTGTGTAACTATTTTAGAATTTCGTCTATTTTGGATTCCATTTCGATCGGTATTTTTGCTTAAAAG
>Ga0138257_1146536_pt1 | contig 13899 bp, 2 predicted proteins | sample RNAICE20151110_2_FD_105264 | JGI IMG/M metagenome (GOLD analysis project Ga0138257, IMG submission 105264) | Metatranscriptomics of polar marine prokaryotic and eukaryotic communities from Arthur Harbor ice station, Antarctica -... | ecosystem: Environmental > Aquatic > Marine > Unclassified...
GAGTTAGTGAAATTTATTTTGGTAGTGTCAAATTATTACTACGCTTGGGCATCTCCGAGTGAGATTTGAAGTACCAGGTCTTTATCCATCAGATCTTTGATCGACTTGATTGATGAATTCAAGCTACTCCACAAGTTATTTTAAATTCTGAATGAGCTGCTTTATAACACAATGTCCATGATCAGTGCCACACCAGCCATGACCCAGTCTGCTGGTGGTTGTCTTGACTTGAGATTGGCCTGGAACACGTAAGTGTTGCCTCTGAACTGAATCTTGTATGTTGGGCACATGAAGCAGTCCTTGAAATCTGCCTTGTCTACTGTCACTGCCTTCATCAGCATGACTGGCATTGGACAGAACATTTCCTTAGGTAGTGATGGGGCCACTGAAGAGATTCCACTGTCCCATCGAGCACCTTCCATTGTCAATCCGTAAGTAAACGATCCCTCACGAGAATGAGCTTCTACTTCAGATGGGTTCATCTTCTTGGTTACTTCACATGCCACAATCACCTTGTCGAGTGGCCATTCATTGGCCCGCGCCTGCGACTGCAGAATTGCTGTGAGGAACGACTGTGGATTGAAGAATCCAGAGAGCCACACTGCCTTTGGCATTCCAAGATCTATTGACCAGTCCTGAATTTGCTTCAGTCTGAGCATCAAGTTGTCAAACCAGCCTGCCAGTGGCTTCATTGAGGGGTATGCCAACTTGGACCAGCTGCCAACCACCTTACCAGCGTACAGAGCGTCTGAGAGAGCTTCCATTGACTCTGACATCTGCAACTCACCATTGAGACCGAGAGTGAGCACCTCTAGGGACTTGAGGATCTCGTGAGTCAGCACATTCATGTAGACTGACTCCTGGTAGAACACATTAATGAACGGAGTACGGCCACCCTCATCTTCAATTTTCTGGATGAGTTCTTCAATATCAATGTTGGAATCATTCAGCTTCTCTGAGAGCTCCTCAATCAATCCTGCAACCCTATCATTGCTGCTGCCACCACCTCCACCGCCGCCTCCTGACGCACCCTTTGGTTGCAAATCAGAAATGATCGAGTACATGGTGTTGGACTGATCAGTACGGAAACCAATCTCAGTATTTGGATGCAACCCAAACATGACTGGGGACTCGATGCCCATACCCTCTTCAATGTACTCCACCAACTTCTGGTGGCTAACATTAGGAGCTCCTTGGAAGCCTGGATACAATTCCATGCCATCGAACAGCTCGTTCTTCATGAGCTTTTGCAAGTAGGTCTCGCACAGGATACGGTCAAAGTGATCGGTAATGTGTCCACCATACATGATCTCACCAAAGATAAACCGCAAATCGTCCCATGGCACAGAGGTGCCTGCAGACTCCAGGTAGTTGAACAGAATCATCTGGCAACAGGTCAAGTCACCCACATTAAATGGGTACTTCATGTTCCATCCCTGAGGACCGAACTTGATTCGCTCTACCATCACAGCGTGGAAAAATGAGACTGCAAAAAGAGTCTGCTTCATTTCCTGCTGCTTGGATGATGCATCCCATGTATTATCATCAAAGCCTTTCCATGACCGCAAGAACAGCGCCTTGAGACCCGGTGGAGGCTCTTGTGTCATCTTGAGTGACCGCTGCAACAGTGCCACAGGGATTCCAGCTGCCGGATCTGATGTCAAGAACAGACGGAAGTCTGGATGCGCATCTGGCCCGTTGCGCTCAATTCGCTTCTCAAGCTCCAGCAGCCAATTAGGCATCAAGTGAACATTCTGCAGAATCACCCAGCCACCCTCCTTGGCTTGCCTATCGACCTCCCGGTCAGAGATAACATCTTGACCCTCTCCAAGGGAGACATCCGACAGTGTGCCCTCGGCGATCGAAAAGCCTCGTGCTGTTGCTGCTTTCTCCACCTCAGATGCAACGTCGACTCCAGGAGACAAAATGTAGTAGCAAGGAGATACTGGATCAGTCTCTGGCAGAATGTTCTCCAGAATAGCTTGAACGTCCTCAATGTAAAGTTTGCCCATGTACTCTCCAACAAAGTCCTCTGTTGCCATCGTCATGCGGTCAGGCCTCAAGACACGAATCAGGCACAGCCGTTGTAGTGGTGGCAGATTCTTGTAGTCAAGAGGGAACTTCTCCTTCTCACTAGCCTCCAAATCACACCATTCCTTCCAGCGCTTGGCAGAGGAGACAAGATCACCAGTCAGATTCTCAAATCCATTCAACTTGGCGAGTGACTGCGCAGCAAACCATGAGCCATCAGGTAGCCAATCCAACTCTGCAGGCTTCTCACTGCGAATCTTTGGATATCTGTGGAGGAACTCAAATGCCTCCTCGTCCATGTCTCCATTCTGCCTCATGATACGGAAGGTTAGCTGGGCAGAGAAGCACATCTTGTGCCGAGCAAACAGACCTCGAGCACAGTAACTGAAGAGAGTCAGTGTTACGTTGTTCAACACGTTCTTGACACGCTCCTTGACGTCATCGCTTGGCTCGGCGCGCTCAATTGACTTCTTGAACACACTCATGAAACCAGATAGAGAGAACTGGTACATGTGGTCAATCAGCCACAGCTGATTGAGCACAAAGTAGATGAGCGATGAACGGGCCGCAGCTGGACGATAAGCCTCACGAGACACAGCAATCTCAGCTTCCTTGATGGCACCAAGTTCCTGGGCCTTCGTAACTTCAATTGAGGTCGCCTTTGTCTTTTCAAGCCCTTCAATCAATTCAATGTCCTCGATCAAGTTACCCTCAGCAGTGGACAACTTGTAGAGAAGAGAATCTGCGAGCTCCTTGAGTAGCTTGGTCGACTCGTTCTTCTCACGAACAAGAGTCTGCATCGACTCCTCAAGATCAGGGCGCTCAAACTGCACCACTACAGCCAGGAGCTGATCCTCAAGTCCCTTCTCTGTCACAGTGAAGTTGATCAGAGTGGTCTGAGCTGCGACCTCAGGCTGGTAGTGAGGATTTGGCATCTTGGTTTGAAGGTACAATCTGAAGTTCGCATCATACTCTACATCATCCTTGTCTCCAAGCTTAATGAAAGTCATGCCACCACGCTTGATGGTGGAACGAGCCAATACCGGCTCCAGGACAGCATCAATGCTTTCTGGCAGGTTCTCAATCAGCAGTGGGTTACCCATGGAAATGGCACGCTCCACAGCATCAAGGAACTTGCCAGACTGAGTGAGAGTTTTCATCTCGTTCTCAGCCTCACGCTGTTTGATCCATGAAACTCCCTGCAGCTGAGGATCTACCATCAGCGGCCAGCGAGCACAATTGGTGATGATCGCAGCATTTTGGATTGATAGCGAGTCAGCAGGCAAGCCTTCGTTGCTCCAGCTAGCTCGCGCGGAGCTATCAGCAAGGATGACGAGAGGGTCGACTTCTGGTGAGCAAGGGATCATACGCTCCATCAAATCTGGCACCCACACTTCCTTCTCCAGGCGGTCGCGGAAAAGGGCGGAGAAAGCACCAATGTAAGACACAAATGCAGAAGCACACAGTGTGTCTCCAATCATCGCCTCAGCAATTGACTTCATGTTTTTGATGTTTGCTGTCCATCGCACCTTCTCATCAGCAAGACCTCCGACAAGACGTTCAGCCATCACAATCATCTTTGATGTGGCTGCGGCATTGGTTGTCAGCTCATTCAGCTCACTTGTAGCTCCACTGAATTGGTCTGTCAACTTGCCAAGTTTGGCCTCCAGTGCTGCGACCTGAGCCATCACAATCCCAAGTGCCTCCTCAGCGGCAGCTAGCTTAGCAAGAGCTTCAGCCAGATTATTACGCAGTGGAGTAATCATCTGGTAACAGTCGTCGTACTTGATAATGTTGGCGACCCAGTTTGCGAGACCTCCAGCGGCGTCAGAGCGACCGGCAATCACCAGAGGACTCTGCTCCTGGCCTTCCCACAGCTGGTGCTTTGTGCAGTTTGCCTTTACTTTACTCATGTTAATACGAGGGATGTTGTCAATGTCCATACCCTTGAGCAAGTTGATAAAGTCATTTGGTGACTTCATTGCTTTGACTGCTTCCTTCCATGCCACATTCTTGGCAATCTTGCCTTCTGGTGATGTCATGTACAAGACGCATTCCAACACTTCACCAATACCCTTTGGAGGGTTGGTGAAGGTCTTGAGCTCTCCAATCGAATCCTTATTCAGTGTGTCCAGAGCAGCCAGGGCAGCTTCTACAAGAGGCTCAGCTTTTGCCAGCTCAAAGTCACACTCTGTCTGCACCTTGGTTGCACCTTCCCGCTCCACGTTGGCCTTCTCCTCCTCAATAGCAGCAACAGCCTTGCTCTCATTCACAATCTCAGTCTCAGAGCCCACAACCACCAGCAGCTTCTCGGTCTTCTCAGTCTTCTCGGCAACAAATACAGCTTCCTCCTCGAGCCTGATCTTGAGCTGTCCAACATCGTCCTCTGTCTGCAGCAGCTTCTGAAGTCCAACCTCGAGCTGTCCTGCTTCCGTCTCAATGTCACCTCTCTTCTGCTTAAGCAGATTTTTGTAGAGATCGATAAACTCAAGGAAGGATTTTGGTGTGGCGTAGTTGTACCTGCGCTCGTCCGCCAAGTATTCTGCGCACATTTGGACGGATTGGGTGTGTACAAAGGCCATGTGGTCAGCAATCTTTGGAATCAGATCTGGATTGCCAAAGTCGACATCTCCAATAAAGCGAGTTGCGACAGAGGTGAGTGCCTCTTGTGGCCACGAGTGCACCCAATCAATCACAGAGCAATTGATCAGAGCGGGGAACTTACGACACCACTGCCTCATCTTGTCTCCCACAGGAGAGATGCAGAACACCAAGTGAAGCTTCCTGCGCACCTTCTGAATGAAATAGTCCCAGCACACATCGTTGGTATCGATTAATCCTTCACCCTTGACTTCGGACCTGACAGCGTTGATGGCATCATTCTTTTCCTCAGTGCCGAACAATTCTGGCAGGTTGCCAGATGACAAGAAATCATTAATGTACACAAGGAAATTATCGTCGACAATCTGCGCGTCAGTTAGCAGCCACACATAGTCTTCGCCCTTCATTCCTGTCTTTTGGTAAAGCATCAGAATGTCCTCTTTGATGTTACCGACATTGTATGAACCAGTCAGCTGGATCTGGAATGTGTTGAATCGGCCAATGAAAGCAGACAGCTTGGTCAGACACTGCTTTCCTGAGCCTCCAACTCCAACAAGCATCGCGTTGCCACGGCCCTTGTCTAAGATACGGCTAAGACGGCAGATGTGTATCATGAACATTTCAAACAGCACCAAGTTCATTGCAGCATTTGTCTCGTTGTACTCATTCAGCTTCTCATCCAGCACTGTGTTGAGCTTGGCGAAATCTGCAACTGGCAAGTAAATTGGGTCCTCACCAGCACAGAATGAGGAGAAGATGAGAGGCTCGCGGAGCACTTCATCCCTGTCTACAGATCCTTGGTTGAGGTTCTGGGCGACGACATCGTTGCGCTTGTCAGCAAACAACTCAATGTCGGAGTCGAACATCAGACGGTCACCATACACGCGAGAAGCCTCATGAGCCCACAGGCGTCCAACTGCGGTGGCAGTTGGGTAGTAGATTGGAGTGGCCTCAGCAATACCTTGGAAGATATTTGCCAGCTCACGAAAATTCCAAGTGTAGTGGAATTTGATGGCATTAGGCAAGAAATACTTGAGCATCACATTGTGCAGCGCAACGGTGGCGGTCACCAATGGTGCAGCCATGTTCTGAACATCTTCGTTGAAATTGCCCAGCACACCCTGAAGGATGGAAAGGTAGATGGTTTCAATTGAGTCGTCTGAAGGCAAGTTGCATGCACAGCACATGAACAGACGCTGCAGGCGTGATGAAATTGTGAAAGAACCTGCAGTTGGATTCATTGCTGCCAAATACTGGCAATTCCTGATCTCTTTGACAATTCCGGTCTTGTTACGGTCGTAGAAGAACCTCTCCGAAAGCAGCTGAATCATCAGCTCGAGTGGACACTGGGTGCCCCACTTGTCAAACGATGGCATGTTAAGATCATCAATGAAGAAGATGTGCTTCTTGTTACCAATTGGAGTGTAGGTCTTACCTGCGCGCTTCTCCATGAAACCCTCCATACTCAGCTGCAAATCCCATTCGTTGGTCTTGGAGTTCATGAACATGGTGCAACTACTCCAGTCCTCATCCAGTGCATGCAGCTTCTCGTTGACGAGAGTAGACTTGGCAGTTCCTGGAAGTCCAACGAACTGCACGTGGCGACCATGGTCGGCGAGCAGATTCATCACAGTAGTCAGGGCAGTCATCTCTGCAGTTGGGACGACAATGTTGTAGAATGGAATCTCTTGCGAGTGCACATACTTTGGCACGCTCTCCTTCCATGGGACCCACTGGTGTGTCTTAGCTGAAACCTGGAAGTCAAAGATGAGTGGCTTTTGTGCCTTTGCGTCCTCCAATTCCACTTCTGGGAATGGGTACGCTTGCCAGTTCATCTTCCACCATTCAGAGAACTGCTTCCTGTAGTCCACGCCCTTGTCAATAGAGAATGAGGATGCAAAGCCCCAGATAACTGCAAAGTTGAATCGGATCTCAACATGCTCCTTGACGATTTCCTTCTTCTCATCATTCTCAAGCAAGGATTCTAGAATGTGCATGCAAGATGTGACCATATTGAACTCGACAACATTGGTGATTGCCTTGCAGTTACGCCTGACGTACTCAAGACTTGGAGCAAAGTATTCTGACACAGCGGCCTGCAGCACTAGCACCTCTTCCTTGTTGACACGCTTGAGCATCCATGAGTCAATGTATGGCCTCCAGCCGACGTCGGACTCATTAAGCATCAGCACACCACCACGGGACACAGTGGCAGGAGAGGCGTTGCGCAAGTCAGCAACTTCGAGCAGCAGTCTCATAGTTGGGTTGAGTGGCACACGCTCATTGGATGCAAGAGTAAGCATCTTGTTGTCGTCCATCACAGTGTTGAGTGACTCAATCCAATCGGGGTCAACATCTCCGTCAAACACAATCCACTTGTAGTTCTCATTGAGCATCTGCGAAAAGTTACGCATCACATACGAGAAGATTCCATCCTTCCATCCCATCACTGGGTGAATGTATCCGTACATCTCATTCGAGGTCTGGGCCTTTGGATTGATCAACTCGTGCTGAGTCTTGATCCCCATGTGGCACTGCGCCTCCTCGAGCACATGCCATGCAGCTGACTTGGCAGATCCAGAAGGTCCCAAGATGAAGACAGAGTGACGCACGCCAAACAGCTCACTGAGAGCAGAAATCTTGGCAATAAAGTTGTCCTCAGCTTGCAGACCCTGGTTAGTGCATGCCTTTTGGCACGCAGCCTCCAGCTCTGGGTCGCGGCGACGTGGCAAGTCCATTCCAGGGAAGATATCAGTAACAACACCAAGGAACACCTCAACGTCATCAGCTGCCAGCTTAGGCACATTACAGTCACGAAGAGCCCTCATCAGCACACCATCCTCAGCTGTGGTCAGGTCAGCGCGCTTAAGAGCTCCAGCAATCACAAGAATAGACTTGACAGCCCGGAGACCCCAATCGTAGTGAACCTGAATCGACAGCAAATCCTTGTTCAGGCGGAACAGCAACATGAATTTGCGCGAAAGCATCTTGGCATCACCGAAACCCTCTGAGAACAAGAAGATCTCACAAATCATCTCAATATCTGGCACGATCATAGCACACGAGCGGTAGAGGGCCTTGACGTTCTCAGGAAGGGCAGTACGTCCAGCGTAACCTGGGTTCATCGTAATGTAATTCATGTTACATGGCACAAGGTCTACTTCCTCGCCTTCAAACACGAACTTGCCAACCACGTAGTGGACAGCAGGGTAAATAGGGTAGGCTCGGATGCCAATCAACACGGAACGGAACTGAGTGGCAACCACAGACAGAGTCTCAATAGGAATCCTGTTGAACTCGTCAAAGCATCCCCAGGAGCCAGAGCAAGCAAGACCCTTGAAAATGTTGGCCATCACTGAGGAGTTCATCTGTGGAGAGCAGTTGAACACATACACAATGATCCCAAGTGCACGCCCAAGATCCTTTGTTGTCTCGGTCTTGCCGGTACCTGCTGGTCCAGCAGGGGCTCCTCCCATCTTAAGGCGCAGAGCTTGAGTGAGTGTGATGTAGCAACGATCAGTAAGTGGTGTTACCACAAGACGTCCACAGTTTCCAACATACTCGTAACCGTAGAGGAAACGAGCATCACAACAATCGCACAGGCAATCCTCAATGTTATCGTCCCAGTACAGACGGAGCTGCTTGAGCCAATCGAAAGATTGAGCACTCTCTGTCTTCTTTACCACCATAGCGTTGACCACATCTCGTGCATGCACATCAATAATCATGAGGGTCACAATAGACTTACGATCCTGTTTCTTCAGTTCACCACACACCAGAATTGTAAGGTGCTTGAGTGAGTCGACCTGGGTCTGCCACTGGTCCTTCATCGCAGTTTCCATGCCATCCTCTAGCTGGCCAAAGGCGTGTGACTTCTGTAGCCCACCAGATCATAGTGGTCACAAGCACAATCTGGTTGCAATATCCAAACTGCCACTCGTGGCGCTTGTCGGCAACGTAGCATGCCATGGCCTCACACAAGATATCCTTCAGGGTCTTGCACTGGTGCTCCACAAGCGCCTGCAAGTAGTTCTCGACCGCCTGTCCAGTTGCATCAAAGACCTCGAGGAAAGGAACGTACTCCTTCTCACTTGAATACATGCCCAGAGCATGCTGAGATGTGCCTGTCTTAACTTCCTCGGGATCAAACTCGAGTTTCTCAAGATTGTCAAAGCACTTGGAAAAGTGGCACTGAATTTCAAGAGGGTTAGATCCCTTGGACAGAATGTCCAGCAAATCAGCTGGAGCCACAAAGTAGAAGCGAGGGAAAGCAGTCCTCTTGGTGTCGAGGTACTCGTTGAGTGCCTTCTGACACAAGTCTAGCATCTCATCCATCTTCTCGAGCTTCTCGAGCTGCCCTTCGCGGTTGCACACTTGCACTGCGTTGGGAATGTTCGAAGACTCGTTCATCAGCGTGCGCCAGTCCTCATCAATCAAGTCGAATCGCTTGGAATCTTCAGGCAGCTGGGCTCGGATATCCTCAGAGCCGATGAAAATAGATTCGAGCTGCATCCACTTCTCCTGGACGGCTTGCCAGACAGAGCAGACGGCTTCGACTGATCCAAGCTTGCCAAGCCACGAGTTGACACCCTCCTCGAAGACCTTGATGTATTTGGACGCTTGCATAGCCTGCAGTCCCACTTGGTGCTCCTCACGGAAGTCGACCATCTCCTCAGGGACTTTCATCATTTGCACGGTTTCATCCTTTGGATATGTCTCGTAGATCATGTCCAGGTTCTCCCAGATGCTTTCAATCTTGGCAATGTTCTTCTCAATTGTGAGCTCTTTGGACGACTTGATAACGACACCTTCTACATCCTCCTCGAAATTATGCAATTCAAGCGCAATTAGGTCCGCCAAACAGAAGTTGGAATCCAAAGTGAACGAAGTGCCTGTGACCATCATAAGCTCCTTCCAGTGACGTGATCTCATTGAAGGCGACTTGAGCTGCTGGATCAATGGCAGCGAGATAAGCATGTTCGCACACTCGTCGTCAATGCCCTTGTATGTGTCCCAAATGCGAACCTTCTTGTCGAGGCGACGCACCTGCTCCTTCAACTTCTTGGCCTCACCAGACAGATAGTCTGTGTCGATGTCATCCCACAGCAGTGCACGCCAGTCCTCAAAAGAGTAGACGACAAGCTGAGCCATGTCCCAGCAGGTCTTGAGCAGTGTGAGCTCCTCGGTTGAGCCAGTGATCTCTTTGAAAGTACTTGGCACCAGCTCATAAAGCATCTGTGCCTCACGCAGCTCTGTCACCTGAATGGTGTAATCTGCAATCAGCTTGGCCTGTTCCTCCATTGATTCATAAGCAGCTGCAGATCCCACGGCGTACTTGAATGGTGCATTCGCCTGGAACGCTGAGCGGAACTTGGTGACTTCCTTGCCAAAGTCCAATGTTCTGCGCTTGAGCTTGTCGCCCTCACGATTGTACAAGTCGTTAAGCTTCTCCTTTACCTCAAACATGTTGTGTTTGACAGAGTCCCATTTATCAGGGGCTTCCTCCATCGCATTCTGAATGCTCTCAGGGATGGTGATGCTGAAACGCTTCAAGAGCTGAGTGTACTCCTTCAGTGGATCAATCATTGTGTCAAAGCGGCGAGTGTTCTTCTTGACATCACGAATGCACTCGAGCACAGAGCGCAGTGCTGAGGCACCTTCTTCGTCCTCACTGACCTCGGCAGACAGAGCAACAGTGGCGGTCATCATGAAGTCCTCCATCTCGTGCATTGAGTCTTCAATCTTGCTCTTCAAGAATTCTGTGTACATCAGCACCCACTGCTCAGCCCAGTAGAGAACTTGCTGCCTCACTGGCTTTGAGTCAATCTTGAGCCATCCAATGGTCTCATTGGTTGGCAGCACATTGGCTTTGTCACGAATACCGGAGTACTCAACAATCTTAGCTTCGAATGCGGCTAGAGGTGGTCGCTTCTCGGAATCATCTCTCTCTTCGACGGCGGCTTCAGCAGCAGGTGCGGCGTCCTCACCCTCTGCTGCTGCTGCAGAAGTATCAACGCCTAGTTCAGGGAATTCAGCAACTTCGTCCCACCAGATCTTGAACTGTTCTTTCAAGTCGAGAGACCAAAGATCTTTAAAGTCATTGAATGTGTCGGCGAACTTGATGCACTCTTCCTCATTTGCCTGGACCAGCAAGATGACATCCTCAACCTTGTCGCGCAGCTGAATTCGCGATTCGATCTCAATTGAGTAGTCGCCGTTGCCAGTGCACAGACGCTTCATGCCATTAGGGAACTTGTGGAACTCGCTCATCCACTGAACAACAAAGTCACGAACGTTCATTCGGCCATGAGTGCTGTTCAAGTCTGGCTGAAAGAGCACTGTTCCGCCACCGCCGCGGCCCATCTCGAGTTCAAGGGAGATTTGGATGAGTGGCATCAAGTCGTGCTGCTTGATGAAATCAACATCAATCAGCTCAGCCAAACGAGTCAACGAATTGCCGACAATCTCGACATGCTTGTCCATCACAATGTTGTTCAAGTATGAGACATAGTCCTTCCACGTTGGCGCTGCCTTGTTCATCCTGACTGTCTTGTTGGACGCCTGTACAACTGCATGCACTTCGTCGCACTTCTCGAGGAACAGATCCAATCTGTCAGCTAGCACAGTCTCGAAAGCCTCCTGCACGAGTTCAATCTCGGAGCATCCAGCATCTGGCCTGTCGAGCATTGGCTTGTTGAACTCTGAAAGAATCTCTTGAATCTTCTTCACATTCGCCTTCAGTGTGAGCAACACATGCTCGACACCTTTAACCATTGAAGCAGCCTCGTTCACAAATTCGTTGATGCCCATGCTCTTCCAGTTCAGCTCTGAAGTTCCACGTTCCAAAAAGGTCAGAATTTCTTTGAGTTCATTTTGGACGAGCGGCTTCTCTACATCGAGCACATTGGCCTGAATCCAGTTGTACTTGGTCGCCATGATCTCGAGGTTTCCTGTCTGATTCCGGAAGGTCTCGGCCTTCTTGAAAATTGACATGGCAGTGTCTGGCACTTCTAAGCCAAGCTTCAGAAAGTAACCGACCTCACGCAACATGCGCACAAGAGATGGATCAAAGTTGACTGCCAGAATTCCCTTCTCTGGTCCTGAATCTTCCATCTTGAGCAGAGGCAGCTTGAGCTTGGACACGACTGACTCGTCGACCTCCTTAGCCCAGTCCTTTTGCTTTTGCATGTTGTACGCATGCAGCAACTCCAAGATGTGTGAGTGCGTCGCCTCAGCTTCGGCCATTTCATCCGACTCGAGCAGTACCTTGGAGCACTGTCGGAACTTGGACATTGGAGTTGTGGCCCGTCGCTGCAGTCCGAGGGACCAAGTGAGTGCCCCTGAGTATGGAGGCATGTTGTTGTAGATAGGAGGCTCCTCCTGCAGGTCGATGAACGTGCGCACCACACCCTTCAAGTCGCTGTTGTATTCCTCGAGCAGAGAGAGGTAGTGCCTCTCCAGGGCCATTTGGATCGCAGGCCTCTCAATCACTCCTTCAAATGAATCCAAAAGCTTGAAAGCAGCTTCAACTGACACCATCTCGGCAAGTGCCTGTGTGATGATGGATCCTATCTGCTCCTCTGCTTCGGTGACCCACTTCGAGAAAACGTCAAAGTCTTCATCAAAGCGCTTATCGTTGATGTCGAACATGTCATACTCAATGTCTGCGAAGATCTTTTTGGCTTCTTCGAATCCAAGGAAGAGCTCAGCAATTGACTCTGACAGGAGTTTTCCCTGTGTGCCTCCAATCTCGATACGCTCCAACCGTTCAAAGTTGGTCATGGTCTCGATTAGTGATCGAGCGTCCTTGCACCTCTCCATGAAGATGTCCAGTCTGTGGAACAGCAAGTTGGATGGAATCGTCCATGGTGCCTCAGGGCACTGCTCAGCTGCAATAGTCTTGTAGTGGAAAAAGTCCTTCTGGAACTTTAAGGCCACCTGGAGGCACTCTGAAAGGCGACCTGTGGCTTCTGGAGGCTCCACTTCAAACAAGGTTGCAGAATCACAGAAGTTGCAGCACTGTCCAATGAAATCATTGCACACCATGCGGAGCAGCGGCAGCAGTCTGTGAGGTGACTGAAAGTGCGACAAGTTTTTCCACATCATCAGGATGCCATGGTAGACAGGCCTGAAGGAGTTTGCGACGGTTGTGAAATCATCTGATGATTGGATGATTACGAGGTATGGTTCTAGACACTTCATGTATGGCAGAATTGTTGAGGCTTCATTGAAAGCCTGCTCCACCTCTTCCTGGAGCTTCTCAAACGCAGGCAAGTATGTAGAGGTCACTTTCTTAAGGATGCGCAAGATTTTCTCAATCTTGGGCGTGTGCAGCTGCTCAATTACGAATCGCAGATTTTTGGATTTGTTTGTCCAAAAGTCAATCTGCTTCAAGGCACCGGCGCACTCATCCTCTGCCAAGATGTCCTCTGGCTCAGAGCACAAGACTGCTTTAATTTGCTCTGTCCAAGTGATAATGGCACCCTCTAGTGCGTACAAAGTATCCTTGGACCGATCCATCATCGCTGTCACCACCTGAGCTGTGGGAGCAGCATGGAAATTACTAGGGTCGTCAATTGGGACAGGTAGCACAGTCTTGCCAGCCGTCAATCCAATTGTCTTAGTTAAGTGTGCGACAAAGTTTGCGCACTTTTGGCGCACATCCTGTGCAATTACTACTGGCCACATATTGCTTTGCTGGGTCGAGCAGCATCGGCAAAAAGACCTCGTGTGCCATGTGCGACAGCTGCTCCAGAGGAGACTTGGAGAAGTCGCCATGAGTTATGAGACTTGCGATCTCCTCTGCGTTATTTGGCATCTTTTGCTGATCCAGCTTAATGAAGTAGCATGACTTCTTTTTGTACCCTGTGCCGGGCTCCAGCGTCACGACGCAACTGTCCCTGTCCCCGAGCGAGACGAACAATTCTGTAACGTCTGCCTTATCCATGAAGTCCTTCAGCGGAAACAAGGATTCCTCTTCCATGTTATCGAACTTATCCTTCTTAATTTTAAGTGTCTCGCACACTTTCTCGGCGATCCAGTCCTGGCGCAGGTCCACCGCGATTGGCGCATCATCGTCCTCTCCACCCATGTTAAACTCCTACTGTGTTGGGGCCGGCGACCGGTAGTTGCAAGGCGCGCGGCTTAGTTTGGCCAACACAGATGGGTAATCAGCAGTATGTTGGTTGGTGCTTTGCGATTCCACTTCTAGATACGAGCGACTCGAGCCTGATCACCACTCCACTCGCACCTAAGCAATGGTGCACC
>Ga0138257_1023748_pt1 | contig 13879 bp, 26 predicted proteins | sample RNAICE20151110_2_FD_105264 | JGI IMG/M metagenome (GOLD analysis project Ga0138257, IMG submission 105264) | Metatranscriptomics of polar marine prokaryotic and eukaryotic communities from Arthur Harbor ice station, Antarctica -... | ecosystem: Environmental > Aquatic > Marine > Unclassified...
ATCTAACTCATGCAACAACTGAATCACATCAGTCACACTGCCCAGCATGCAGATCATGCGTAAGGATAACTCAACTTCACTCATGACACTAGTCAGAAGAGTGTTGTACTCGTTACCCAGCCAGCCAAGGAAGAAAGCAAGTAGCAGAAGGCTGCCTGGTTCACCCACGACGCCAACCTCACCGTGGTCCCTCTCGCTCAGCAGAGTGAAGGAGCATAACAGGCTGACCCAGCCGCTTTCTAGAGCATTGAATAGCTCAGAACCCAGGGATCTGAGCACAAAGTGTTTGTGAATTCCCACGGCGGAGATCAACCCAACCCCTTCGCAGCCATTCAAACGGTGAGAGAAAGCACCGAAGAGGAGACCAAGACTAAGGTGAGCAGCTACCTCGACACCTACACCCAGCCTTAGTGCCTCCGATTCAGTCCTAGTCTCTCCTCAGATAAGATACAGATTTCCATGAGTGGCCTCACTGCCCAAGCAAAAGACAAAGGCCATGCCGTGGGCAATATAGCTTTTGACGAGGGCGTCCACTTCTGGGAGTTCGTCTGCCCCATCTCCGTCAGCAACATGTCGTTCGGAGTGTAGAGCGTGGGAGCGAAGACAAAGGAGATCACTCAGGACTTCAAGTCTACCACCCCCAGATCAATCGTAATAGAGCTCAACCTGAGGACTCAGATGGTTTTGTTCTGGCTCAATGGCAAGTACCTCAAGAAAGAGAGATGCTAGAAGCTAGGATCCCCTGGTTTGGCCTGGCGGCCCTACGTCAAGTTCAACGCTGCGCACTACGTAGTTATCTTGAACCCCTTCTGCAAGAGACCTCCAACCAACCCCAACATGGGTGAGAACAGAAGCAAACTCCCTGAAAACATGTTTGTGGATGTCACTCACAGTCAGATCAGCTACCTGGAGGCCATTCTCGGCAACTACCTCATGGTGCTCCGCCTGCCCAACCAACCTGGGGACAAGCCTCTCATCCAGCACCTACACGTCGGAAGCACGGCTGAACCTAACTTTGAGCTTTACGAGACCCCAGCCGACCAGAAAGTCGCTACGGTAACTAACATTGCTTTTTTGAAGTTCCAATCTCGTCCTGAGATGATCGACTACCTAAAAGCCGCTGTCGCCGCCACCTTCAGCATCTTCGGGCCCCGTGAGATTGCGAAGCTGGTTAACCAGTGCCATGGTAAGTCGGATGCAGAGCTAGAGACCATGATGAAGGTGCAGCAGAAGGAGGGTGGCCACCCCTCCAAGGTCTACGATCTAGGTCACTCCAACGTGACTGGCAAACAAGCCGTCGACGCCTTCAAGGTATTCCAGAAGTTCATCATGCAGGAAATCTCCAAACAATGCGACCAGAACAATTCAGAATGGAAGGACCTCACTCTCCCTACCGACCAAACACCCTCTGGCCTCAAAGAGATGGTCGATAACTTGCTGGCTGCTTCGCCTGTGAGCTAATTTACAGCCTCCCCTCCTGGAAATTCAACAATGGTTTAATACGTGTAGAAGTCAAACAAGCTTCTGGCGACCAATGGTTCTCAAGTTAAAGTAGTTGACTCTGAGGGGTCGCTGGACTGCCTGACCTTCTCCAACTATGCAATTGAACTTCAAGACAAAGTGATGGTTGGCATGACTCAGACCGACCTCCTATTCTTACTGAACCACATCGACTGGGCCCAGCTACGCAAGGAAAGACGTCCTCTAGTAGAGAAATTCCTTTGCTGCTTCAAGGATTACAATGGTGCGAATGCCACCACTCCCTACGCCAATGCATTCATCGGTGTGCGTACTCTTCTGAACGTTGCCATTGGCCAGTACCAGCGTCTCGAAGGACTCGGCAAGCGCCTTCAGAAAGAAGACAAGCTGAAGCAACAGTTTATCGGAGATGACTGCCTCAATGCCAAGTCTCTGTCTTTCGCTGATGCCAACAAGCTATTGAGCATCCTTCTCACCCTTGAAGACCAGCTCTGGGCCATGACCTAGTGTGACTAAGTTTCGCACAGAGTAAAGAGCTTGTGGCCTGCGAATACTGCGCGCATCCACACTGCGTTCGGTCGACTGGCCTCTCTGATGACCCTACCCGACTCAGTAGACCCTGTGAATATGGCAGAATTAGGCCTAATCAACACATCTGATGAAGCCACCAAATTGGAAATGTACTAGGAGCCTGAAGTACTTGTGGAAAGCATTTACGAACTAAGTGAGCAAGGAAGACACAACCTGGCTCTCAGTCTGGAGAAGCAGTTCGTCAACAACATGCTCCTCAAAGGCCTTGATACCTGGAACGTCTGCCTGGCAAACACTATCAATGCCCTGCCTTCTCAAGTACACAGGAATTTCTTGCCTCCTAGTGTTACCAAGCAAAACCCTAGACTGGAAGAAGGAAAGGTCGACGTGGTCAAGACTACCTCCGCCAACACTAGCTATGCCCTCACTGGAAGCAAGGCCGATAGCTCAGTGAACGTGTGGTCTACGGGCATGGGCGCTTGCCTCGCCGGTGGCTTCAACTTCAAGAAGTAGCTTCACTAGAGCGAAAAAGTTGCTGCTGACAAACAAAAGCTCGACGTCTTCAAAGCAAAGAAAGTCGTGCATGGCGATGCAGAGCTCTACCTGAAAAGTGACAAGTTCTTGGGAGACCTTTCCAAGCCAGCGAGTGCACAGAAGGACCCCTCAGCCAAGACCTTCAAGGTGGTGGTCGTGGGTAACAATTCCGCTGACAAAGGCTTCAAAATTGAAAATCACTTGCTGAAGACTTTGAAAGCCTAAACGCTAAGCAGCATGAGAGACAAAGGCCGCGCTGCCTGCAAAGGAGTGATGGACAATGTGGAATACCTCAACCACTTGATAGAGGACGTGACCAAGACCGACAAGGCAGCTTTTATCACAGCCTGTGCAGGAGCTAGCGTCGTCTACCTTGTGTTTGATCTTCTTGACAAGACCACTTTTGAAACTCTGACTACCACCATCCTCCCCTGGTTCAAGGATGGAGAATTGAAGGCGAACAATGTCATTCTGATCGGAACCAATACGGAGCAGAGAGGAAAATTAATGCTAGAATAAAAAGCTGATAAAACACTGATGTTCTAGAAGAAGCAAGAGACAGTGCTAACCCAACTCCAAGCTTCGTACCCCAATGTGGTTGGCGAGTACCTTGAGCTTGAACTCAGCAAGTCCAAAGACATCTCAAAAGTCATGGACCCCATCAACGCCCCCTTCAAGGCATTCATGGTGAGCAAAGGCATGAAAGCGATTGACACAAACGAGGAGGAGAGTGCAGATGAAGATGGATTTGAGCACCTAAGCGACAACCGCCTTGGAAGTGCTGCTTTCGTGAGTCTATGCCAGGCCTTCGCCAATCCCAAGAAGGGTGTAAAGCCCAGTATGCTCGGCCACGAGGAAGTCAAACAGGAGTCAGCGCCTAAGGCCCAAGCCCCCAAGGCAGACCCTAAGTAGGCAACCAACATCAAGTCCCTTAAGGACATGGGCTTTTCACAGGAAGTCATTGACTAGGCCTATGAGCAGACGGACAAGAAAGAAATCAACATTCTGGTGGAGAAGTGCACTAAAATACAGGATGAAATCAAGAAGAACAACAAAAACACCTATTCTGACTTCTTATGCGAAGTGTGCACCTACAACAACAATGACAACCCTGAGTCCACCTGCAAAATGTGCATGTCACCTGCCCCCGCCACTGCCATCAAGGTGTCAGTACAACCCAAACCCACTCCTAAGGCCGCCCTAGTCCCAGTCACTGAAGACAGCAGTGACATGGCCAAAACCATTGTTCAAAAGAAAGCAGGGGGTGAGTACCTGACCATCCAGGAGCAACTATTTGAGAACAGAAACAAAGAAGCCATGGAGTAGGCAGAAATTGAAAGCTAACAACCTGCCCTAGTTGAAGAAGGCAAACAGGAAGAACTGCCCGACCTAGAGGGCGATGAGAAGGATAAGTTAAGGCAGGCGAGGGAAGAAGCCCAGGAGTACTACAACAACTCATCAGTGGTGGACTACCTCTTTGCTTCCCACAACGCTGCCATCAGTGTCACGCCCATTCTGTCAGGAGCAGTGTTCCACAACAAGACAGCAGGCATGTGCGACATCCACCTCATTAGGTTTAGATACCAGAAGGATTACCAGAAACTGCTTGAGAAGGAAGACAAGGCACAGGCCAAGTTCCTAGACTTACTCAGCTCCAAGCAGTCCGCTATTGAGAGCCACTACCCTGCTCTCGTGGGCTAGGACCAGAACACCAAGAAGCAGGAGAAGACCTTGGCTTTAAGGCCTTCCAGAATAGGCAGCGTCAGAATTCCCTTTGAAAGCGTGACCCATGTGTGCCAGGTGAATGACGACTTGCAGGCTGACCGGCCTGTGAAGATTGTGGTGGTGGGCCGCAAGCAGGGACAGGCCAAGCAGAGTGCTGCTGTGATTAGCATTGATCACTAGTTCAGAGTGCAGGTCGAGAAGGAAGGTGTTCCTATGGACGTGGGGTCCCTGGCCTACTCAAGCCATGACGATGCCCTCCTCATTACTGGCTCTGACAGCAGCATTACTACTGTTAACTCTCAGTTAGAACCCCTGGAACTTAAGGGAGCCTTCGCCAAGAAAGGGGCCATTCTCAGTGAGTCTAACGGCATCTTCATGTCAGACAACTTGGAATTCATGACTACCAACGCCTCCTTGCTGGCAGTGGAAAGCGCGAGTCAGGAAGAATCAGTTGGTAAAGTACTGGACAAGGCCTCAGTGCTTAAGATGAGAATTGACACTGACAAAGTGACCCTAGAAGACATCAACAGCTATGAGTAATTGATGCAGGGAGCTGTCTGCATGTCCAAGTCCAATGCCAACCACAAACTTGGGAAGACAGCAGACAACCAAGTATTTGCCAAGCACACTTGGACTTCAGATAAGCCTGACCAGACAAGCACCTTCGAAATGGAGTTCGAGAACCCCACTAGTCTAGTGTCTGTCAACATGGAGCTCAACTTCAGCTGCGACCACTTCCAAGACGTTGCTAGCGGCCCTCAAGAAGAGGCAGGCGACACCAAGGAAGGTGCCAAGTCATCTGAGCCCAACAAACAAACCAACGTGAACGCAGTGTTGGGCATGTTCTCTATCGACAACAACTTTGACTTTGATGCTCCTAACTTGAAAGAGGAAGCTAAGGTCGAAACCAAAAAGGAAACCTACATTCCCTTGGTCATCAAGAAGTTCAGTGGCTCAAGCTACAAGCAGACACTGATTCCCAGTAAAGTCCTGTTTGACGATGATTCCACCTACGCTAGCAACTACGCCAGACCTGAATTAGTGTTTGCTCATCCAGAGAATGCACGCATTAGTCTGGAAAAGTTCACAGTCAGGTCTAGCCTTCGTCCTCAGGGTGGTGCTTACCCAATTGGCCAGGGTCTAGTTTTCCTGAGCGACTCTCTCTAGCCTTTAGAACAAACCTCTGCCTACTAGAACTTTGGGAAGTAGGAATACTTGGAGTGGAAAGAAGAGAGAATGAAAGATTCAAGAGCCCTCAGGGCTGACGAACCAGCAGCCTTCTTCGAGTTAGACGAACACGAACAAATGACTTTTGACGTAGAATTCAAACGCCCAACTCGATACATTATGCTCAAGCCTACTGGCTTCAGAGCCAAGCCTAACAAGTACGAACAGTCGATGGACACTACACCTGTGGCAGTAGAATTCTTTGGTGCTATTGGAGAGACTAGTGACGAAAATTCCCTGGACGCGATCAAAGTAGCTGACTCCACCTAAAACGACTCACTGGTGGTGCACTCTGGGTATGATATTGAAATCCGTTTAAGAGGATCTAACGAAGTCATCTCATCCATGCACAATGTCCAGATTAACCAGTTCAAGGTCACTGAGGCTAGCTTGAGCTCATAGACCCTGAGTAAGGCTTTCGATTCAATTTCGCACTGCAAAGTCTAGGGCAATGCTCTTGTCAACATTTCAGATTCTCACTTGCAGCTTAAGAAAATCAAGGGAATTATGGTTTCAATTAAGCCTGCTAATGGAGATAAGGCCTGGTAATTAACTAGTGCGTCCATCCAAGCCATCAGTCCTCAAGGTGAAAGCATTGACAACTTGTTTGGAGACAACACTATTCCAGTTCAGTACTACCGCTCATGCCTGATGAGCCCTGACTTCTTCCCAGTTATCAACAGTCAACTGGCTGGGCTGGTGTCCAAGCAAGGCGTGTCCAGACCCATCCGCACTAGAGTCATTTCCTTCTTGAAGAAGTTGATTGGCCAGGATGCTTGTTTTGCTGGTCTGATCTTCGAGTAAATCAGTTTGGATAGGTTCCTGCAGTTCAACCTACTTGAAGCAGACAAAAGCAGTGTCTGTCAGGCATCTAGTCTACTCCAAATGTTCTAGAAACTACCTCAATTCTGCACTAACCTGTTCGATATCTTGATTCAGAAAGTAGACAACCTAACTGAAACTATCCCTGCCCAGCACAGTGGCTATGATGTCATCATGGGCATGCTCAAGTGGGCTGCTCCCCTGGACTTGCCCCGCTCCTACGCTGTCATTCTGAAGGCACTCTACAACAATATCATCAAGTCCAAGATGGCTGGAATGCAGACTGAAGCACTGGTCCTGTACAGGACTAGATTTGCTAGCCTCAAACCTGGGTTTGATCTTTACCCTTTCGACTCAGTCTCTTATAAGTCAAGTGACGCCTTGCCTGCCATTGGAGATGACAAGGACCAGACTGTGAAAGTAGCTACTAGCGTGAAGGCAATTCACCTGATGAAGGTGGTCTAAACTGAAAGGCAGTAAGTTGAACTAAACGGCAAGTCCACTAAGCTGACCTACAATGTTGATTTCTTCGGTGAAGTGTCCCTGAGAGCTATTAAATTCTACTTTGAGCAGTAGAAGCAAGACAAGCAGGAGTTCGCTTACAACATGACTCTGTCTGCTTGGGAAGGATCCCAGTTAGTCTTCAGCTAGAACTATCCTGAGAATGTGTACGATGCAATGGCAACTCACTCCGCAGTGGCCAAGCAAAAGGAAGACAAGAAAGAGAAAAAAGACCAAAAGCCCGTGCCTGCATCCTAAAGTCTGAGTGTGAACCAACTCAAGCACACCTGCCACAAGCTCACCATCTAAATTCTGTTTGATCCTTCAGGCACTACCATGGAAGCCTCCAATGCTGCTAAAGCACCTGAAGTGCTCATGGAGTTTTACGGAGACAGAGTTGGGGAGCCTAACCTAGAGTGGGCTGACCTAAGGAGCCAGTACCAGAAGATCAAGCAGACCACTCAGATTGGTGACTCCATCAAGCAGTACCGCAGGAAGGAGGGCCTCATTCCTGTTGAGTAGGCTGCTGACTTGACCTTGAACATTAAGAAAAACGTTTCTTTCGTGGATGAGGAGAAAGCTGAGGATTCAAACGAATCTCTAGGCTAGATTCCCACTCTAGAAACTAAGCTTTGCCTGGACAGCCAATCCAAGCCAGAGGAGGTCTTGGCTATGCAGAAAGTGAAATCGTCTGGAATGGACGGACTTAAAATGCTTTAAGAAGACGTGAAACTAGAAATGAGGGAGTGTGGATTCTCAGGCAAGGAATCAACTCTGAAGGTCATCTAGACTAAGATCAACCTGATTATTAAGAACTTCGATGACAGCGTCATTGAGTCGGGCTGTCCCTCCACCAACTCACTGCAGTACCTCACTACACTGGCCAATGACTTCGCCAAGATGCTTAGATTCTTTCAGGGCAAAACTCAAGACAAAGAACCAGTACTCACTAAACACGACCTACGTGGCGTGTACAATTCCGTTTGTGACAATCTCTCGGCCATGAGTTTAGATTTCTACAGACACACAGTGGCTTACGAGACAGGGTAGGCTAGTGCTGACGGCATGAGCTTCATTTAAAACGTATTATTCCCTCTGATGACTGAAGACGAGAAGACTACCTTCTACTTCCAAATCATTGAAAAGTTCTTGATTGAACCCCATAGTAACTACTCGCAGGTGGCTATCATGCGCAGTCTGAACCAATTCAACATCCCCATTGCCGACCTCATGTCTTACACCGCCACCAGACTGGAATTCGCAGGGAAGGGAGTGCAGAAGCAAGACTTCTTCAAGCAGCTGATTGCAAAAGAACAGACCAACGCCAACCCTGTGACTCTGCTAGCAGTGATGCTCAGTCTGTCGCAAGTGCCTCTGCAGAGTGCTCTCGAAAGCTACTAAATGCAGTGGCCTAAGGTCAAGCCTGAGGTCTGCAAACAGATTGACTCGACCTTCAAAATAATGTTCACTGCCTGTTCGTGGGTTGTCAAGGACCAGGACAACCACTTCGCCAACTAGGCATCTGACCAGACTTCCCTTTTAAGCGTAATTCTAGGAGCCATCAAACTAACCAGCAAGGTGGTCTCACCTGCCCTCCTGAGGAAACTTGCAGATGTGAGTGACAACTTCCAGGCCTGCTTCAGACACTTCATGCTCCCCCAGAACAAGGGACTACTCAACATTTTCATGAAGGCCCTGGGATCAGTGCACATGGTTTCCCTGAAGGAGGCCAAGCATGTGCAGAACCCTGAGTTGAAGGCAACCATGAGCAAGGAGGAGAAAGATATTGTGCAGGACTTAGATGACTTGAAGTACTTCCAAGCCTCTCTGAGCTAGATTTACCAGTCAGTAATGAGGCAGTTGATCCAAGTGGAAACTGACCCACACACTGCTAGGCAGTCTAAGGAAGGCAAGCAGTTGGCTGAGATGTGTGAAGCCAATAGTTCATCCTGGGTCAACCTCGTCGGATTTGTGATGGAAATCATCAGTGAAAACAAAAACAAAGTGCAACTGATTACAGAGACTGCAGACACCATCAGGAAACTAGGCAACCTAGGAGAAGGGCCCACAGCAGTAGTCAAAGTAGATGAAATCTCAACCATTGAGCTGGTCAAGAGCTTCATGTCTATCCTCACCACCTCCAGTGCCAATGCCAACAAGAACAACTTCAAGTACATGTCCTAGATCTGGGCTCTCACTCTGAGGTCCCTTAGCATTGTGGACGCAGAAGAACTTGTGAGAGAAAAGATATTCGATGGGTTTATTGATGCCTTCATGCAGTCCAGTGAGCAGATCTAGCAGACCGCCTTCCCCCAGCTACTGAATATCGCAGAGAAGATAGCTCAGCACTCAAGAGATAGTGGAGTATTCTTCATGACTCTTCTAGACAAGATGCTAACCAGTGCTGAGTCACACCCCAGCAGCCAGCAAGTGTGCTATGCGGTGTCTCAGGGTCTTCTTGAAATCATAACTAAGTCTACTTGCTGTGGAAAGCCCAAGGCTCAAGATGAAGAGGACAAGTGGACGGTCTACATGCAGATGGAGTCAGTTCACGTGGGTACTCTGTTAACGCAGTCCACTCAGTTCTTGCTCAACTACCTCAACCTAGGCAACTTCGAAGGAGCTTCTGGTGCCAGCCAGATCGTAGTGCAGAGACTGAACCTGATTAAACACATGCTCTTCATTGCCTTGCACGCCACTGACAAACAAGGCAAACAATCTATTCAAGCGTTCTTTGAGCACGTAGAGACTACTAAGTGCACGCACTAGAGCCTCATCAATACTTTTGACGGACTTCTATTGTGGCTGTGTTTGAATGAGCGCAGTGAGGAAGACAACTCAGGCATGAATACTCTCATGCTTAAGGCCACCCCCGCCACTAAGAAAGTGCAGGAAATCTCTGAACTAATCCTGCCCTTGATGATGCAGGCGTCTGAGAATGTGTAGAACAAACAAGTCATTAAGTACGCTCTCACTTCCCTGATGGACATAGTAAAAACCATGAATGCCAGCATCCTAAAGCAGTCTAGTGCCATGATGATGGCCATCCAAATGAGCCACCGCCTCCAAGTCCGCATCAGTCAGATCTTCCAGAAGCTGATTGCCAAGTGGCTAGTTGAGAGCTCCGTGGTGGAGTTCTTTGTGTTTGAACTCAAAGGATTTGACTTCCTTCTGGAGACCATCGGCACTACTCAGCAGCAGACGACCAGAGAGGCCTCTTCACCTACTAAGATCAAATCATAGGAGCAGGAGTAGACTGTGCAGCAGCTGAGTGAAGTCTTTGGTGACTCAGACCTGGGAGCTCTCCTCAACGAAGAGATGAACAAAGCGTCTAGAGCAGCTATTTCGGGTAAGAAGGAAGCACCCAAGGCCGAACTTGCAAGCATGGCTGAAGAGTCGGCCTCTGATGATGACGAGGAGGTGGACTTGAAACTGGAGGAATTCGCGAAGGGCATGGAGCTGATCGAAGAGACTTTTGAAAACAACCCGAAGGCAAGCGGCAAGATCCCTGATTGGTCAGCTAACAAGAGAGCAGTGAAAAACAGAATATTCTTTAAGCACTACAAAAACGAGGACAACTTCGAGCACCACATGACTTTCAAACTGGCTGCTAATGTGGAGCTGAGAGACGTGCAGATTGGGTTTAACAACTACTGGCAGACAGAAGCAGAGTACTACGTTGAGCCACTCTCAGTACTGGTGCAGGGTGGAGAAGACCAGGAGAACTTGGTCAACATTTGCAACCTTGAGGCTGCCAAGGATGATGCTTTCGCTGCGAACTGTGTGCAGGTGTATGGCAAGAATCTGAGGACATTCAGTGTTCACAATGACAAAGACTCAAACGGCGACCTCAGGAGTAAGGTGTTTAAAAAGCTAGATTCCCTTTACAACTTCCGCTGCAAGTACCTGAAGTTCAGTTTTAGAAGGAACAACAACATCTGCTGCTTGGACCAGAGTCCCATTGCCAGTAGGGTGGACAAGAAGCAAACATTCTCACTCGCTTACATTTCAGCCACTGGCGTCAACTTAGACAAGAACAGTCCTAACATGCCCAAGTTCTGTTTGAACAACCAGAAGGCAGTGGCGCTAGAAGCCATGAGTCTCATCTGTGCGGGAGAGTACAGCTCAGTGCTTGAGGTAGTGGCTAACCAGCAAGAGACCATCACCATGATTAAGTAGCTATTTGACCAGTTCATTAAGTTCGCCGATAAAGGCTTCAATCTAGTTGAGCCAACCTTCATTGGCATCTCATCCTACAATGCTGAAATGGGCGACTGGATCATCCAGAAACTGTGTTCAGCCTAGGAAGTGGGACTCAAAGCTAGTTTACTTGGAAAACTCATCTGCTGTGACCCTGCAAAGGTGGTAGAGCGCCTCAACCTCCTGCTCACCATGATTATTGGGTCCCTATGCAAGATTGCTAAGGACGAGGCTCTGCAATCCAAACGAGTCGAGAACGTGCTCCCTCTAATTGACATTTACATCAGAGGTCTGCACTTAGTAGCTACTGAATTGCAGAACGCAGCTAGCATTAACCTGGCGATCAAGCCTGACGTGCTGTTCACCATTTTCAGCCTGCTAACTAACAAAACAGAGTAAAGGTCTCGTATCTCTGACAGACTGAGACACTTCACTATCACCCTGCTGGCTCCTCCCATGCCATTTGTAAATGAAGAGATCAACCAGCTGGAATTTGCTGACTTACTCATGCTAGACAAGAACTCCCCTGCATCGCAACAGGCTTAAATGCAGATTATCGCAGCTACCCTTGCGTGCTAAAACCATCAAATCGTGACTCAGTACTTCTTAAAGCCTGAAGTATTCGGCTAACTGCAGGACGAGACCTCAGCTGACGTAGTTCGTTTCTGGATCAACGCCTGCAACAACGACAGCGTGAGGGAGAAACTGCAGTCCGATGGACTGGTGCCTAAGCTGTACTAGCTAATCCGAGAAGAGGACCCTACTGCCGCCAAACGCATCATCAAGAATGACGGAGGCACCAACGAGTACAGAGTGCAACTGATCAACCTGATTCTGGCTGTGTCGGCTGGGCACACTGAGTCTGAAAAGTACTTGGCTTAAGCAATCCTAGAGGACATCAAGTACCTGGGAGAGAACAGGTGCAACTTCTTCATTGAAAACCTGCTGATGCCCTTAATCAAGAATGAAAAGACCATTCCTATTTCCTTGGTTGAGAAAAAGCACTCCCAAGAACAAAAGCAGAGTGACTGGCACCCCAACTACGACATGCTCATCACTGAAGCCCTTGGGGCCACTGGCCCAGTTAAGCTTGAAGAAAACAAGACGTTTGTACCTAGTACTCTCTTTGACAAGCAGTTCCGCAGTAGCCTCGTCAAGGTCTTCATGGAAAAGCAAGGCGAAGAGAGCCCTGATGAAGCCACCAAGATGCTAAATGCCAATTGGTCCTTGGTGCACGAAAACACGGTTTCCAGGCCTGGATCGGGCAGGTGGAAGGAGTTCGGTGCTAGCATCTAAGATAGGAAGGGCATAATGTTTATCTGCAAGGGCAAGATTGCCAACCAAACCAAGAACTGCATGCTGGGCATCTACTCCACAGCCAGAATGCCAGCTGACTTCACTGCATGCGAAAAGAGCGACTAGATTAAAGCAAAGGCAGGCGACTTTATATTCATTCAGATTGAGGGAGTAGGTACTTACTGGTGTGAACTCAAGAAGAAGACTGACAACTTGTTCCATATGTACACTGACTACGAGGGTGGTGCTGGAGGTGGCTCCCTCTACTGTGCAGTGAACCTGTTCATTATCAGTCATTCCAATGACTACCCCTACTCTGCAGGCACCAAAGACAGCCTGCAGGAAATGACTCTGAAATGCGTGAAGAAAAATGAGACCCCTTTGGCTAACCACGCCACTCACGGCATGATCCTTGACAAAATTGAAGTATGGGCGCCCAGCAAGATGAAGAAATCATCTTCAGACTTGACTTTCAAAAAGAAAGTGCAGCATTCCCTGGCCGTGCTGAATGCCCAGTCTAAAATGCACCCCTGGGTGAAGAACAGTCCCTTCAACCTGTACAGAGGCAGGCCAGTTTACATGGCTCCTGCCCACCTAACCTGTGATGAGTTGGCTACCATTATGCTCAGTCAGAAAGTGGAACTCACTGTGCCTCAGTGTTACTTCTCCAAAGATAAAAACCTGCAGTCCTTTACCCTGGATCAAGTGCAGTAGAAGTGTCTGGCCAGCAGCAATAGTTAGCAGAGAAACAACATCATTGACTTCAGCTACGACCTAGACCAGGTTGTCTCCTAGAATGATAAGGACAGTGCCTAGGGGCCATCTCTATTCGCAGTGGACAACAATGACCCTGATGCTTACCTGGCTGCTTTGTCTACTTCCTACTAGCCTAAGGTAGGATTCTTTTAGCAATTCGAACTGATCGGGGGAGTGAAGGCCATCATTTAAGTGGCTTAAAGCTCAACCGTCAAGTGGACCAACAAGACGATGGCTGAACTATGGGGCTCTTACTTGAAGGAACTGGAGTCATTCAGTGCAATCCCCTGCTTCTTTTAGACGTTCATGAAGTCTCCCACTGGGAAAGACCTGCTGTTCAATATTGTGAATGGCCTGCCTGACTAGGAAACAGACAAGGCGGTGTTCTGGGAGAAAGAACACACGGGAGCTGTGCAGTTTATTTACAAGATCATTGCCGAAGCATTCCAGGTCTCCAACGACATTGAAACCCGCGAAGAGGCTGTGAAGTCAGGGTTCCTCGACCGCATCCTGACTAGACTTGGTAAAGTAACAGGAGAGTCAGCGCGTAAGTTTGAAAGAATGGACACTGACGAAGAGAACAATGAAGAAGAGGTGACTAAGCTATCCAGAAAGAAGTCCTACACCAAAAACACTGATAAAAAGAAGAGAAAGGGAGTGGGCTATGACACGAACCAAGGAACTCTATTTGATGTGGCTGCGTTTGCTGACCAAACAACTGCAAAGAACGAGCAGATTAAGAACCTAGTGGACATAGTGAACAACTTCCTGTCTCTGAAGGGATGGGTGCCCTCCTAAGACGTGCTTG
>Ga0138257_1186976_pt1 | contig 13608 bp, 22 predicted proteins | sample RNAICE20151110_2_FD_105264 | JGI IMG/M metagenome (GOLD analysis project Ga0138257, IMG submission 105264) | Metatranscriptomics of polar marine prokaryotic and eukaryotic communities from Arthur Harbor ice station, Antarctica -... | ecosystem: Environmental > Aquatic > Marine > Unclassified...
CATACATCTCATCACACAATTCCCAATGGAAGACAGTGACAGTTTAAGTGATTTGGAGCTCGAGGCTCCACCAAAGTTATCGTGGGACGAACTGAAGGCTCAGCTCCTCCGCGCTCCCAAGACAATTACCAAGAACAAGGACTTGTGCAAGATCTTGTTCCATTTCTGCAAGGACTCGAAGAAACATGCTAGAATCATCAAGTTCTTGTTCTGGCCAATCATCATGAGTCTGGTCCAAGAGAGCAAGAACAACAAGATCAGCCTCTTTGGGCTGCAAGCCTTCAACCAGCTGCTTACGTATGAAGGCTCATTAGAGCAGGTCATCGACGTTGGTAAGGCTTCCAAGCTGCAACACCATGGCAACCTGTCCAAGATTATCCGGTACTTCCAGGTCAAATAGACAAAGGACGGTGAGCCAGAAGACAAGGAGCTCCAAGAAGATCAAAACGAAAAGAATATCAAGATGCTCAATGAATTCATAGCCAAACGATAAAATCCAATTCATATTTTGATCAAGAAGATTCTTGAGACAAATTCGTTCCAGATTATGCAAGAAGTTTCCAAGGCTATTCGAAACTTGAGCCAGGCCGAGATCGTAATCCGTACTCTTCAAGAAAATGGTGACTTGATCCGAATCATCCAAGAGAAGTTCCTGGACGCCGATCCCTTCAGTCAAGAAAATATTCTTGAAACAGTTTCATTTGCATGCAAATTTGAGCAACATAGAGAAAAGTTCGCCAATGATGAGAAGTTTCTTGAAATTTTACTCAGTCAGGTGCAGTCGATCAGCTTGAAAGTAACCTTTTTCACAATCCGAATCTGCCGGCAGTTATCTAAAGATAAAGCCAGCATCACCAAGCTCCAAGGCACCAACCTCCGCCTGACCGAAAAACTTATTATTGCTTTTAAATGGCTCGACCAAAAAATCACAGCTGACTAGATCTCCCTTAAGGCACCAGCTGACAGCGCCGTAGTGAAGGACAGTCACGACCAAGCCTCTAATGATGGTGGCGAAGAAGGACAGCAAAAGATCAAAGGACCCATAAACATCGCCTCAGACAATGGCAATCTGGCGGCAGAACAGAAGAGTGAGATCTATAGTCTTGTCTTTAGGGAAATCTCAAAGTGCTTCCAGTACATCCTGAAATACTATGAAACCCACAAAGAGCTCCTTGACCTAGCCCAAAACTCAGACAAGATCAAAAACCACAGCATAGAGACCGATATCATCGATACGATCGTCAAATTGGGCAAGCAGACCCGAGACTCCAAGACATCACTCAATGCGGCTACTTGCTTGGCTCATATCACTGAAGTATTGCATTGTAATCCAGAAGTAGCCTCTCCTGATGCCATTGACTTCATGATTGACATGCTCAAGGATGCCAAGAACCTCAAGCACTACCGACAAGGCTGCCGCTACTTTGCCAACCTGAGTTTCTACAAAGACTTCCGTGACCAGCTGATTGACAAGGACATCGGCACCTTCCTCCTGAAGGCCATAGACGGATAGCTGGACGAAGACACCATTAAGCATAGCGCAATCGCTCTTGCTAACTTGTCCTCGCACAAGGACTTCATGAAGAGCAGCACCAAGAACCAGGCAGGTGGTGAGAATGTGTAGTCCTCAAAGGCTGAAAAATGGAAGATCAAACCATTGATTCATCTCCTGGACTCGGCACAGGAGCATAAGATCAACTTGATCCAGTCAGCCTGCATCACTTTGTGCAATATGGCGAGCAAGCCTCTTCTCCATCCTCATTTCATCCAAGAGCCAGAAATCTCAGCCATCAAGAATTGCCTGTCGAAGCCCATTGACAAGAATAAGGGCAACGAACTTGTTCGATTTATGATCAAGCTTGTCTGTAACCTTACCAAAAACTCAGAAATCCTTGAGAACCTGGAACAGAAGAAATTCTTGGAAATCTTGTTTGACCTCTTGAATCATGAGACCGAGAAAGAAATCTTCGGAAATGTGGTAACAGCAATTTCATATATGTCTATTCAGAAAGACTGCCAGGATAAAATCATCAAGAACAAGATACTGCCCAGAATCCTAGAGCCCTTGACGCAAATTCACGAGGTAGATTAAAAGATGATCATCATAGCTCTGACCTCTATGCTTTTCAATGGTATTGAAATCCAACGTGAATTCATCAAGCACGGCGGCTTGGGCAAACTTCTGTTCTTCATGCAACAAAAAGATAAAATCTTCCAGCAACTTTCATGCAAGTGCTTTTCTCTTTTGAGTGAAAATCAGCAAAATCTATAAGAAATATTAGATCAAGAATGTTTGAATACCATTATCATTTCTTGTTTAAGAACAAAGGATATTGATTTGGAAACGCTTAAGGAGATTACTAAGATATTCATTAATCTGATTCTCTGGAGGAAAATATCAAAGGACACTTTTGAGACTACATGTTGTCTTTGTGATATTGGGCTGATGATTGATGACCAAGATATGAATATATTGGCTATCTTCTGTCTTAATGCTCTATCTGAGAATGAGGAGTCGCATGAGTACATTCGAAATTCAGGCGTCAATCTTAATCAAGATAAGGATTTGGATCAAATCAATAGCAGCGCGCTTGTTGATCCAACGACTGCTCCTAATGTATTCAACAACAGCTCCAACCAAGACCCTCTAGGCTACAACTCCTAGAGCATTTTCAACAGAATCAATTACTTACTGGAGTATCATGAGCAGAAGATTGACAAGAGATAGGAGCAACTAGACAAATAAGCGCTCATCGTAACCTTGATTACAAGTTTCTATCTCAATTTGGCCCGTAATGAGCAAAATATTCATTTCTTGTTGAAGTTGGAGTTGTTCAAGCGGCTCAACAACTTGATGCAGAATAGCTTGAAGAACAACAGCATCGATGGAACTGCTCTGTGCTATACCAATACAATCTTTTCCAAGCTCCTCAAGAACCCCAAGAGTCTGGAGTTCTGCGTCCAAGAAGACGGCTACAAGCTCTTCATTGAGATTTTGCGCGGTCAACAGACGAACAAGCACTTGTTCTTGGAGACACTTGACTCTATCAAGCTGTTCTTGAGCAAGCGAGAGTATCTCAAGAAGTTCAAGGCCATTCCCGACTGCTTCAAGCTTGACCCTGACTATCAGGATCTAAATATCTCCTTTTTTCAGGTGTTGGCCATTCTGTCATTTGAGAAGGAAAATCATGCTCAGCTGAAGAGTGAGAGCTTCTTATAGAAGCTAGATGAAGGCAAGATATTTCATATGATTCAGACGTAGTTTGACCTCCTCGTCGACCAAAAGAAACGCGAGAAGAGCAAACCAGGTCGAGCAGTCAACCCTCGAAGCCAGAGCTAGGCAGCATCAAAGAATGGAGGTGGCTTTTAAGTCAATAAGGAAAGAGATATGAGCGAAGACAACTATTCTTAGGAAAACAACAAAATCGATCATATTGGTTCAGGCGCTGCTAATGGCAACACCAGCAGACATAGATCTCTACGACATATCCAAGGTGCCAAAAACAAAACACGTCGCAACCGGATGCGAGAGAATCAAGACAAGAACCGCTCAGAGGAACTTGCACTGGCTGTCTCGATCATCCTTGCTAACCTTTCATGTGACGAAGACTTTCTCAAAATTCTCTTAGGCGTCAAAAACTGGCGATAAATTGACCAAAATACAGCTCAAGAGGCCAATCAACAGGCAACTTCATCCAATGTGGCTGGTGGAATCATTTCAAAGAACGAACAACTGGGAGAAGTTGAAGATGAAGACGAGGAAGATAACGATAACAATTACAGAGAGCTTTTTGAAAAGAAGATGCAAACTTAGAAAGTCCAACTGAAGCAGCCAAACAACCTTCCAAATGCTAAAGGAAAGAAGAAATAGAACTTCATCGAGTCCAACTAGGCAGGCAACTATGGCAATTATGATGATGAAGAGCTCCGACAGCTGCCAGAGATTGAGAGAATTACTCGACTTTTCAATCTATTGTCGCATGATAACATCTATATTTCAGAGTAGATTTCCATTTTGTTAGCTAATGTGTCCAACTCCAGCTACTTCAGACACATCTTCGTAACTGATCGGTGCATGAAATCTCTGCTTAAGATCCTTAGAGATCAGAACAATGATCAGGTGGCAAGGGTGTCTTAGCTTGCAGCTCTAATCGTAGTTTTGAATCTGACCTCCATGAACGATATCGTCATCGGGATGGAAAACATGAAGTTCATGTAGACTCTACAGGACATCATCAAGGACAAGAACCTTCCATATGTCAACAAATCTATCTCCTTGCTTGCCATCTCCAACATTCAGACTGTCAGCAAGAAGGTAGTAACTCAAATCAGCGCCACGACAAAGGACTTCGCCTTCTCTGTTCTGCTCAACTGGAAGAAGATCCAGGAGGATGAAGGCGAGTGCATCGAAGTCGTCAAGAATCTAGTATATGCAAGTCTGATTCTATTCTACAATCTGATCCTCAAGAAAGTAGGCACCACTGAGACCATCAACCAGCTGATCAACGTCATTACGGACAACATCTTGGAGATACCAGATGGAGAAAAGGAGAACGCATCATTCACTCAGTTGATCTGTGATAATCAGATCATCAATGTGGTACTTGAGCTAATCACCCTTTTCACCAGGAAGAAGGAAACGAGTGACTACATCTTCTAAAAGCAGCTCATCTTGAAATATGTCTTCGACAAGCTCAAGTAGAAGAATCAAGAGACGCTCAGACTGGCAGCTCTGGCTCTCAGTCGATTGGCTGCCAGACTTGATGAAAACAACAGCGACCTCTTCATCAAGAACTTGAAGGAGTTTAAAGAGTTCAATACAGTAGTTGAAAACATCAAATCTCAACATTACTAGTTGAGCAGCCAAAAAACATGCTCCTAAGAAGGGTACTCTACGGCCTTGGTGCCAGTCAAAGCAGGAACTGAAGCCAATAAGCTTGGAAAGCCGAGATCATTTGAAAACAGCGGAAACAAGGATATGCAGTTCTTGTAGCCAATTGGATAGGATTAGTTGGATTAGAGTAAGTAAGCCGGTGCCAATAAACTTAGAAACACTCAAATTGATTGCATTTTGCGCTATTTCCTTAACTTTTTGGAAAATATTACAAGCTTCAAGAAAATCAGAGAGCAACTGGACTGCAGCAGGATGTTTGAAACGATGGTAGAGCTCTACACCGAGGAGATCATAGTATACTCCAAAATTTCTTTGATCAGCATCCTCTTTAACCTGAACTTCAACCTAGACCAGCCAAAAGAAATGAAGAAGGAGTTCCTGAAGCTGCTTTACAAGACCTACAAAGAAGAGCTGCAAGACGACGAGAAAACCAAACGCCAAATCATCACAATCGTAGTCTCAGCTTCAGCTCTCGAATCCAATCACAAGGCCATCATCAAGAGTAACTTCTACACACAGTTTAAAAGGAACATCAATGATTTCTATGAGAAACTGGTTGACTCAGATGAAGAAGTTGAACTCTTTGGTCTTGTCAATATCATCCTCAACCAGAACTACATGCATTTGATATATCAGGACCTTAAGAAAATTCATAAGATTGCTCTCAAAAACAACAAGATTGAGTTCAAGACAAAGGTGGATTTGTTCTTGGAATGCAGCAAGTTCTTGGCGAAGCTGAGTACGAGTGAAGATGATGATCAGCATATGAGCATTTAGGGAGGAGTTATCACCAACTAGACCCAGATGAGCGCTGGAAACGCTGACGCCGTCGCTATATCAGGAGGTGCTCAGAAGAAAGGATCGACATACAAGTTCAACATCGACCTTTAAAAGGACAAGAGTGAGATGATTGACTGCTGCTTAAAGGCTCTTCTTTTCTCTCTGATTAAGATCATTGGGCTCCTAGACATGAATGACTTCTCAATGTTCAAGTACTTCCTGATCGCCATTTTAGACTGCAGCAAAAACCTGAAAAATCATTTGATTTACTTGATCAAAATCGAGAATCTCATCGAATTCTTAAAGCGAGTCCTCACACGCGATTTCCAATTCAAGATGAAAGAGTTTGACGACCAAGTCCTCAACTTTTCGCTCCGAATCATAGTCTGTGAGATCTTCTTCAACTTGAAGCAAGAGAAGTACTTCTTCAAGCTTGATAACATTGCAGAAGCCATTTAGCTCCTCATCAAGTTCGCTTAGAAAGTGATTGTGATGAATATTGAAAAGAAAATGTTCATCGTTTCAAATACCTTGAGGCTTATGAGTCAAATGATTACACAGATCCATACGATGCCAGAGGCATACGACAGAGTCATCAAGACCAACTCCATTGAGTTCGTTAAGGATGCTCTGACGCTGTCGAAGGACTTACAGCCATGTATCAACATTGATGCTTTGTTTTGCCTTACTAATATGATGAACATCAAGGATCTGGCCATGCATCCTCAGCTTCAGTGTGCTGAGACGGTGAACAACTCAATGGTGATATACTTTGCCTACAACCACCAAGTTGAGCTAGACGAGTGCATCATCACCTTTTTATACACCATTTCAAAGTATCCTCAATATCAGGAGTTCATGAAGGACAAGTCCAAAGTCCTCTATCTCCTAATGGAGCGCCAGTTCGAGCAGAATTACGACACAACAACTGACACCAGCCGGTAAAAGATATTCTCCCTGTTCCACAACATGACCGAAAACGATGAAATCTGCCAACAGCTAAATGCAAAGCAATTTATCAATTTAACAAACAAAATGCTTCAACAAACGCACATCAACAAATATTCAGCTGACCACATTCACGAACTGGCTTTGAAATCGATAATAAACATGTGCAAAAATACCACAGAGACATTTGAGGATGCCAAGTTGAAAGATTTACTGAGCAATATCTGTAGGATGTACCCCAAGTTCAAGAACTTGAGTAAGTAGTATGCACTTAGGCTTATTACGATATTGACGAAGCAATGGCAGCAGTAGAAGATCTAAGACTTCTTGCAAGAGATCATTGATATCATGTCTCAATTCATCGAAAACTGCGAATCGGTTATTGAACTCAAACTGGTGATCATGAACCTTGAGAAGGTGGCGAGCTCCAAGTAGCTTATGAAGTGCCTGGCGGACCTGAGCTAGTCTTGTAATTCGCTGATCAAGAATATCCATCACTTCATAGCTAAGAATATTATGAAGAAGGACTATCACTCAAGTATTGAGCAATTATTCAGATTTTGCAAGAAGCTCTCCAAGCAGCACAAGGCACAAGAGTACTTGGTGAACGAGACCATCCATGAGATTTGTCTTAGATACATTTCTGAGAACTTGAACTTCACAAAATCACAAAAGGACGACCAAGCTCTAAAACAAATTTTAACAACAATTCAAAACATTATGAAAATGATTAAAAACATATTTGACGGAAATATTAGCCCTGAACAAAAACGTGAGATATTCTTGCAGGTGACATAACGAGAGTAAATAATCACCGATTCTGACCAGCTTTTGAACAATTATCAGGACTCAGAAAATAGAGATGAATTGGCAATAATCATTGTCAATATCATCATATGCTACAACTCCATTTCCAACAAACTAGATTCTGAAAGGGTTAAATCATGGATACAGACATTTAGCGATCGGCTGATTTCGGCTTCTAAGAAGGACTTCAACTAGCAAGAGTAAGCACGGAGTTGGTACATGGAGAAGTATGTGCTCATCATAGAGCTCCTGGTCACGAAGAATCTGGAGAAGATAGATCGTGGAATGACCGAAGAACTTCTGAAGATCTATGATATTAGAGATACCAAGCACTTCACTAATACCATTTGGTATAAGCTTATGAAGATCTTGGCTCATTTGCAGAATCTTTAGGAAATTCCAACCAAAAACTACATCGAAAATATAATGCAATTCATTCTGCTGGCCTATGAGAAGGCCCAGGAGAACCTGTGCTTCTTCTACTTCATGAAAATTGTGCTGCTGATAGTCAAGAAGTCAGACAACAACAACCTCATGAAGACCTACAAGCAGTACAACCAGATCCTCACAAAATGCATAGAGTTCCTCAAGACCAATCAGAACGTCAAGAATGATCCTCTTGTGCTGGAGATACTGCTCTATATTATCGATATGATCAACTTTTTGATTAAGTTCCACCTGCTGCACGAGAAGCTAAACGACAATGACGTCGTGAGCAACCTCATAGAGATGCTGGCCATCCACGACAATGCCTTCATCATGAAGTCGCTGACTTCCACGCTGCTGGAGTCCAGCAAGATTACGGTCTTCTATCCTGACTTGCTCTCAGACCACTCGTTGCATATCTTCATAAACAAAATGCTGAACTACCAAGGAGAACCTTAGAGCCTGAGCAATATGTTCGATTGCCTCCGCAACATCATCCAGTCGACCAAGACGCCCATCAAGTACTTATTGGCAACGTCAATTCTGAAAATCACAGAAAACCGGAGCATCAAGTGGCAGCAGATCCAAGAGAACAACATCTACTGTCTGCTCAAGGTGCTCAACTACAACATCCGCTTCCTCAACGACGAGGAAGAAGAGAGCAAGGAAGCGGGCAAGGCCTTCGATGGCCAGGGGGTCAGCAACCTGATCAAGACCACCAGTGACAAGATCCCTACGCCAGAGCTGCTGCATGAGCTCCAACAGAAGGCTCTCAAGTACAGCATCATGGCGATCACCAACATTCTGATCCAAACCAACAAGGACTTGATCTTCTATCGCAAACTCAACATCCTTTCGGTGCTCCAGGAAAACTGCAAGTTTGAAGTGGATCCTCAGATGAATTTGAGGCTGCTATACTTGCTCAATATCTCCTTGTCCAAGAAACAGATTTTGGCTCCAGTGAAGCTCCAAATGTCCCAAAACGAAATGAACATCCAGCCTGAGGGCGATCAGGACGCAAAGGTGGAAGATCAGACTCCAAACCAGGTGCTGACACCTAACGGAGGCAAGAATGAGATCAATCAGCAGTACAAGGAGATCCAATCATTGGCCACCATCAGTCTGGTCAACTTTTTGCTGGAGAACATCTTCAAGTTCAAGAGCATCATTCAAATCAAGGACCAATCCTTCTACGTAGAAATTCCCAAGTTCAACAATCAAAATGCCGATACCGAAGAGCATATGACTAATCTTAGTTATAATGATATCGAAAGTCAACAGGAACAACTTAGAATCACGGCTGGTCATAGCGCCGAGAAGAACAGCCTTCCTGCCAAAAGTGCCTTTTTCTTCGAAGATGAAAATTATGAGTTGAACAAAATCAGTGGCATAAGGCTGTCTCTTTGCCTGAGTCTGCGAATCCTGTACAAGCTGTCCATACAGAAGAAGAAAGTAGCTTGCCAAGCCATCATTGAAAACAAAATGTCTCAAGATCTGTTCCAGTTTTTCATCCCCTTCGTGGAAGACGATGATTGCAGTGGCCTCAAATAAATCAAACAGGTCATCAAGATGATCAAGAACTGCGCTGAGTTCATTCAGCTCCATGGCGCCATCCTGGACCGAGAGAGCATCACCAACCTCATCAAGTTGGCGGAGAAGGTCATCACTGCCAACTTTGCGGAGATTGACTATAATGCTAACATGTCTGGCTACCACTATGGCGCCAAGAGCGGTGTCCTGGCCAATCTCCAAGAAATGGGATACCAGCCAGGCAATGAGACTCAACGAAAGCTTATAATTCCAATATTGCGCATATTCATAAGTCTGTGCTCGACGCCGCAGTTCCACTGGCATCTGAGCAAGTACAATGCTCTAGACCTGCTCAATCGAATCCGAGAGAAAGAGGACGACTACATCTCAGACGTAGCCAAGGAAGTGTGCGAAAAGGTGATCGACCACAGCAACGAAGGGTAGATCAACCTGTTCCAACCCCAACAGCAGAAGGCCGCAGATGCAACCGCAACAGGCCTCCCAGGCACCATGGGTACACAAGGAATAGGCAAGAATAATGATGCCTCGCTGGTGGCTGAGTATAATATTTAGGTTGAAATCAGTAAAATTGTCAGCGATTCCAATCTCTAAAATGTCAAAAACGCCGTCATAAATTTAGAAAAGATTTTGATCTAGAAAAATCTAAAACTGGACAAATTTGGCAGCGATGAGCTTCAGTCTCTGATTTAGTTTTTCAAGAAGTTGCTGGAAGCGCATCAGGCACAAGCTGAGCTGCGAACCAAGAACGAACCAGAAGAGAAGACTAACTCCCAACTGCGCCGCATCATAATCAAATCTCTCCTTGTAATCTTGAACTTCGTCTACACCAAGAAGTATCTCAAAGACATCATCGCAGGCTATAGCTAACCAGCTGGTTCTGACGCCAAAGCAACGAAAGACGACATCGTTGGCAGCTCAAAGTAAACCAAGTCGAATATTACCTGTTCACTTGAAGAAATCTCCAGTCTCAAAATCTTTAGAGATGTACTTTTTGGAGTGATTCAAGAATCGATGGAGAGCGGTAGTGGCAACATAGTTGCACCTCCTGTCGCCAACAACTCGAACAAAATGATTGGCGGCCAACGACAAAACCAATAAGCCGAGATCAACCAAGGCTTCACCACTTTCGCTGACTTCAGGGACATCAACGAGGAAGTTATTTATTTATTTTGCTCATATTCGATGTCGCTCAACTTTACGGTCACTTAGCTCTGCGAGTATGTGCTGCCAATCGGATAGAAGATACTCATGCATTGCATCAAATCGATTAAAAAGAGCCAAGAAGGAAACGCATAAACATCCAAAGACAAAGCTGCTTCAGGTGAAGACCTTGAACAATCTCAGACTTCAATAACTTCTATTTGTTCTATTTCAAGCATCAACGCTGCTCTTGAGTCCATTGTCATCATTTTGAAAAACCCAGACAGGAACATCCAGATTATGAAGAAGTTTGATATTGCATCCTTGCTCAACTCAATCATTCAAATAATAAAGATATTTGAGATCAAATCACCTCAAGATATGGCGGTCAAAGAGCAATTTGAAAGCAAAATCAAAATTCTCAGCCTCAATATCGAACTCATAACGAAGCTGTTTTTCTTCAGTCCACAGCAACTAATGGAAAGCTCTTTGGAGCTGATCCACAACTTGCTGGACTATTCACGATTTAAGAAAACTGGTATATTCGCGGTGTACTGCGTTGCTCTCATGATCCAGGAGCACAAAGAAGAGTGCATTGGCAACCTGATGCCAGTATTCAATGATGAGACTATAATGAAAGCATTATTTGGTGCTATCAAAGAAGTAGAAGTCAAATTCAAAGAATTGTATCAGCTCAATGCAAGAACAACGCAGGTCTCAGAGATGGAATGGACAAATGGGAAAATCAGAATAGAAATAACACTTCGGCAAACACCAAATAATTGAAAGTACATTAAGAGAAAGAGAGATAATTTGAAGAGGCATTTGCCAGTCGAAAAAGCAGTCTCCAAATTTTGATTGTGATTGTTGAGTTTTTGAGTAACTCCATCATCAAGAATGGCCAAATAATTCTCGAAGCAAAAATGAGTGAGAAATAAGCCAACTCTGCAGACTTACGGAAGTCTGGTGGCAAGCAACAATCCAAAGGAAATATCTAATAAGTGATTATGACGAACATCACGGCGAAGCAACATGATCAGCTTACCAAGTTGATCTATAATAATTACGATTTGCTTGAAGTCATCTACAAACAGATCATCATGAAGATTCCTGATCAAGTACTTGAAGCAGCCCAACCAGAGCCAAGCAAGAAGAAGGTGAAGAAGACTGCGCCAGCACCGGCCTATCAACCAAGCTGCGAAGAAATAAAATTAGGAGCGCGAGCTTTTGCGAGCATGCCATTCGCAATTATGAAAGGAAAGAACCTGCCCCTTAATCTGGAAGGCATCTACTACGATTACTCAGTTTCTGTGTCTGGCTATTTTAAAGCACTCACCAAAATCATCGAGAAGGGTTATGGTAATCCAGAAGCCAAGCAGATCGAGAACCTGATCGCTCTCAAAGAAAGGCAGCCAGAGGAATCATAGAAAGCGCTTGATGCCCAAAGTTCAAAGTAAGCCACCTACTTTGCCCTGTATGCACTCTTGGAGTTCATCATCCACGTGGATCTCTCGCCTCAAACTGCAGTTAGCAAATCAGGAGCCCAACCAAATGCTGAGGGTGAATCGGCCAAGCTCGACTCCATTACCTATGAAGACATCATGAGCTGCTTGATCAAGACTGGTCTGCTTCAAAGGGTGCTGCAGCTACCAAATGCTATTGATATTAATAACCCAGATGAAGAAGGCATCATCCGTCTTTGCATGAAGCTGCTGATCAGCATCATCTTCAAAGGGCAATCGAGATAAAACTTCAAGTTCAGCTCCAATGTTGAGCCTGGAAAGTACGAGTCGGTCTTCAACTAGACTGGTATATCTGACCCAGGCTAGATTCAAACCATTATGGGCCAGTTCTAGCAGATGATCCAGAAGGTCCACAACTTCGAAATTGCACAAATTCATCAAGATAGCTATGTTCAGTATTTGCATCTGCTATCCCAGATAACAGTCAATACCCAAGAACTTGGCGAGCAGCCCAGTCCAGAAGGTTTCACTGGCAACACTGAATTTCTTGTGCAAAACATCCATCAATTCTGCGAGAAATGCATCCAGGAGGACCAGCGTAAGAAGCTGCTGAACTCCAAGGAGCACGGCCAGAAGAATATGATTTACCAATTCTTCTTCATCAACTACCTGCTCTCTATCTGCATCGTAGATGTAGTCCGGAGTGCCCAAAACAATCAAGGCCTCGCCTAAAAGAAAAAGGGCGACAAGTTCTCAGCGATGGAGAGCCAGAGATCTATTTCTCAGAAAATATTCATCATTTTGATAAAGCTCCTAGAAGCGCTCAGTTACAACGAGCTCAACAGCACAGTGGACCAGTTGATTACGAATCGCATCCAGACCTTCCAGGAGGTGAATGGCGGTGGCAAGACTCAGCCAGTGGAGGAAGAGTCAAAGACGGAGGAGAACCCAGTAGAGATCGACAAAAACTCAGTCACGTTAACCATCACAAAGATGATCTTGTTCAATATGGACAAGCTGCTCCAAGTATCGCTGGAGGTTCAGAAACAATATTTGCAAGAAATCAATTTCCAAAGCAAGAAGGAGACCGCAGACCTACTAGCCCACAAAATGCAGCTAATCTTGATCGACGAAGACCAGCTGGCCAACTTTGTGAAGTTGCTCAATAAGAATGAGCAAAACGCAGAAATAGTCCAAAAGATCTACAACATCCTCTACAACTTTGTAGAAATCAGCAAAAGCAGCAGCCAAGCGATTCAAAACATCAGCGTCCTTGACATGTCAAAGGGGCTCTTGTAGATCTGCATCAAGCACTCAAGCATTTACCAAGCTGAGAAGGCCTTCGTCTTCCTCCGCAACCTGGTCTTGGTCTCGGATAAGTACCAAAACAAGCAGGATATTGAGTTCTCCCTGAGCAAAATCATGCCAGTCAGCCTGAAGAGCAAGGTGACGACCGCGGAGCCATCGTAGCTGCATTAGTCTCAATAAGACCATCAGAAGGAATGAGCAGGAGCATTCCACCTAAAATTGAACATTCGATATTGAAACTTCCAGAGTAAATGTGAATGTTTATTACAAATTAGATATTTTTAGTTTAAC
>Ga0138257_1565896_pt1 | contig 13381 bp, 20 predicted proteins | sample RNAICE20151110_2_FD_105264 | JGI IMG/M metagenome (GOLD analysis project Ga0138257, IMG submission 105264) | Metatranscriptomics of polar marine prokaryotic and eukaryotic communities from Arthur Harbor ice station, Antarctica -... | ecosystem: Environmental > Aquatic > Marine > Unclassified...
CAAATTAAGAATATCAACTTCTAATGTCTAGTATATCGTATGAGCAGCGACGGGCTGCGATGCGGGACCGTGAAGCTGGTGAACCTTGCTTCGACTGGAGGCGGAGGTTTGGAATCGAAGAGGACCTCGTCGGAGGTGTGGGAACATCAGCAGCAACTTAGGCACCTTCAGCAGGTCTGCCGAACATTCGCTCATATCTCGGAGAGAATGAAGTGATAAGAAATATTGGAGCTAAATCAACCAATGCCACGCATGCTCCGGAGAAATGCGTGGCAAGGAGCTCTCTGTTTGAGAAGGAGGCTCATCGAGGCCATCAGATGAGTAGAAGAGCGTTTTCATGCAGCGAAATGGAAGAGGAGCTCAGGAGAGGGCATTGCCCAAAGAAGATCAATTTTGAAGCAGAACAGGCCGATTCGAGAGCTTTGGTTACCAATTCAAATTTCAGGGAGGTCCTGAAGAGCCAGAGCATGCAGAGAACCTCGTTGATTGGCCACAAGAGAGGACTCAAGAGAGATGGTAGAGAGTCAAGGCTGTTGTATACATTCACATTCATCATGGCTTTGGTGCTCTTTGCATCGGCTGTGCTTTCGGCCGACATTCCGGACTTCGTTTCTGGGGTCTCTGGCTTGCCTTAGAGCGGGACCTTACAGAAGACGACAGATACAGACCTTCCCAGTTGTGGGTCAGCTTCCGATGCCATGTTGCTCGACAACAAGCAGCAACTCAGTGAGTCCAGCTTCATCAAGGTCGATGTGGAGAAAGCGGACTACCTCGATAAGGTGAAACTCCAAGACCACGCCGAATCAAGCTGGCCGATGACAGCATCGATGCTGGCCACATTTGAGTCTAGAGCAAGCACCAACTGCACAGACAGCACAAAGATGGAAAAAGCTCAAAAGTCGACACCAACTCCGGCCGCTTACAACCAGTCCATTACTTCAGAGAATAAGATGATCAAATCCTTCCTAGATCAAAGCGCTGTCAACTTTGAGAACTCAATCGGCATGATGAACAAGCAGCAATACTTCGGCGAGCACGACAGGGACCTCATGACGGCTGGGTTCTTCCTGGAGGATGAGCTTCATGCCAGACTCCACGCTTTGGCAAAGATGACGTGCAGTGTGGTGAATGATGATGATCAAGAAGAAGATGACCGATTTGAAGACATCTTTGGAAGAGCTAATCCACAGAAACAGCAGCTGCACCAATTCTGCAAGATGACCGATGGGGACATGGACTCCTATGACGGGAACATTCCAGTCGTGGAAGTTGAGGATTCTCTCGATCTGGACGATAGCAATTATCAAAGCGGTGACGAACTTGAAATTGAACTCAAGTCTGATGCATTCACGAAATTGAGTCCATTCTTCAAAGACAAGGCTTTAAGGTCTCAACAAATCGTTCAACTTAAAAAGTGCTTGAAGTTCCATATTTCTCCATCTGTTCAAAAAAACACGACATTTTACACAGACATGAAACATTTGGCTTCCAAGCGCGATCCTCCAGAGGCAAGGCTCTCGTACAAATACTATACTGGGAGATTCCCTGAGCTCACAGGTGCAACTGGCGAGGCCTTGAATAAGGACAAGATGCTGTACAATAGCAAGTCAATTCACTACAAGGAGCTCCACTTCTTTGACGATATGATTAAGAAGATCAATGATGAGAAGGAGATGTGGCCTGGAATCAAAATCACAGATACCAATGCCAATCAAGACCACGTCAAGAAGGATAAAGATCCAGATGGAGCGCCGGCAAGTGGAAGATCAGCTCCTGGTTTCTCTCCGCCATTTGGAAGCTTCTAAAAAGATTTGTTTGGATCTCGTGCAGTTCATCCATATCCAGTTGATGAAATGATTCTTGGTGAAAAGAAGCGAGTAATTTCGAAGATATTGAATATGAAAGCGTTGCATCATCATAAAGAGAATTTTGAAACGATGGAGAAATATCTTCTTGATGCACCGACTTCAGATGCCAAGCAATTCTCCAAGCTGTTTTTCACTTATGAAGAATCAGATTATGTCGAGGCTCTTGCTCAGGGGATCAAGCCACGGAATATTTTAGATTTGTCCATCAAGAATGGTCATTCAAGGTTTTTTGGAAGTGATTTTGATATTTCGCCCAAAAGCCTACAGTAATCTGAGCCCATATACCTGGTGACTCCAAAAATGGAGACAATCAAAATAACGAATAAAGCACAAAGGCCAAGGAAATATCGGCAATATAGTCATCACTGATGTGTTAACCAGCTCTCCAGAAGTAATAGCATTCTTGGAAGATAACCAGACTTTTCCGATCACTTTGAGGCCATCTCAGTCGATCAAGGTTCAGCTGGTTGTGACAGCAGAGCACTGTGGCCACTTCGAAGCCCTTCTTTACTTCTTGGTCGATAAGAGAATTTTGGTGACTGGATACAGCGCAAATGTGCACCCAAACAAGTTTGGACTGGCCCCGATCTACTACGATAGAGTCCAAGACCGAGACGAGATCAGCCATGCCCTCAACGTGGCCAACCCATACCCCAAGTAAATATATGTGGAAGAATTCTACATCACCAATAAACAGTTCAAAGCCGATTTCAAATCAGCTGCGCAATAGTCCACAAGCTCATCCCACAAATCGAGCAAGAATCAGATCAATTTCATCATCGAGACAAATTCAAATTGAACTTTTTGTAATATTCTGTACAAAGCAAATATCAAGTCTGACATTGAGGAAGCTGTTATCGTCTTTCGATTTTCAACTGGTGACTTCATCAGGATTCCTTTCTACGTCCGCACTATCAATACCATTTTTGAGACCAGCCCAAGCCTGGTGGATTTTGGCCTCATTCAGCTAAATCAGTAGCCGATGAAGATGAAACTATCTGCAAGAATCAACTTGAACAAAATTACGAGAGTCTCTGATTACTTTTTGCCGCTGGACCAGCCCAATCTTGATTTTCAACTTTTGGAGCCACCTGGAGACTTGGTAGCTGACAAGGCCAAAAAGAATTCTCAAGACAAAGATACAGTCAGGCCAAAGCTACACATAGATTCAAATAATTTTGCGACTCTACAGATTGGTCATGTCTACCTCAATCCACTCAAAGCGCAGTTCATCGCCACCTCGATCAAGGTCGAGGTCCAGCTCAAAGAGGGCAGGCAATTCAGAGTCAGCGAGTCACACGGTGAACAGGGACAAGCACAGAGGGAGACCACCTTCGTCGAGATTCCCATCATCGGGAGTGTCGTCAACCATACCAAATTGTTCTCCGCAGTCCAGTTTGGCAGAAGCCAAAGCATGCAGAACTCTCAACCATTGCCTCTCTATCTTCTGGACACGACAGAAAAAGTCCAAATGCATCCAAACGAGACCAGAAAAGAAGTTCATATTGTTCCAAATTTCATTTTGAGAAACAATTTGCGCTCACCCATTGTGGTTTCCAAGATGATCTTTCCTGAAGGCCTTTAGAATAGCTTTGCTGAGATGCAGCACCACAATAGCATAACACAGTACCTGTTGAAATCGAGCAGCTTTGAGCAGCCTCCAGGCTCCACCGTGGCTTACGGAGACTTGGTCATTCGAGTGAATAGACTGAAGTTCAGATAGGGATATCAAATCGTGTGGCTTGAAGTCAATCAGACTTTGGTGCCAGCACAGGTGCAAGTCTACAGCAGAAGCCTGTATTGCTAGTGGTAGTCGAAGGCTCAGCTGATCCAAGACAAGAGCTCCAACTCATCCAAGATCTGGAATGAAGATCAGCAGAATGTGACTTTGTGCTCTGGCTTGAAGGATATTCATTTTGGGGATCTGTAGATCGGAGTTCCAAAGTCCAAAATTCTGAGGATTACAAACGTCAACCCGATAGCGATAAGCTTGGAATAGGCATTCAAGAGCTCAGTCGATGATTTATCTCTCGAGCTCGAGAAGGTCACCGACAAGCATGGCAAAACAATTGAGCCTGTCTGGAGAGTTGATCAGCCGAGCAATGCAAAGAAGATCACGACTCAGAACGTCGAGATAATGAATACAAAGAGGACCAAAAAGCTGATTGGTTTGTCGATATAGCCTTTAGAATCGGTATACCTGAGGCTCAAAGTGCTCTCGCTGACTGCGAAGACCAGAGAGTCCAACTTGGAATTGAGACTGGAGCCAAAAGACTTTGAGAACATCAATATCACTTACCGATACCAAGTCTATGAAGGCTCTTTGGCATTCCAGCCGCAAGTCTATAAATTCTTGCCCAGCTTCCAAGGGATGCCTCAAGACAAGATCCTGACTGCGCGCTCAAACTTCTCAAATCCAGTCGAGATCTTTTCGTTGAAGTCCAAAGATCCGCGAATTGAAACAAGAATCTTGAATAAAGAGATAAAACCTTGGAATATGAGCATCAGCGGAATCATCACCTACGATGCTGGCAAAACTGGCATGGAGAAGCACTCAGAGTACATCAAATCCATCTCCTAGTTCAGCATAGAGAATCCACCGACGTTGCAAATCGATGCATATAATCTGCAAAAGATGCAAGCCAAGAAGAACATGAAAGGAGCCACCCATTCCGGCAACTTGGACATCTTCCAGAGATTTCAAAGCCTAAGCGACAAAGAAATCTTGCAAATCATCAAGAACCTGGAGCCAAACGACGAAGGAAATGATGCATCAGCTGCCCAAGCTCACCCACTGATCTCCATGAACCTCAAAGGGGATGACCATGGAGTACAAGGGCTGCTCAAACAAAATGCTTCTTTCATTCAGATTCCGCTCAAGGACTCCATGAAAGGAGCTTCTGGCTTCGACCCAGATTAGACTTTGAAAAATCTAGAGGGAGTCGGATAGCACAAGGGCTTCAACAATAAGCAAAACACAGGGTTGTTTTCTGCACCTGATAAAGATTTCAAGGTTTCGGAGTCGATTAACTACCGAGACATCCTGGCATGGAGAGAAAGGCAAGAAGAATGGAGAGAGCTGGAACGCCATGGCAAAAACATCATCAATTCAACTTTGGAGATAGAAACATCGTTAATCGAGGACATGCAGATTCCAATTGAGGCCAGCCTCAAGAAGCCCGAAATAATTCTGAATGACAGTCTTGACTTTGGTGAGATACAAGTCGGCTAATCAGTTTACAAAGACCTATTGATACAAAACCCAACATCAGAAACTCTGAAGTTCCAATTATTCGTCGGCTATGACCTCGATGACAGCTACATTAGCCGTCAGACGGATAAAATTGCATGGATTGACAGAGGAGCTTTCAGAGACAAGATGCAGAGGCAAATCGATATCTACATGAAGGGCGTCAGCCTCGACCTGGTCGAATAGATCGAGTACATGTTTGACAAATTCAAGCAATAGAACGCCAGCGATCTGCAAATCAACTACGACAACGTCAAGAACAAGTCAAGGAGGGACATCATCGAGATCTTGCTGAGCTACAGCTAATAGAGATCAGCCGATGACGACAACGCCTCCACCGGCATCGATGAGATCTTGAACTACTACAAAGAGTTCGACAATGAGCTGCAGCAGAACTATGTCAGCAAATACTGCACACAGATCTTCTTGGACCACAGCAACATCTACGAATACACCAGCTTCAAGCACTTCTATGACGAAACGACAAAAGGAGATATGAACATGCCCACTGACAAGTAAATCGGATGGAATGCCTATCGTAATAGAAACCAGCTGTTCATCTCTGAGAAGGAGAACTCTGTCTCTCAGTGCTTGTTCACGATCTAATATATTGGTCTTCTGGAGCGGCAAATGAACATCAATCAGAAAGAGCAAGAGATGGCCATGGCTGATGGACACAAACAGGAATACTGCGATGATCATGATTTCACCATTCAAAGTATCCAAAGCTACTACAAGTGGCTCTATCTGAATGTTTATGATTATGATTGGAAGATCAATAACAGCATGGAGAAGTGCAATTTGACCATGCCATTGGAGCAGCTTGAGAATCTCAATTCAGTAGATGGGATCACCTAGGTGCTGAGATCCATCTTCTATCACGACACCTTGCAAACTTGGAAAAGGTGGCAGCTGGCCAGCAACAGATACCAAAGATCGCTGCTTGAGGCCCAGGCTACTCAAAGTGGTCCAATTATGCAATACCAAGAACGATATATCTACTATTTGAGCAATATTGTCCCCTACAACCATGTTCAATATGAACGATATATCACAAAGGAAGAAAGAAAGGGATTTGAAGCAAATTTGCGCAAATTGGACTTGTCTCTCGATTGGTTCAGAACTGGCAAGGTCAACATCGAAATCAATAATCCTGATTAGATCCAGCAAGTTGTCAACAAAGCTTGGGAAGACGAACTAGAAGAGAATAAGAAAAAGGAAGAAGCAAAAAGTCTCGATGCTTATGGAAATAAAAACTATTTTGCCAAAGCTAGCGGATTCTTCAAGGAAACCTTCTTCGAGCTCTTCGAGTTCGTTGGTAAATTGCTTGAGTATGATCCTTATGAATACACGAGTATCAGTCAAGGTGATAGAGCCAGCATCATCAACCCCTTGAGTAGCATCAATGATCGATTCAAATTGAAAAACAAGGATATTCAGCAGATCATGATCAAGAACAACGTGCTCCAGAGAGCAAGGAGTGTCCAGAAAGCGGAGGCTGCTGGGCGCAAATCAAAACTCAAGCAATCGCAAAAGCAGCCCCATGAACGCTTGCAGAAAACAGAAGCTCCACTTGCTTAGCACCCAATCCAGAACTTCTATCTGAATCCAAAATATAAAGAAAAAGTATTCTAAGTACCACCTCATCAGAATTTTACAGTTAAAGATGCAGTCATTTTTGAACCATAAGTGATCGAACAATAATTCAATGCCAGGCTTCATTCTGAATTAGAGCAGATGAGAAAGGAAAGAAGTGAGCTCCTCTAGAAGCTCCAAGATGTGAAACCAGGAGCTACTACTCATGATCACAAACGAGAAAAAGATTTCCTCACCGAGCTGTAAGCTGAACTGCACAACAAAGCAGTGCGAGCCACCAAAATGCAACTGTTGATTAAGAACAACCTCACCATCATCGAATCGGTCCAACTCAAAGGCTATGGCACTTCAGCTATGCTCGAGCTCGTGGACGTGCGAAAGGATTTCATCAGGGTCACAGAGGGGGCTGATAGGCGAGCAGCACCAGTGGTGCAGACGAAGAGGGTCAGCGTCGCCGACATGTACAAGTATGAGCTAACGACATTCAAGAATATTTCTGCTACAGCAAGCATGGACGTGTGGAATGACCTCAAGGTCGAAGAGCAGCAAAACGGGTTTATCAGGAATATGTCTCAGTTTTTGAGGAAGAGTGAGTGGACAGATGCCAACTTGCACAAGCATCTCGCTGGATCAGAGCTCTATGTCATCAACCATCTGTTCGATGAATAGACGCAAGCTGAATACTTTCGGAAACAAAAGCAATCGGGCAAAGATCTCACCGTGACTTAGCAGCTCGTCGCCAACAGCTACCACCAGAAGAACTTCTTGAAGAAAAATGACCGATTTATGCTCAGCTTGAAAATGCAGAGCTTCAAGAATTATATTCCGCTGAATATCCCGATCACGGATATCTTCAAGAAAAAGGTCCACCTCGACGGCAACAAGATGCAGCATGACCAGCAAGCAGGGTCTCAACCGCAAGAGCAGCGCACAGTCGGCTCCCTCTTTTATGTTGACTAGTCAGAACTCGTCTACCCAGACGAATCGATAGATCCAAATGACCCAGACTGGGTCATCGAGGACGAGAGAAACAAGTCAGTGCAAGAGCAGCAGAAGTACACGCAATAATTCTAGCAGAAGATGATGGAGTTTGTGGATAGACCTGATTAAAATTAGAAGTAGACCCTGAAGCAGCAAGTGTCTCAGACCCTCAATAGGTGGGACACTCAGGATTTCAGAGTTGATTTGAATTGGACTGACTTTGAATATCATGTGCTCAGAAATCAAGTCCAGCTTGTCAAAGATCACACAAGAATCTTGGTCTTCCAAAACTCAGGAACTCTACCTGTCAAGATCACGAGCATCAGGATCGATGAAACCGAAAATTCTCATTGTTCTGATCCTTGGGGCATCTTGTACGTGGCCAACTGCAAGAAGTACACTCGATTCACACTCTCGCCAAAGTAGAAGATATCATTGCAGCTCGTCTATCATGAGGCCTTCCAATTTGTAAACACCAAGAAGACTCTGACTATCGAGACTGAACATTTTTCACAGAAGTTCTATCTTGACTTTTCGATTTCTGAGCGAGCACAGAGCTTGGCTCATAGAGTTGAGAATAAATATGTTGGGAATGAGAACCAAAGCAACTCCAACTTCATGTATTTGGTGCAGTTCTTCCATTTGATATTCATAGTTGCATTGGCTTCTTCTGCCGTGATTGTGATCATCACCATGAAAAGAGTTTACGACGACCAGGTCATGATCATGAATGGAATCTTCCCAATCCTTGATATAAAACAGGTCAAGCTCAGACAGCCTGACAAGAGGGCTGGCTCGACGGGCTCGGAAGCACCTGATCTATCAAGCACCATCTTTTCTCATTTCAGCAATCCAGACTATGGTGGGTCACTCATGACAAAGAAGGAGACTATGGACCAATATGTTTTGATCAATCAGAAGGTCAACTCCAACCACGATCCCAAAGATTTCAGTATCATTGCCAAAAGAAAATATATAAACCAAGTTCTGCCGAATATCGCTCACAAAGACAATGCTCCTGTTCCTCCAGGTGCAGCCAGCAGCTCAGCGAATGAGAAGACATGCAGGTAGATCTTCATATCCGATGGAGATGTGCATCGATCCTACCGCAGCTGCAAGACCTTGAGCACAGCTCAAGGTCAAGCTCTCGCCAAAGAAGCTCTTTCATATGCGTAAAAGAGCAACTTGGTGATATTTGAAGCACAGAAGTAGGCCAGCTTGGTAATGGCTGAGCAAAACAAGCACAGGTTCCAGGACCATGCCAACGAATTTGCAGATGCTGAACATAGACTACACAAGCAGAGCTAGATCCAGCTCGAACAGCAGATCTTGGCAGAAATGAGCAAAAAGTCACCTGAAGAACAGTTGAATACAGGTATCAAATTCTCCAGAGATGAGAATGGAGCAGCCTCCTATGTATTTGTAAAACTGGATGAGGTCGATGCAGAAGACATGCACAATGTCAAGAGGTTGTCGATCAAGAGTCAAAATAAGGTGTCTATCGAATCCCTTGACAGCGAGAATATACCTTAAGCATATGATGCCATGAATCAACCAGAGTTGGCCTCTATGAGTAAATAGCGATTCCTGAGAGCTGCTTAGAATCAACATGATTGGAATATGACGGCCTTCAAGGAGAGCATGGAAGAGGAGAAGGCGTCAAGTCAGGGAGGTGATGATGTCGATGTCGGCGATGATAAAGCGGCGGCAAGCAAGGTGCTAGACATCGACGAGTGGAATCGCAAGCAGTAGTCGAAAGGTGCGAAGCTACGGCACTCAGAGTAGCCAGAGATGATGCAAGGTGCATCTGATCAAGATCAAAAACGAGCAGATAACTCAATGAAACCAGCGAATCAGCCTCTCTCTAAGAAGCAGAAGAAGTAGCTGATGATTCAAAAACAGCAAGAGAATGCAAGAGCAGCTGCTCTTGCGCGCCAACAAGAAGCAATGCGCAAAGAACGTGAGAACCGTGAGCGAGAAAAGCTATAATAAGAACAGCAACTCAAAGAGTAGGCAGCGCTTGAAGAACAGAAACAAGCAAATGAAAAAGCAGAATAAAAGGAAAAGAAGCAAAAAGTGAAGAAACTTACCAAAGCAGAGCTGAAAAAGAAAGAATAAAGACTCAAGAAAGAACAAGAGTTGGCAGAGAATACCAAACGTATCGAGTAAGCGCAAATAGAGTAGGGAATTAGAGAAGCAAGGCTGAGAGAAATACGAGAAAAGCAACAGCAGGAAGCATTGAAGAAGGACGGAAGTGAATCAGATTCGCAAGAAGAGAAGAGGTATGCTGGACCAGAACCTTCATCATTGATTGAGCAGAAGGAAGAGAATGTCATCGACATCCAGTCATATCATCCATCTGAAGAGAACTATCAAAGAGGCAAAGATGAGCAAGATCTTAAATACAAAAGAGATGCTCAGGCTCTCAAAGACCAAAGGTCGGAGAGAAGTTAAGATAACCAGGAGCAATGGGAGCAGATCCAGACTGATGAGGATGACTCGAAGTCAAGACGCTCCTTGAACTCAGGGTAGCATCGCAGAGCAGAAAGATACCGAGGTGAAGAAGGCAATGGCACGACTGCTAGCTATCGTCCCCACAGAATCGTCGATTTAATTGGGCATTCAGGTGACAGTCAAGAATATCCTGCCAATTCCTTCCTCTCATCAAGGAGTCATCAAGAAGTTCATGTCAAAGAAGAAGCAAACGATAGACTAAAGGATGATAATTTCTGGGCAAATTATGAAAAGAATCTTGGAATTGGTCAAGAGAAGCATGAAGAACAACCAGGAGTGGATCAGACGATGCAATCGAAATTCAAGATGTCAAACGAGAACTTCGCCGAAATGCAATACACTGAGGCATCTCTGGAGCAGGCCATGCACAATTAGGATGACGAACAACCAAGTCGGCGCGAACAGGCCACCTCAGCTCCAAGAGCGGCTGATGCTATATAAGAAGACACCAAAGACCAGAAGATGGCCACATCAGACCACGATTCCCATAGAGGCATGCAGTAAGAATACTCCGAACCAATCAAAAATAAGATCGAATCAGAAATCCATTCACTTCCTCACCATCAAAAAGATGATTCAACTACAGAGAGCAAATAGGAGAATGCAAGCTCGAGCAGGAACCCTTCTGAAGGAGCCAGTGCCAGCCAAGATGAAGATTCAGATGCAGATTTACCTCTATTCTAGCAGAAGAAGTATCTGGAGAAGCAGAAAGAGCTTGAAAAAGAGCAGAAGAGGAAGATAAAAGAGCAAAGAGACAAAGTCAAGAATTAGACCAATGCCATTTCTTCCTCAAAACTTGCTGAGACGAAAGGAAGAGGATCAGGTAAGGTGGAGCCAATTGCAGCCCCTAAGACGGCCGAAGAGAAAGTTGAAAGAGTGAGACGAGTTTATGAAAGTACCAATGACGACAGATATGATCAAAGACAGGCTGAAAGGATGACATCGAAAGAGAAAGCTGCTCGCTTGGCCTTGATTAATAGCCGAAATCCCAACGCAGACTTCAACAACCCAAATAACCCCAACTACAAGGGCCGCTAAACCAAGATCTTAGACAGCTATCAATCGAAGCCAAAGGGCAAGCCACTGAGAGAGCGTGAAAAAGAAGAGAGAGAAAGCCCTGACCGTTTCGATAATAGAAGAGAGCATTACATCGAGGACACAGCACCAAGACACGATAAGGAGATATATAAGAGATCGAAGTATGACCAACATCACTATGCTTCTTACTATGGTGAAGAATCTGATGAAGATTTGAGCGCCAGAGATTATCATGCCTATGATGAGGAGCACTACTACAAAAAGTCAATATATCGGCGCTCTGACTTCTATGAGGAGGAAGGCACCAGGTACAGGGATCGCTACGATGAAAGGGACAGGTATGGTCAAGTACCCAACAACCGGTTTGGTGCAGCAGCAAGTTCAGCCTACTATCAGCAATACAGAGGGCGTGGCAGAGGTCGAGGCAGAGGAGCAAGCCTCTATCAGCCACAGTACGAGGACGAATACTAAAGCGTTCATTCATCTCAGAAAAGAACAGCAGTTTACAAAGAAGACTGGATTGACAATAAGAAGCAAACGAAATATACAGGCTATGCAGACGATGATTATTACTATGATGAACAAGAGGAGAGGTCGAAGTACGACAAGAAGTGGATGAATGTGCGACAGCAAGGAGACGATCCTCGAGAGTTTGAGCGAGAACCAAACTTTAGATATAAATAATCAGTCTCAAGCAGAAAGGAAGCTCCAAATGAAAAGTATAGAGATGATGCCAGAGACTCAAGAGAAGAGGAATACTATCTATCAAAATATGATCATGATCAAGTCATGCTCATGAGGAGATATAGAGGAAGGACTGGAGCTTATCCAGAAGGCAGCAGAGGAAGAGGAGAACGAGGAGGCTACATCCCACGTGGAAGAGGCGCTGTTTATCCAGGTTCCTCCTCGCAATATCAATATGGCTATGGCAGAGGCAGAGCTGCCTATGGCTCACAGGCTGAGGCCTATCAATTCAAGCCGAAGGAGAAGGATCCATAACAATATCACCAACAGGCAAGGTCCGACTCCAAAGATGCTGACATGGAAGAAGAAAAAGTTGGCCATAGAGGACGAATCTCAAGCCGAGAGCATAACTACCATAACCATAAGAACGCGAAAGTGAAGTATATTCAAAAGTCTGCGCAGTCAGGGATAAGCAGCGGATCTGCCGACTCTCAAAAGTCAGAGCAGATGAACAAGCAGGAGCAGCAATTGGAGTCAGATAACGAAGAAAACTACTCAAGCGCAAAAGGAAGCAAACTCAGCGATGACAGCCAGGAAGAAGCAGCAAAAGGAGAGCAGAGTGGATCTCAAAGATAGGCTCTGGAGCAAGCTGCAGATCAACACGACCAGAACATTCAAGATAACGAATCTGAAGAAGAACACTCGAATTAAGAAATGGACTCAGACCTAGACGACTAGCAAGAGAAACAAGAATCGGAAAGAGATCAGCAATTCAGCAAGAAGAGCGACTTCGATGATGAACAAGCAAATAACAAATCAATTTACCAGACTTTTATGGATGTGAGCAGCATCTTCTCCAAGCCCATTCTTGCCTTTGGCAAATAGAGGTCAGGAACGAAGAATAAATCCAGATTCTTCAACGAAGAGCTCGAAAAGGATGATGATGATTTACTATTGGACCAACTGAACCCAGCTGCTCTCGATAATCCCAATGCATTCCAAGAAGATGGTGGATAGCCAGTATAGAATAGCATTTTCAGCAGCGGAAACCTATTTCCAAATAGTCAACAGCAACAGCCAAGATAATTTGGTGGAATAAATGCGCCTCAGAACGATCTGGGCTCAGAAGGTCAGCAATCTCTGTTCTCACCTTTTGGTCAAGGTCTCATGAACACTGCAACCAACTTGAGATTCCGAGACCAAGACTTCAGCTTGTAGAGCAACCAATATAACCCAGGTCATTCTGAAGGAGACGAAGGGAGCAGCAATTATGCAAGCAATCCATTAAGCAACTAGTTACGAGAGGATTATTTCAACGTCGACCAAGATCAGTAGATGCCAAGACCATTCAACCAAATGGAATTCAACCAGAATCTACAAGCAAGCATGCAAGCAGATGGAATGAATCCAAGCATAGAAGCTTACAACTCCTCTCCTCCTAACTCACACA
>Ga0138257_1517990_pt1 | contig 13339 bp, 9 predicted proteins | sample RNAICE20151110_2_FD_105264 | JGI IMG/M metagenome (GOLD analysis project Ga0138257, IMG submission 105264) | Metatranscriptomics of polar marine prokaryotic and eukaryotic communities from Arthur Harbor ice station, Antarctica -... | ecosystem: Environmental > Aquatic > Marine > Unclassified...
ATGCCGATGTAGCTCAGTTGGCCAGAGCAGCTGATTTGTAATCAGCGGGTCGGGGGTTCGAATCCCTCCATCGGCTCTAAGAGGTCTCAAAAGAAAGAAAAGAAGTCGTTCTTTATTGTAAATGATATTAATATTATGGGGGAATACTCAAGCGGCCAACGAGGGCAGACTGTAAATCTGCTGACTACGTCTTCGTAGGTTCGAATCCTGCTTCCCCCACCATATATAATAAGCGGGAGTAGCTCAGCTGGCTAGAGCATTAGCCTTCCAAGCTAAGGGTCGCGGGTTCGAATCCCGTTTCCCGCTCATTTTATTTTAACTAGCGTAAGCTAGTTAATGTTTTTATCAGCTTTTGTTTGGCCGATGTAGCTCAGCGGTAGAGTGCTTCCTTGGTAAGGAAGAGGTCACGGGTTCAATTCCCGTCATTGGCTCGATAATAGGATTAATTATAAGTATTTTATTTGTTAACTAAATTGTAAAAATTATGGCTAAGGAAAGTTTTAAAAGAACCAAGCCTCACGTGAACATCGGAACAATCGGTCATGTTGATCATGGTAAAACCACTTTAACAGCAGCTATTACTAAGGTACTAGCTGATGCTGGATTTGGTGAAGCTAGAGATTTCGCATCTATTGATAATGCTCCTGAGGAAAAAGAAAGAGGTATCACTATAAACAGTTCGCACGTTGAGTACGAAACTGCTAATAGACATTATGCTCATGTTGATTGTCCAGGTCACGCAGATTACGTTAAAAATATGGTAACTGGTGCTGCTCAAATGGATGGTGCTATTCTTGTATGTGCTGCGACCGATGGTCCAATGCCACAAACTAGAGAACATATTCTATTGGGTCGTCAGGTAGGTATTCCAAAAATCGTTGTTTTCTTAAACAAAGTAGATTTAGTGGATGACGAAGAATTATTGGAATTAGTTGAAATGGAAGTTAGAGAATTATTAACTTTCTATGACTATGACGGTGATGATCTTCCAGTTATCTCTGGTTCTGCATTAGGTGCTTTAAACGGTGAAACGAAATGGGTTGATTTAGTTTTAGAATTAATGAAAGCTGTTGATGATTACATTCCTCTACCTGCTAGAGATATCGAGAAGCCTTTTTTATTACCAGTTGAGGATATTTTCTCTATAACTGGTCGTGGAACTGTTGCTACTGGTAGAATTGAAACAGGTGTTGTTAATGTAGGTGAAGAGGTTCATATCTTAGGTATGCAGGAGGAAAAGTTAGTTTCTACTGTTACTGGTGTTGAAATGTTTAGAAAATTATTAGACAGAGGTGAAGCAGGTGATAACGTAGGTTTGTTATTAAGAGGTGTTGAACGTGAAGCTATTAAAAGAGGAATGGTTATAGTTAAGCCAGGATCTATTACAGTTCACACTAAATTTAAAGCTGAGATATATGTATTAAAGAAAGAAGAGGGTGGTCGTCATACTCCTTTCCATGATAAATATCGTCCACAGTTTTATTTGAGAACTACTGATGTTACAGGTGAAATATTCTTACCAGAAGGTAGAGAAATGGTTATGCCAGGTGATAACGTTACTATTACAGTTCACTTAATCGTTCCTGTTGCAATGACCAAAGGTTTGAGATTTGCGATAAGAGAAGGTGGTAGAACAGTAGGTGCTGGTCAGGTAACTGAAATTATTGAGTAATTAAAATAAAAGCTGATTTATTTAAAAGGTGTCTTGATATTCAAGACACCTTTTATCGGCTTAATAAATTTTATTTACGAGAGTAGCTCAATTGGTAGAGCACTGGTCTCCAAAACCAGCGGTTGTGAGTTCGATTCTCGCCTCTCGTGCACTAAAATACTATGTTTTGAAAAAATTGAAATTATATTTGAAAGAAGTTTATGTTGAGTTGTTTGATAAGACATCTTGGCCAACTTTTAAGGAGTTGCAAAAGGAATCTACAATTGTATTAATCGCATCTGTAGTGTTTGCTTTAATTGTAGTTTCGATGGATGTAGTATTTAATAAGTTAATTGATATAGTTTATAACCTATAATTTAATAGAATGACTGAGGTTAAGAGCGAAAATAATAAGATGAAATGGTACGTTGTTCGTGCTGTTAGTGGTAAGGAAAAAAAGGTTAAGGATTATATCGAGCATGAAGTCAAAAGTGTAGGACTTGACGATTTAGTTAGTCAGATATTAATTCCAACTGAAAAAGTTTATCAAATTAGAAATGGAAAAAAGGTAAGTAAAGAGCGTAGTTTTTTTCCAGGTTACATATTAATTGAAGCTGCATTATTGGGAGAGATTACTCATGTTATAAAAAATATAACTGGTGTAATTGGTTTTCTTGGTGATAAAGGTGGAGAGCCAATTCCTTTACGTCAGACGGAAGTTAATCGTATTTTAGGTAAGGTTGATGAATTGGCTGAAACTGAAGAGGAAATTAATATACCATTCATAGTTGGTGAAAATGTTAAAGTGATTGATGGTCCTTTTAATAGTTTTTCTGGTGTAATTGAAGACATCAATGAAGAAAAACGTAAATTGAAAGTGATGGTTAAGATTTTTGGTAGAAAAACTCCACTTGAATTAAGTTTCTTACAAGTAGAAAAAGAATAACAATTAACAATAATTAATTTGCAAAACAATGGCAAAGGAAGTAACAGGAATAATTAAATTACAGATTAAGGGAGGTGCTGCTAATCCATCACCACCAGTTGGTCCAGCACTTGGTGCTAAAGGTGTAAATATCATGGAGTTTTGTAAGGCATTTAATGCTAGAACTCAAGATATGGCAGGTAAATTACTACCAGCTGTTATTACAGTTTATTCTGACAAATCTTTTGATTTTATAGTAAAACAACCACCAGTTGCAGTTCAACTGATGGAAGCTGCTAAAATTAAAAAAGGTTCTGCAGAACCAAACCGTATTAAAGTTGCAAATGTTTCTTGGGATCAAATCGAGGAAATTGCAAAAGGAAAAATCCAAGACATGAATGCTTTCACTATACCTTCAGCAATGAAGATGATAGCTGGTACAGCAAGAAGTATGGGTATTAAAGTTGATGGAGAGTTTCCACAACCAGTAGAAGCGTAATTATTTTTATTTTTTATACAATGGCTAAATTATCAAAAAACCGGAAGGCTGCCCTTGCTAAGTACGATGCTGATGCAAAGTACTCAGTTATTGAGGCTGCCGCTACAGTTAAGGATATTACAACCACTAAATTTGATGCATCAGTTGACATCGATATTAAGTTGGGAGTAGATCCTAGAAAAGCTAACCAAATGGTTAGAGGAATAGCCACTTTACCTCACGGAACCGGGAAAGAGGTAAGAGTTTTAGTTTTATGTACACCAGACAAAGAGCAAGAAGCTATAGATGCTGGTGCTGATCACGTTGGTTTAGACGATTATATCGCTAAAATTAAAGGTGGTTGGGCAGATATTGATGTTGTTATTACAATGCCATCTGCTATGGGTAAGGTTGGTGCTTTAGGTAGAGTTTTAGGACCTAGAGGATTAATGCCAAATCCGAAAGCTGGAACAGTTACAATGGATGTAGCTAAGGCAGTTAAAGAAGTGAAAGCAGGTAAAATTGATTTCAAAGTTGACAAATATGGAATTATCCATATTGGTATTGGTAGAGTTTCTTTTACAAAAGAGCAAATTGCTGAAAATGCAAAAGAAATTCTTACAATTATCAACAAGTTAAAACCTTCTGCTGCTAAAGGGACTTATATCCATAGTATCACTTTAAGTAGTACAATGAGTCCTGCTATAAAGCTGGATCTTAAAATGGCTGAAAATTAAATGTTGCATGCTTCCACATATAACCTAATTCTCATTAATTACTAAAAAATGACTAGAGGAGAAAAAAATCAAGTTATCGATGCGCTGGCAGTAAGATTGTCTGAAAATGATAATTTTTACTTAACAGACATTTCTGAACTTACGGTTGAAGATTCCAACAGTCTTAGAGGGGTTTTTCATGAAAAAGGTCTTAAGGTAGAGGTTGTGAAAAACACTCTGCTTCAAAAGGCTATGGAGAAAGTTGAAGGTAAAAATTTCGATGAACTTTATCCAACGTTAGTAGGTTCTACTAGCATTTTATTTACTGAATCGGGTAGTTTACCTGCAAAAGTGATTAAAGATTTCAGAAAAAAATTCCCGAAACCTGTATTAAAAGGTGCTTTTGTTGAAGAAAGCGTTTACGTTGGTGATGATATGCTTGATTTCTTATCAAGTGTGAAAAGTAAAAACGAGCTTATTGCTGATGTTGTTGCTTTATTACAATCTCCAGCTAAAAATGTTATTAGCTCTCTTCAATCAGGAGGTCAAACCTTGGTTGGATTACTTAAAACCCTTTCAGAAAAAGAAGGAAATTAATTTATTTTATTAAAATTTAAACTTATTACAAAATGGCTGATTTAAAAGAATTTGCGGAACAATTAGTTAATTTAACTGTAAAGGAAGTTAACGAACTTGCTGAGATCTTAAAAGACGAGCACGGTATAGAACCTGCTGCTGCTGCAGTTAGTGTTGCTGCTGCTGGTGGTGACGCTGGTGATGCAGTTGCTGAACAAACTGAATTTGATGTAGTTTTATTGGCTGCAGGTAGTGCTAAATTAGGTGTTGTTAAATTAGTAAAAGAAATTACTGGTTTAGGCTTAAAAGAAGCAAAAGGTTTAGTTGACGAATCTCCTAAAGCTGTTAAAGAAGGTGTTTCTAAAGAAGAAGCAGAACAAATTAAAGCTCAGTTAGAAGATGCTGGTGCTGAGGTTGAAGTGAAGTAATTCATATCTTCCAAAAATTAGGTTTAGACCAATTCATTGTGAATTGGTCTAAACCCTTTTATCGTTTATTTACTTTTGTTCTTTCAACAAATTATTATAAAATATGTCTACTCCAGTAAAGGTAACCGAGAGAATTAATTTCGCAACTGCGAAATGTACGCCTGAATACCCAGATTTTCTCGAGGTTCAATTAAAATCTTTCCATAATTTTTTTCAGTTTGAAACAACTCCTGAAAATCGTCAAGACGAAGGTTTATTTAATGTTTTTAGTGAAAATTTTCCTATTACTGATGCTCGTAATCAATTCGTATTAGAGTTTTTAGATTATTTCATTGATCCTCCTAGATACTCTATTGAAGAGTGTATACAAAGAGGATTAACATACAGTGTTCCGTTAAAGGCAAAACTTAAATTGTATTGTACTGATGACGAACATGAAGATTTTGAAACAATTGTTCAGGATGTATATTTAGGTACAATTCCTTACATGACACCAAAAGGTACTTTTTGTATTAATGGTGCAGAACGTGTTGTTGTTTCTCAACTTCATAGATCTCCAGGTGTGTTTTTTGGTCAATCAAGACACGCAAATGGAACAAAACTATATTCTGCAAGAATTATCCCATTCAAGGGTTCTTGGATAGAATTTGCTACAGACATTAATAGTGTTATGTATGCTTACATTGATAGAAAAAAGAAATTACCTGTTACCACGCTTTTAAGAGCGATTGGTTTTGAATCAGATAAAGATATATTAGAGATTTTTGATTTAGCTGATGAAGTTAAAATCAATAAATCATCTTTGAAGAAAATTGTTGGACGAAAGTTAGCAGCAAGAATATTAAGAAGTTGGATTGAGGATTTTGTAGATGAAGATACAGGTGAAGTAGTTTCTATTGAAAGAAATGAGGTTATTATTGATAGAGAGACTGTAATTGATGAAAGTCATATTGAGTTGATTGAAGATTCTGGATCTAAAACTATTTTATTGCATAAAGAAGATACTTCTTCTGCAGATTTTGCAATTATTTATAATACCCTTCAAAAGGATACATCAAATTCTGAAAAGGAAGCTGTTGAACATATTTACAGGGTTCTTCGTAATGCAGAGCCGCCAGATATGGAAACTGCGAGAGGTGTAATTGATAAATTATTCTTTTCTGAAACAAGATATGATCTAGGTGAAGTTGGTCGTTACAGAATAAATAAAAAATTAGGTGGTGATTTAAATGAAGATACTCGCGTTTTAACAAAAGTTGATATCATTAAAATTATTAAGTATTTAATTGAGTTGATTAACGCGAAAGCTGACATTGATGATATTGATCACTTGAGTAATAGAAGAGTAAGAACAGTTGGTGAACAGATGTATTCTCAATTTGGAGTTGGTTTAGCTAGAATGGCTAGAACAATTAGAGAGAGAATGAATGTTAGAGATAATGAAGTATTTACTGCAACGGATTTAATTAATGCTAAAACTTTATCTAGTGTTATTAATTCTTTCTTTGGTACAAATCAGTTATCTCAGTTTATGGATCAAACCAATCCACTTTCTGAAATTACACACAAGAGAAGACTATCTGCTTTAGTACCTGGTGGTTTAAGTAGAGAAAGAGCTGGATTTGAAGTAAGAGATGTTCATTACACTCACTACGGTAGATTATGTACTATTGAGACTCCTGAGGGACCTAACATTGGTTTAATTTCTTCTTTATGTGTTTATGCTAAAATCAATAGATTAGGTTTTATAGAAACACCTTATAGAAAGGTTATTAATGGTTCTGTAGATTTAAACAAATTTGAGTATTTAAGTGCAGAAGAAGAAGAAGGTAAGTTTATTGCTCAAGCTAATGCAATAATTAAAGATGATGGTTCTTTTGATGGTGATTTAATAAAATCTAGATTGGATGCAGATTACCCTATTGTACCTCCTACAAAGTTGGACATGATGGATGTTGCTCCAAATCAGATTGCTTCTATTGCGGCTTCTTTAATTCCATTTTTAGAGCATGATGATGCCAATCGTGCATTAATGGGTTCTAACATGATGCGTCAAGCTGTACCTTTACTTTATCCAGAAGCTCCAATTGTAGGTACTGGTTTAGAGCAAAGAGTTGCTTCTGATAGTAGAGTTTTAATTAATGCTGAAGGTGATGGTGTTGTTGAGTATGTTGATGCAAACGAAATATGTATTAGATATAAGAGATCTGAAAATGATATTTTAGTATCGTTTGAAAATGACTTACGAACATATAATCTTATTAAGTTTAAGAAAACTAATCAGAATACTTGTATTAATCTTAAACCGATTGTTTCTAAAGGACAAAAAGTTATTAAAGGTCAGGTACTTTGTGAAGGTTATGCTACTGAAAAAGGTGAATTAGCAATTGGTAGAAATCTTAAGGTGGCTTTTATGCCATGGAAAGGTTATAATTTTGAGGATGCAATAGTAATCTCAGAAAAAATTGTTAAAGAAGATGTTTATACTTCGGTTCATATCGAAGAATATATCATGAATGTAAGGGATACTAAAAGAGGTGTTGAGGAATTAACAGCAGATATTCCAAACGTAAGTGAAGAGGCTACTAAAGACCTTGATGAGCACGGTATGATTAGAATTGGAGCTCAAGTAAAAGAGGGTGATATTTTAATTGGTAAAATTACTCCAAAGGGTGAAACTGATCCAACTCCAGAAGAAAAGTTATTAAGAGCAATTTTTGGTGATAAAGCCGGTGATGTTAAAGATGCTTCTTTAAAAGTATCTCCATCTGTTACAGGTGTTGTTATTGATAAGATGTTATTTTCAAGAGCAGTTAAAGATAGAAAATCTAGAGCTGATGAAAAGAATGTTATTGCTAAGATTGACGAACAATATAAGAAAGATTTAGGTGAATTAAAAGGAATCTTATTTGATAAATTGTGGAAATTAGTGGAAGGTAAAACTTCTACAGGTGTTTCTAATAATTTCAAAGAAGAATTAATTGGAAAGGGTTCTAAGTTTACTAAAAAGGCATTACATGATATTGACTATGATAATGTTAATCCAATGCGATGGACAAATGATAGTGATATCAATGATTTAATTAAAAGATTAATTCATAATTTCAATATCAAGTCATCTGATTTACTTGGTGCTTACAAACGTAAAAAGTTCTCTATCACTGTTGGGGATGAATTACCAACAGGTATTCTTAAATTAGGTAAGGTTTACTTAGCTAAGAAAAGAAAATTGAAAGTAGGTGATAAAATGGCTGGTCGTCACGGTAATAAAGGTATTGTTGCTAGAATTGTGAGAGAAGAAGATATGCCTTTCTTAGAAGATGGAACTCCAGTTGATATTGTTCTTAATCCATTAGGTGTTCCTTCTAGGATGAATTTAGGTCAGATTTACGAAACTGTATTGGCTTGGGCTGGTGAGAAGTTAGATTGTAAATTTGCAACTCCAATTTTTGATGGTGCAACTTTAGATCAAATTAAAGAATACACTGATAAAGCTGGATTACCTGAAAATGGTCAGACTTACCTTTATGATGGAGGTACAGGAGAACGTTTCGATCAGCCTGCAACTGTTGGTATTATTTATATGCTTAAGTTAGGTCACTTAGTTGATGATAAAATGCATTCTAGATCTATCGGACCATATTCTTTAATTACTCAACAACCATTAGGAGGTAAGGCTCAATTTGGTGGTCAGAGATTTGGTGAAATGGAGGTTTGGGCATTAGAAGCTTTTGGAGCAGCTAATATACTTCAGGAAATCTTAACAGTTAAATCTGATGATGTTATAGGAAGAGCTAAAGCTTATGAAGCTATTGTTAAAGGTGAACCAATGCCAGAACCTGGTATTCCAGAATCCTTTAATGTACTACTTCATGAGTTGAGAGGTTTAGGATTAAACATTACATTAGATTAATAATTTGTATAACTAATAATCGTTAACGATGGCATTTAGAAAAAACGCAAAAGCACCAACAAAGTTTGATAGAATAACTATCAGTTTATCTTCACCTGAGCTTATTTTAGATCGCTCAATGGGAGAGGTGTTAAAGCCTGAAACAATAAACTATAGAACATATAAACCTGAAAGAGATGGTTTGTTTTGTGAACGTATTTTCGGTCCTGTAAAGGATTGGGAATGTCACTGTGGTAAGTACAAACGTATTCGTTACAAGGGAATCGTTTGTGATAGATGTGGTGTTGAAGTGACAGAGAAGAAAGTACGTAGAGAAAGAATGGGACATATTCAATTAGTCGTTCCCGTTGCGCACATCTGGTATTTTAGATCTTTACCAAATAAAATTGGTTATTTGTTAGGTTTACCTACCAAAAAACTAGATATGATAATTTACTACGAAAGATATGTAGTAATTCAAGCTGGTATTGCCAAAAATAAAGATGGTGCACCTCTTGAGTATATCGAATTTTTAACTGAAGAAGAGTATCTTGATATTTTAGATGAATTACCAAAGGAAAATCAATATTTAGAAGATTCTGATCCCAATAAGTTTATAGCTAAAATGGGTGCTGAGTCTCTATACATGTTGTTACAACGTTTGGATTTAGATTCTTTATCATATGAATTAAGACATAAGGCTAATACCGAAACATCTCAGCAAAGAAAAAACGAGGCTTTAAAAAGACTTCAAGTTGTTGAAGCTTTTAGAAGTGCTAACTTGCATATCGAAAATCGTCCAGAATGGATGATTGTTAAGGTTGTTCCTGTTATTCCACCTGAATTAAGACCTTTAGTTCCTTTAGATGGAGGTAGATTTGCTACTTCCGATTTAAATGATCTTTACAGAAGAGTTATTATTAGAAATAATCGTTTAAAAAGATTGATCGAGATTAAGGCTCCAGAAGTTATTTTACGTAATGAAAAACGTATGCTTCAGGAAGCAGTTTATTCTTTGTTTGATAATTCGAGAAAAGCTAATGCTGTAAAAACAGAGGCTAACAGAGCATTAAAATCTTTATCTGATTCCTTAAAAGGGAAATCTGGTAGATTTCGTCAAAATTTATTAGGAAAGCGTGTTGATTATTCTCTCGTTCTGTAATTATTGTTGGACCAACACTTAAAATGCATGAGTGTGGTATTCCTAAAAACATGGCTGCTGAATTATACAAGCCTTTTATCATTAGAAAAATGATCGAAAGAGGTATTGTTAAAACTGTAAAATCAGCTAAAAAGATAGTAGATAAAAAAGAACCAGTTGTTTGGGATATTTTAGAAAATATTTTAAAATCTCATCCTGTTTTATTAAACCGTGCTCCTACATTACACAGATTAGGTATTCAAGCTTTTCAACCCAAATTAATTGAAGGAAAGGCTATTCAGTTACATCCTTTAGTTTGTTCTGCATTTAATGCCGATTTTGATGGTGATCAAATGGCAGTCCATTTACCTTTAGGTAATGCTGCAATTTTGGAAGCCCAAATGTTAATGTTAGCATCACATAATATTTTAAACCCAGCTAATGGTCATCCAATTGCTGTTCCTTCTCAGGATATGGTTTTAGGTTTATATTATATTACAAAAATTAAAAAAACAATAGGTACCGAAATAGTAAAAGGTGAAGGAATGACCTTTTATGGTGCTGAGGAAGTTATTATCGCATACAATGAAGCTGCAGTAGATTTACATGCTACTATTAAAGTAAAAGCTACAGTTAGAAGAGATAAAGTTTTAGTTGAAGAATTAATCGAAACAACAGTTGGTAGAGTAATTTTTAATCAAGTTGTTCCAAAGGAAGTTGGTTTTATCGATAAATTATTAACTAAGAAGGAGCTTAAAAACGTTATTGGTGAAGTTATTAAAATCACTGGTATGGCTAAAGCTGCTGATTTTTTAGATGAGATAAAAGAAATTGGTTTTTCTAATGCATTTAAAGGTGGTTTATCTTTCTCTTTAAACGATGTAATTATTCCTGCTGCTAAAGAAGTTTTAATTAACGAGGCGAAAGTTAAGATTGAAGAGATTCAAAGTAATTATAACTTAGGTTTTATTACAAATAATGAACGATATAATCAGGTAATTGATACTTGGGGTAGAACAAATGTTAAGTTAACAGATGTGTTAATGAAACAACTTGAGGAAGATAAGCAAGGTTTTAACCCTGTTTATATGATGTATCATTCAGGTGCAAGGGGTTCTAAAGAACAAATTCGTCAGTTATCTGGTATGAGGGGGTTAATGGCTAAGCCACAAAAATCTGGTGCTACTTCTCAAGCTGTAATTGAAAATCCAATTATATCTAACTTTAAAGAGGGGTTATCAATTTTAGAGTATTTTATTTCTACTCACGGTGCTCGTAAGGGTCTTGCAGATACAGCTTTAAAAACTGCTGATGCTGGTTATTTAACTAGAAGGTTAGTTGATGTTTCTCAAGATGTAATTATTAATGCTGAAGATTGTGGTACTTTAAGAGGATTAGAAGCTACTGCTTTGAAGAAAGATGACGAGATTGTTGAAAATCTTCAAAATAGAATAGAAGGTAGAACAAGTGTTCATGATGTATTTCATCCTCAAACTGGTGAGTTAATTGTTGCCATTGGTGAAGAAATAAATGATGATGCGGCTGCTATGATTGGATCTTCTCCAATAGAAATGGTAGAAATTAGATCAGCGCTTACTTGTGAGTTACCTAGAGGGATTTGTGCTAAATGTTATGGTAGAAATCTTGCAAATGGTAAAAATGTTAACATTGGTGAAGCTGTTGGTGTTATTGCAGCACAATCAATAGGTGAACCAGGTACACAGTTAACACTTCGTACTTTCCACGTTGGGGGTACTGCTTCTACTATTGCGGCTGAAAGTCGTAATGAAGTTAAGTATGATGGTTTATTAGAAATTGATGAGCTTAAAACTGTTCAAGGTGAGGATGAAAATGGTAAAAAAGTTGAGATTGTAATTGGTCGTTCTGCTGAGATGAGAGTTGTTGATGCTAAAACTAAAATTACTTTAAACTCTAACTTAATACCTTACGGTGCTATATTGTATATCCAACCAGGTGCTAAAGTTAAAAAAGGTGATGTTGTTTGTCAGTGGGATCCTTACAATGCTAATATTATAGCTGAAAATGCTGGTATTATTGGTTATGATAATATTGATGAAGGTATTACTTATAGAATTGAAACTGATGAGCAAACTGGTTTTGAGGAAAAAGTTATTGTTGATAATAGAGATAAAAAGAAAAATCCTACTGTTCAAGTTTTAGCAGGGAAAGATGTAATAAAATCATATTCTTTACCAGTTGGAGCTCACTTACAGGTTAATAAAGGTGAAAAAATTAAACCAGGTCAGATTTTGGCTAAAATACCAAGATCAGCTGCTAAAGGTGGTGATATTACAGGGGGTCTTCCAAGGGTAACTGAATTATTCGAGGCAAGAAATCCTTCTAATCCTGCTGTTGTTGCTGAAGTTGATGGTGTTGTTTCTTTTGGTAAAATTAAAAGAGGTAATCGTGAGATTATTGTTGAGGCTAGGACTGGTGAGGTTAAAAAATACCTTGTACAGTTATCAAAACATATCTTAGTTCAAGAGAATGATTTTGTTAAGGCTGGTATGCCATTGTCAGAAGGTGCTATTACTCCGAGTGATATTTTAAGAATACAGGGACCAACTAAGGTTCAGGAATACATTGTAAACGAAATACAAGAGGTATATAGATTACAAGGTGTGGGTATTAATGATAAACACTTTGAAGTTATTGTTCGTCAAATGATGAGAAAAGTTGTTATTGATGATCCAGGTGATACTAAATTCTTAGAAAAAGAAATTGCAAATAAAATTGATTTCAATATTGAGAATGATGCAATCTTTGGACAATTAGTAGTTATTAGTAAAGGTGACTCTAATGAATTAAGAGAAGGTCAAATTATATCCGCAAGAAGATTAAGAGAAGAAAATTCTTTATTGAGAAGATCTGACTTAAGCTTAGTTGAAGCAAGAGAAGCAATTTCTGCTACATCTACTTCTATCTTACAAGGTATAACTAGAGCATCTTTACAAACAAAATCTTTCATCTCAGCTGCTTCTTTCCAGGAAACAACTAAAGTGTTAAATGAGGCTGCTGTTGCAGGTAAAATTGATACTCTTGAAGGTTTGAAAGAAAATGTTATTGTTGGACATAGAATTCCAGCTGGTACAGGTGTTAGAAAGTTTGAATCTCATGTTGTTGGTTCTGCTGAAGAATACAGTGAATTGATGGGAACTAAGGTAAAAGATGTTACTGAAGTATAATTATTTTAATTATGGCTGAACAAAACGATACAAATCAATTGAATATAGAACTCTCAGAAGAAATTTCTGAGGGGACTTATTCTAATCTTGCAATTATTACGCATTCAAATTCTGAATTTGTTTTCGATTTTGTAAGAGTAATGCCGGGTATTCCAAAAGCTAAAGTGAAGTCAAGGATCATTATGACTCCTCAACATGCTAAAAGATTATTAAAGGCTTTAACTGATAATTTATCTAAATTTGAATCTCTACATGGCAACATTAAAGATGTTGACGGAGGTACGGGAGGTATGCCGCCAATAGGTTTTGGCGGACCAAAAGCACAA
>Ga0138257_1370409_pt1 | contig 13315 bp, 19 predicted proteins | sample RNAICE20151110_2_FD_105264 | JGI IMG/M metagenome (GOLD analysis project Ga0138257, IMG submission 105264) | Metatranscriptomics of polar marine prokaryotic and eukaryotic communities from Arthur Harbor ice station, Antarctica -... | ecosystem: Environmental > Aquatic > Marine > Unclassified...
AAGACATTCATCTCATATTTCGGTTGAGTTAATGCTGGCTAAAGTATTGTCAGACGTGCTCAACGCCCACTTGGGCACGTTCATAGAAAACCTCGACACAAACCAGCTAGGGACCTCAATATACCGAGGAGAGCTGGAGTTGAAGAACATGTAGCTGAAGAAGACCATGTTCAAGGATAGTCCATTGCCCTTCGATCTAGCATATGGGTAAGTTGGAAGAATATATCTGAAGATTCCCATCTGGGATATGTTTACGTCCCCACTCATCATCGTGGTAGAAGATGTCTTTGGCTTGGTCAAGATCAAGCCAACTGACGAATGGAAGCCGAACCTTCAGAAGTAGGCATATAATGACCTCGTTGCCGAAGTTTTGCACCAGTTTGAGCTCTTCGTGAAGAATAAGGAAATTCTCGCTGAAAAGGCGAAAGAGCAGGAAGAATCCCAGTCTTCTGCAACTTTTGGAGAGAAGTTCATGGCCAGAATCATCGACAACATTCAAATAAGCATCAAAGGCATCTACTTTAGGTTTGAGGATAAAATGAGTGGTACGCACCACAATGAGAGCGAACTATAGAAGTTTGCAATTGGAGTCCGACTTAAAGAGTTTCGTGTCTTCACCTCCGACAAGAACTTCAAGTAGATCACATAGGATGCCGCCAACGAGGTGCCTGTCGACGCCAAAGACAAAGACTTGACCTACAAGGTCGCAGCAATCTATGGATTCTCAGTCTTCTGCGATTGGCACCAAATCGATCTGGAATGCAACGGCGGGATTGACCTCAAACAGCTAGAGGATATCAAAGACCAGGCAGACCCAGATAACTACTTTTACAAAATTCTGGCTGGAGAGTTCTCTGCCAACGCCCTTGAGCGGGTGAAGACACATAAGTACTTAATCGACGGGTTCAAAGTATCGCTTCACTTGAAGCTAAATAAGAACATTAAGTTTCCCTCCATGCCTGCCTCATTGGACCATCCATAGATATGGGCCGATATCGTTATCGGTGATGAGGCGCAAATCAAGAAGTAATCGGACGATGGTTCAAAGAAGGAGCTTGATGATCGTGGACCTTCAATAACTAATCATTAATAGTGCCAAAAGCATGGCAACGAAAATGCTCTGTTGCTTTCCATTTATCAGCCATAGATTCTGAGAATTCTGAAAACCTTGGAGATCATTGGATTCTTTAATGAATTCAGAGATGGAGCATTGAATGAATTCATAACGAGGAAGCTGCAGCCAGATGAGAAGAAGGAGTATCTGAAATACTACACTGCATGGCGAACTTTGGAGGACTCGGTCAAAGAGCAGGACGTGAAGACTTCAGAAGAACTGAGGGAGAAAATGAAGAAAATCGAAGACCTGACGAACGATGCAGAGCTCATTGCAGTAAGGTAAACTGGCATCCAAATGCTAAAGACAACCAGAGGAGAACAATAAGAGAGGAATGGGATCCTACAAAAGATCCAGGCAGAGATCGATGAGCGGGTTGGATATGGCTTGTTCATCTCAAGAGAACAAAGGCAGCAAACAGAGGCGGAAATCCAGTCGAAATTCCAAGCATAGCTGTCAGCGCTTGAGAGCAAATACAAAACTAAAAGGATGGGAAACCTACTCAAAGCCAGTCTCAAGAACATATACGACCAGGAAAGGAAGGCTGCAGAGCCAGAGGAGGCTGCAGGTGAAGAGGAAAAGACTGTTGAATAGATGAACTATGATATCGAATACAATAAACTGCCAATGAATTACGTCCTATATTAAATCGATATCAAAATACCTGGCATTGATTTTACAATTGATAATGAATTCAACCAGAAGCTTTTGGTCTTCAACCTGGATCAATTTGAGCTTAACTTTAAGCAAAGCAAACAAACGATGAACGTCAACATCAAGCTGGAAGACTTCGAGATCAAGGATAATTGGTCTTAATCGACAGCGCATCCTCGACTGATCGAGGCCTTGGAGCACGAGAATCAATTGCTTCAGATGATGGATGAACAGGATTAATAAGAAGTCGACTAGGACCTGCTCCAAGACATTCTCAAAGATGAGAAGAGGCACATGAGAGCTCAGGCCTTGAAGATCAACTACATTGCTGACACTTCGTTCAAGAAATGTCCTTTCAAACTTCGAGTCAGGGTTGAAAAGCAGCTCTAGATCATCCTCTTGATTCCTTTAATCAATGAGCTGCAGAGAACAATGGATGCTGCCTTCTCCGACCAGAAGCTAGACTTTGAGTACTACCTGAAGTACGCACAAGGAAGAGTAAAGGAGTTCACAGATGTGGCTCAAACTTACGCCGACTCGATCAAGAAAGGTGATTATTAGCACACAAATGCAGACATTGATATTAAGATGTACGCTCCTGTTGTCAAGATCCCTGAAAATATTTTCAAAGAGGATTCACCATATCTTGAATTCAATACCGGTACTTTGAAGGTAAGGTCCGATCTACTGGAGTTCGATAGAGCAAATCCAAACAAATATGAGACCATCGAAAACGATCTGGAACTTTATGATAAATACACGATCAATCTTGAAAAGCTGAGGCTCAATCTCATCTTTCCTGGAGCCGTGGGCAACAAGAAAGAGATCAAGATCATCAATGATTTCACATTTTGTATCACAGTTGAAAATTGTTTGGCACCATTGCACAAGAAGTTCCCAACTCTTAGACTCGATATCGACTTTAAGGAACGGATAGAGTTTGAGTTTGATTTCTACTGCCTGAAGACTATGTTCAGACTCAAGGACTTGCTCCTGATCCAGCTGGACACTTCTGATCTGCAAGTGGTGGAATAGAAAATGAAGAAGAAGATGGAAATAGTCAAGAAGAAGGCACAGATAGAATCTACTCTACTTGAACATAAAAACAGGAGACGAACAGCAGCATATGCTTAGAATTAGTCTGCGGCGATAAGATAATAAAAAATAGCTAATGGACCAAGTAATAATCAAGATGTTACAATAGCAGAAGCACCAGCAGGTGGACCAGAAGCCAGATGGCGGATGCTCAGATAGAGATCGAGGCTGCTACAGCTTCAGCAGCAACGGGCACAAAGCTCAAAGGCGAAGTTGGACCAGAACTAACCAGATGACACACAAATAGAAATCCACGACCAGGTTATCCACGAAGCATAGTCTGAGCACAGCCAAAGCTCAGCAGGCTCACAAGGTGTCCCAGGCCTGGTAGACCACGAGAAGAAGATAGCTGTTCCCGCTCTCTTTCAAGGAAATGTGGCGCTTTCATCTCGAGATGATGGGAATTCAAAAGGAATCAATGAGTAGGCGTAGGTCAAAGAAGAAAGCAAAAAAGCCAAATTCCTTCGCGAGCAGGCCGAAAAGTCATCAAACCAAGGTGCAAATATGGAAATAAATTTCAGCATGAAGGAGATGCTGCTCATTCTCAAAGCTGACAGCATCAGCAAATCAGCAAGCATGGACAAGAGCGCTGCGGAAAGTCCATTAAGATTCAAAAACTCTGAAGCATCTTCGAACAATAATCTGCATAACAATGCCTTCAAAAGAGCAAACCAGCCGTCGAGCAAAGGCATGGCTCCACCAAACCACAAGCAAAATAATACCAATGACTTTGGGTCAGGCTTAAGTTCTGATGGATTGAACAGTGATGTTGCGTCCTATTCTGTGACCTTTGAGATGAGAGGCCTGATGACCAAAATAAAGCTGGAAAACAACCAAAACGATGTGGCTGTAGACTTCAGCGTTGACACCTTCTAAATCAAAGATGGTCAAAGCGCGCAGGCAAAACGAGCATAAAGGAAAGAACAGGGAATAACTAGGCAAAAACAACAACAACTTGAAATTTTGAATAAGATTATGTCATCGCCTCTGGATGACTATGAGATCATAGCCGCAGACCAACTCGATGATGATGAGTCTCTGAGTGAGGATAGCATCATTCTAGAGCAAGATTTTGTGCGAATGAAGGACAATAAGGCCGATCCAAGCAAAGAGTTCTAAAGGTAACATATCGATGGACATTAGGGCTTTGCCGATCGACGGGAGCAACAGCAAGCAAATTTGACAGACGAGAAGCAGCTGTATGTGCAGTGCATCATGAAATCGAGCCAGTACTGGGATGATGATTACGAAGAGGTAGTCGAGAACTCCTTGATGGATGTCACGTGCTGCATCAATAGAAGCAGGCTTATCGTCAACATTCCAACTGTAAGTAACTTCATAAAGATTTACAAACAGCTGATGGATTTCTTGGATGAAAGTCCCAAAAATTATGACTAACTAGTGATAGACAACAAAAACGATATGATGAACGCGCTCTCCCCGCAGAGCTATAGCCAACAACCATCAGATGCAAAAGAAGCTTACCCTCTGATCAGGAAGATCTTCATGAACTTGGCTAGACAAAATGGACACCATGAGGGCGCCGAGATCGAAGAGTACTTGAGGCTGGTTGCCAAATGCCTGAAAGAGACCATCGCGGCAAAGCGTTGGCAATCAGACATCAGGAAGGAGCTAGAGCAGTCGGACGTAGCATAGGTAGAGCGGGATGGCAACGAGTTCCCCAAAAAGTCTGACAGGGACAAGCATGAGTCATCTTCTTCCTCAGAGAATGAATTAAATCGAGCTGGTAACGCAGCGCAGTCAGAGAGTTAGCCTGGTATTCCCGTGATCGAGAAGGATCAGAAGTTCACAGCTGACCTCAAACGCCACAACATTGGCCAACCTGAGAAGTTGCCAGAACATGGTGGCTCCGTAAGGAGCCGAATTCAGATAAAACCACAAACCATAAACGACTCCAACTATTCTAGTTTTTATAATAATGGCAATGTCAGCGAAGAGAGACTGAACGAGCCAATACTTGGGCAAAATGAGCATCATCATTATCACACCAGGCAGCAGTCAACGGCTAAGCCCTAGGCAAAGAAGCTCTACTTCGTGAAGGAGACATACTGGAGGTATGTGATGAGCGTGAAAGTCAAACTGAAGAATATGGAGCTGTGGATTGCCGATTACAACAACGAACCTGAGAAGAAGGCCCAAATAGTACAGCTCAAATTCATGTCAGATTTGTTCTATGACTCAGACTAGTTTGGAAAAGAGATCCATTGCTCTAAGAAACCATTAAAGTAGCTGACTGGACTTGCTGTGCCATCATACAACCAAGAAGCTATGGCCAGTTCCGGGCCGACCATGTCAGTGCAGTTGCAAAATGATAAATTGCTTCCGGATCAGATCGAGGATGGTCTTGATGACGAGAAGCTGGAAGAGCTGGATCAAGGCTTGCTCAGGATGCTGAATGAAGAGCAAACAGAAATCCAAGAGGAATACCATGTCATCAGAAAGATATTGGAGAGCAAGGATCATATGCAGTTCAACCTGTCAAAGTTAGCCATTGAACAAATGATCGTGCAAAGGTGGCTCGAGGTCAGCTTCATCTTCTGGCACCTTCGTGATCATGCACAGCAGGCAGAGAATGCAGTCGATAGAGATGAACAGCAGAAAATGAATACCAATACCTCTGTCACCTCGTTGACGGAGAGTTAAGATAGTTATTTACAAGAAGATGAAGGTGAGGGCAGCATCGACAAGGAGGAATCCGGAGAAGACAGCTCTCACTCTGTTTCGGAGCATTTGTCTCATTCGCACTCTGATTTAGAATTCAGGCGCAATATCGAGGGAGTGCAGTTTGCTCAGTGCCCAATTTTGAAGCCAACATGCGTGTCGATATTAATGAAGAATGAAAGCGAGTACTAGGAATGCAGGTTCTATATGATGAACATCGACCTGGAGAATTTATTCTTGACTTGTGATTTCAAAGATATTGACTTGATGTATTACCTTTACAAGCGATATGAATAATGCATCTGGCCAGACCTTGAGCTGCTGACGCCAGAGGTCGTAGTTGAAGATGAAGGAGGACTGGTAGAGGATAAAGTGAATGAGAAGGAGTAGAATCATGAACAAGAAACCCAAAAGAGAGGCCAGAGTCCAGCAACCAAGAATGCTTCAGGAGAGAATCGCGCAGATCTAGCTGCCTCGAGATATGGAAGCAACGGTGAGCAGCTCATCGAGAAGGGCAAGAGCGTCAAACTTGTCAACAACGTTAAGGGTGAAGATCTAATCGTGAAGAACAATCGTGCCGATTCAGTCATCTCTGAAGAAGGAATTGAGACGCCACCAGATTCTGAAGATGACGAGGACTACGAGATTGGAGCTCTGGTCCACAGCAGCAGTGTTGAAACATTCAAAACTGACATCTCCAATGTCGCGGTCAAGATCAGCTCGATTGTGCTCAGCCTTAGTGACGGAGAGCTCGAGAACTATCTGGGCTCAAAGCCTGCCTAGCCGACCCCGCTGATTGAGCTCGTGATCAACAAGCTCGAGTACTGCCAGAAATCCAACATCAGCCTCGGTAAACAACCAAGGAGCAAGGATGTTCTGGCTGTACCTCTCGACATTTACTATGGGATGGGTGACTTCCATCAGCCAGTGTCTGATATGAAAGTCTCATGCGGACTCTATGCTACATATTACAATGAGATGTCCCAAGCCTTTGAGCCATTCATCGAGCCGTGGTCGTTGAACATCAAGATCTTGCAGATCAGCGAAGATGACATCCAAGACATACAGGTCAAAAGTGACCAATTTCTTGCAATCAACTTCACCTTTGGGATGGCATTGGCAATAAGAGACATAAGAAACCGGATCACAGACAAGACATTCAAAATTGACGAGGAGCTGAAAAAAGAAAAAGAAAAGAATTAGAAAAAGGATAATGAAAATAAGAACAATATGAATGTGAGTATATCTGAGCACAACACGATTCCTTCTAATAATGGTGCAATTGGGAATGGCCACGAGAAGCTGCAGTAGTCTAGTAGTGTTTAAGAGAACCTGAAGAGTGAGAATCCATCTAATCTGCCTCAGCACACCAAAACAACCTTACATATACAGCAAAGTCAAACATAGCAGCCAAGCCTGAAGTAGAATAAGAAGAATGGTTATACCTTCTACAACTATCTTGGTGGTGATGTCGAATTCTGTGTCTCTGATAAGGAGCTGGACGAGAACTTGGCGATCAAGATGGCTGGTGAAGAAGAGAAAGATTAAGTTGTTAAAGATTAGCGCTTGAGGAGACTGAAGAATATATCAAGATAGACTGCGGAGTCTTTGGGTAACTATAAAATATGTATCGGTGGTGAGAGACAAAATGACGAAAAACAAATATCCACCTCTTCAAAAGACCAAGCCTTCTTCGATATGTAGAAGTAAAACATCCAAAAGAGAAGATAGAATTAGGTACATGACACCGACGCGTACTTCAATGATGACATCGAGAATGAGCCGTTGACCATCGACATCAAAATCGAGGGAATTACGAAGATAGCCAACATCCCAATAGAAATAGTTGGTGTTTACGGCTATAGTGCTACGACAGTAAATGACACGGATACAGGACGGCGTGCCTCTCCGTTTGCTTCGGAATCAGAACAGCAACTAGATAAGCAATAGATGAAGCAGAACCAGGAAGGGATCGGCTTGGTGGCTAAGCAAAACATACCTCAGCCGCTGCAAACATAATCAGCTCACGATATCAACATCATCGTCAACATCAACACTGAGGGTAAGCAGAGAATAATAAACTTTGAGTCCCAGCTGTTATTTGTCAACAATATGAGCTACCATATCACGCTGTTGTTTAGGCTGAAAAGGCTTTGTTCACATGCCTCCACCGCCAAAAGGCCTATCAAGAAGGCAGCCATGCTGACCAGGCATTCTGAGCAGCCCCAATAACTTCAGAACATGCCAACCAACAATCAGAGAGTCCGCCCATCAAGCGCTCTGCAGATGAAATATCACGTAGAAGCAGATATGAGTAAACATTCAGTCACCCAGAAGGTGGTGCAGCTCGACGATGGTGATGCTGAGGCCGAGGAGAGGGCAGCAGCAAGTCGAGGTCCCACGTCTGCAGACAAGTCAGCCTCGGCGAGTCCTGCCAAGCACCGTAAGGCCAATGGACTTGAGTAACCCAAACTCAATGACCGAAGAAGAAGTTTGCACCAGCAAGCCCACGCACACTTTGATTCGGCGGAGAGAGAAGTTCCAGGGAGCATCTCCAAGAGCCCCAACCAGCATGAGCAAGCCAGTGATGAAGAATCTCATGATTACGAACTGGATGATAAGAGAGAGGAAATGGAAGAGGACAAAGCAAACTCGCTGGTAACGGTGACCTTGCAGCCTCATGACATTTACAAGATTCCTCTGATGTGGATGATGCCAGGCAGTGCAGTTGACGTCGCCATCTTGAAGAAGAGCACCGTTTGCCGAGCCTGTGGAAATCTATGTGGAACTAATAAAAAGGATTAATGCTCGTGCGTTCCAGGCACAACAACAGCAACGAAAAAGCCCAGAGAATATGAAGATATAGAAGACGAGGAGGAGCAAATATTTGAAGACATCCAAAACATATTCTGCAAGACAGCCTTTGATTAGAAGAAGCCGACTTTCACCGACCAGATACAGAGCAGGATTATAGAGCTAAATCAAGATTTCTATGTTAGCGTTGATATTCAAGGTTACTGCTGCTTCCCAAAGTAGACGCAAAAGACCAATCCTCTTCAGTATGTTGTCTCTTTGAACCCACCATTGATGTTGACCAATTACAGCATGAGCCCTTTGGAGCTCTTTGAGATCGACAACCCCAACACTCCTGATGCTGAGGCTGTATCGTAAGCTCGTATTGCTCCCTCGATGTCTGCGCATATAATCGAGCTGGATCTCACCGATGAGAACCAATCCCACATCAAGTTGACATTTACAGACACAGTGAAGAAACAGCTTCTGTCAACCACTATCGAGAAGTTCAGCATCCCCAAGTCAACAGCGGAGAACATGGTTGATGATAAGGGATAGACATCAGAGCAACCAAAACAACCACAATACCTCTTCAAAAGATACCAAGACGAAGCTGAATATGACAACAAGAAAATGGAGGATGGCACAGACTTGGAGATTTGTCAGATGTAGGTGGACACCATCAAGCGAGTCTATTCAGACATCAAAGCCTATCACGAGAACTTCAATTTTAGAACCAAGCTCATTGACATCTCTATTGCTGTGAAGATTATGATCTACCCAAAATTTATGATTGTGAACAAGAGCGTGCATGACATATTGATCAAAGGGCAAACGATCAAGAAGAAACAGAACGACTTTCTCTTCGACGCTTCTGATAGTCAAAAATTCGTATTTAAAGTCCAGGATTACAAAGAGTCGATGCCCATCGATGTTGAGGCCATAGGAATGAGTGGAGAGATCATGATTGACCATGAGCAACATGATGGCAAATACTCAGGAAAGCAGCTGCAGTTTGGAATCAATATCTCATAAGCTCAATGGCCTTTTAACAAGACCACGATCGTCACGATCGTGCCAAGATATCTGGTAGTGAACAAGCTGAAGCGTTCGATCCAAGTGAGGTAAGTGGCCAACGCATACATGCAGAACCAAGGCAAGATCAAGACTAAAGATCAAGAAGAAATGTGCACCAGTATCAAGACCTTGGAGCAAGGAGGTACTGATGAGTTCCACCTTATGAAATCGAAATAGAGCTCTGGCAAAAATAAAGAGAACAAGGTCTAGTTCAGAACTTTAAGGGCTACGACAGATCAGAGAGACATATATGAGCATTCCTTTGCGGATGCAGTCAATGATCACGAGGAGGACTAGATTAATAGCACTTCATACACAGGTGGGCTGGATCCCCAATGGACGACGCCCTTCTCTGTTGATGCTCTCGAAGACTTCTAGACAGAAACACAAAAGACAGCACCAGGATCAAGTCCGGACCCCCAACAACAATTCAGGATTTAAAGGCTTGAAGCAGAAGATAGGCAGCAAGTCAACAAATTCCAGGTCGAGAATGCAGCCGTCCGGCACAATGAAAGCCCAAGAGAGCATCATCAACACCAATAACATCAAGAACAGGTTCTGCAATGGTTCCAGCCCCAGGAGTACAACAACTACAAGCTATTTACCAGGGTTATTGTGACGGACAACCCACTTGACAACAACGCGACTAGATTGATCATCTTTGACGAACCTGCTCTCGAAGAGTACGTCATCAAGAATAAGACCAAATTTGACATAGTCTTTGTTAAATGGGACGATAGAACAGGCAAATCACTGAGCCCTCATCCAATAACTCTAGCCGCAGACAAGAAGATGGCGTACACATGGGACCACAGGGAACTTGCTCTCAGAAATATCCAAGTCAAGATACTTGACCACTCAAGTGTAATCCCGATTGACAAATGCTCAGAAACCAGTCGAACGACAGGCAAACTGATCACAAACAGCTTATTTCGTACTGAACAACACGTTTTCCAGTCTTTCGTCCAGTTCAATAGTCAAGGCTCTACCAAGATACTATCAATCACTCAAAGCGACAACAAACCATAGTTCTCGTAAATGATCAGCTGGCCTCATCAGCGCAACAAGCATACGGCCAACGATGATGAGCATGATCTATGTCCAGACTCAGAAAAGGAGCATGAAGCTGAAGAGGAAAAGAAATAATAAGGAAACCACAATCTAAAGAAGGAAGGATACAAGCTGCACGCTGACTTCAAGGGAATAGGCTTCACATTCATCGACAATGTCCCCAAAGAGCTCCTGTTCATGTGCTTCAATAGGCTTATGGTCAACTATACTCAGGTGTCATAGCCTAGCAAAATGGAAGATGGGATCAATGAGTCAACGAACACCAAAACAGACATACAATTGACGCTGGAAAACTTCCAGATCGACAATTTGGTCGATGAGGAGATGCCAGTTCTTCTAGGAGCTCAGAAGTATTACTCACGCAACCTTGAGCGGTAGTGCTGCGCAAATGTTGAATCAAATCTTTCAAAATTCTACCGGTTCATACCAGAGGATGATGCGTGGTTCAGCAAGTCAAAGAAACCCAAAAAAGCGGAAGAGAGTACAACTAAACGTTCTGAAGCTCTAGCGAAAAAGATGGCAGCCAACAAGCATTAGCAAGATGGGTATGATGCACCAGTACCGTTTGTAAAAGTTGTGGTAGAATCAAGTCAGAAAACTCATGCAGGCAAGCTAGGCACTATTTTAAGATATGAAAAGATCACTTTTGGTATTCAGGAATTCTTCTTGCAAATTGAAAGCGCCATCATGAATGAAAACTTCAAATTGATCATGGACATCATCGATATTTTCAGCGAATCTGGAGAAGAAGACATAATGACAAACGATGAGGAGTACGAGAAGTCCTTGCACATGTTCAGAAGAGACTAGTGCAACCTCGTGGATGCATCATAAGGCGTCGTCTTTGATGCTTCAAGCATCAAAGTTGACAAAATTACTTTTGGAGTCATCCAAATAGCAGCAATCAGAATTTCTTTAACGTTCAAGCTGAAACTGTAGATGCTAGATTTTGACATCGAAAATCCAAGAGCATTATTTGGACTGATGAATATTATTTATCCATTTCTATCTTAGTTGGCCTCGATTACTGACGCAAGGATAAGATTCAATGAGCTCATTATCCTTGAAGGTTTCTATTCTCAAGAGCAGCTGGCAAAGAACATCCAGAGCTCGTACTACAACCAAGGAATAAGACAATTCTTCAAGATCTTAGGCTCTTCAGATATAATGGGCAACCCTACTGGTCTGATCGACAAGGTAGGACTCGGAGTCATCGAGCTGGCCCGAGATCCAATCGAAGGAATTCAGCAAGGTCCTGAGGCATTTCTCACTGGATTACGTACGGGAGTCCAGGGAATCATCAAAGGAGTGATCGGTGGGAGCTTCGAGAGTCTGAGCTTGATCAGCGGATCTTTATACGACGTCGTCAAGCAAACATCTGGCAACGAAGACACCAGAAATGACAATGCAACGAACATAGTCGACGGTGTCTATTATGGAATCAAAGGACTCGGAATTGAGGTCTACCAAGGAGCTAGAGGATTGATTGTCAAACCTTGGGAGGGTTATAAACATGGAGGTAAAAAAGGCTTGGTCAAAGGACTTGGTGCAGGGTTAGCAGGTGCTGCAACAACTCCTGTCACAGGTGTGCTAAGAGCCGGCTAGTCTGTAAGTCAAGGGATCTCGGGTACAGCGAATGACATAGGAAATATTGGGAAGACGAGGCTTGAAAAACTTGATGTTAAGCTATTCAGAAACCGCCCTCCAAGACGTATCGACCTCAGAGGACAAATTAGAGTCTACAATGAGGACATGGCCATCATCAACAGGCTCTTGACCAAGATCAAACTGGCCAACGAAACGCTCTTCCAGAATTAGATCATCAGATTCTACGCCCTGGTTCCATCAATAGATCAACATGGCTAGATCAAGCAAAACCTGAAGTATCTCATGGTCATTACAAATTAGTATCTGATTTATTTTGAAGTGTTCAATTTCTTGGACCTTCAGGTGAAAAAGTATTTGCAAAAGAGCCTAATTCTGAGTGAGGAGCTCTCGAACATCGTAAGCTACAACATCAAGAAAAGACCGAGCCATATCACCCAGCCTGACGATAAGGCAACAGGCAGGAATTAAGTAGCCATGTATGTGAAGCCCTAATACTTCCTTACGATCGTATTCAAGAAGCCAAACGCGAAAAATAGCAATCCGATGAAGTCGCAACCCACACATACACATCATCATCATCATTCAGTACCGGAGGCACAAATACCTCCAGCGTAGAGGCACTGGGAGCCAGCACCCACAGCAGGTGCGGCGAGGCTGGCTCCTGGCCCTAGGGCAGCTGGTCTGGCGCTTGACGTTATCGAAGAAGAGAAGGAGGACCATGGTCACACGCCTTTCGAACGGCTCTCTTAGCGTGACAAAGAGGGCTATAACGGCAGTGCTGCTCCCCAAAGGGATGGACGAGGCCGCCACGACCAGCCAGATGGGGCTGAAGGGCCTTCCGCTAGCCTTAAACACAGTCAAGCTTCTTATGCATCTCGCTCACTGAGCAAGCAGGACTTCAATCTGACCCACATGAGTGCCGGCTCAGAGGATACCTTCGTGGAGGACAGAGACTCGAAAGCAAAGTATCGGTATATATTCTTCAGCCCCAGCATAGAGATTTTCAACAGGATGCACCAGATTTTCACGACCTTGCCATAGATCCACGAAAACATCCACGAGGCCTAGAGAGAGAAGGCTGAGAGGCTTGCTGCCCGGAAGGCCTAACGGAATGGCAAACCCAAGAAAGCGAACTACTTCAATTGATGACATTGAACTTTATATAGGTTATATGAAATAAGCTTTAGAAATTTATATATGCATAGATGATTTATTTTGAAC
>Ga0138257_1364462_pt1 | contig 13159 bp, 28 predicted proteins | sample RNAICE20151110_2_FD_105264 | JGI IMG/M metagenome (GOLD analysis project Ga0138257, IMG submission 105264) | Metatranscriptomics of polar marine prokaryotic and eukaryotic communities from Arthur Harbor ice station, Antarctica -... | ecosystem: Environmental > Aquatic > Marine > Unclassified...
GGGTTATCCTTTTTACGCAAAAATGTTTTTATTGTAGTTGCTTTAAAACTTTAAAAGTTTTTAACTTCTACATCAACACCTGCTGAAATATCTAAGTTTCGTAAATTTTCAAGAGTACTATCTGTTGGTTTATAAACATCAATAATACGCTTGTGTGTTCTAATTTCGAAATGATCTCTTGCATCTTTGTTTACATGCGGAGATGTTAAAACACAATACCTACGAAGTTTAGTAGGTAAAGGGATTGGACCTACTGCATCAATACCGCTTGCTTTTACTGCATCAACGATTTTTGTGCAAGAATTGTCTAAAATCCCAGATTCATAAGCTTTTACACTTATACGTAGTTTTTGTAGTTGTAATGAACTCATTTTTGTCTTAAATATTAATCAATAATTTTCGACACTACTCCAGCACCAACTGTTCGACCACCTTCTCTGATAGCAAAACGCATACCCTGCTCAATAGCAATTGGGTTAATAAGTTCTGCTGTCATTTTAATTCTATCACCAGGCATTACCATTTCAGCAATACTTCCATCATCACCAGTAAATTGAACAATTGTACCAGTAACGTCAGTTGTTCGTACGTAGAATTGTGGGCGGTAACCTGTAAAGAATGGAGTGTGTCGACCACCTTCATCTTTGTTTAAAATATAAACTTCCGCCTCAAATTTTTTGTGCGGTGTAATAGAACCTGGAAGGGCTAAAACCATTCCGCGCTCAATTTCAGTTTTTTGGATACCACGGATTAAGATACCTACGTTATCCCCGGCCATACCTTGATCCAGAGTTTTTTGGAACATCTCGATACCAGTAACAGTTGTTGCTTTCGTCTCTTTTAGACCAACTAGTTCTACAGCCTCTCCAACTGAAACCGTACCTCTTTCAATTCGACCAGTAGCTACTGTACCACGACCTGTAATAGAGAAAACGTCCTCAATTGCCATTAAGAATGTTTTTTCTGTATCACGCTCAGGTGTTGGAATGTAAGAATCTACGGCATCCATTAGAGCATAGATAAGGTCAACCCACTTGTCTGCACCTCGTTCTTTTGGACCACCTTCTACTGCTTGTAGAGCTAATAAAGCTGAACCCGATACGAAAGGAATTTCGTCACCTGGGAAATCATAACTTTCTAGAAGCTCTTGCACCTCTAGTTGAACTAATTCTAGAAGCTCTTCATCATCAACTTGGTCAGCTTTGTTTAGGAAAACAACTAGATAAGGTACACCAACCTGCTTTGCTAATAGAATGTGCTCTCGTGTTTGAGGCATTGGACCATCTGCCGCTGATACTACAAGAATACCACCATCCATTTGCGCAGCACCCGTAATCATGTTTTTAACATAATCCGCGTGGCCTGGACAATCAACGTGCGCGTAGTGTCGATCAGCAGTTTCGTACTCTACGTGTGCTGTATTAATAGTAATACCACGAGCCTTTTCTTCAGGTGCTGAATCAATTTCATCAAACTTTTTAGTTGCATCAGGGTTGTGAATTGCTAATGTAGCTGAAATAGCTGCTGTTAGAGTTGTCTTACCGTGGTCTACGTGACCAATTGTACCAATATTAATGTGTGGCTTAGATCTTTCAAACTTTTCGCGTGCCATAGAAATTTAATCGAATTAAAATTTAGCTTAATTTATAATGTTTTCAATACTTTTGGCGAAATAACTACTAATTTTAGTCTTAAAAAATTAGGCTATTTTAATATCTAAAGTGTGCAAAAGCTTTATTTGCTTCTGCCATTTTATGAGTTTGTTCTTTTCGTCTAATACTGTTACCAGTCTCTTTCGCGGCGTCTATAATTTCATTTGAAAGTTTTATAGACATGTTTTTTCCTGATCGTTCGCGAGCAAACTCTGTAATCCATTTTAAAGAAACGTTTGTTCCGCGGTAAGCTCGGATTTCGATTGGAACCTGGTATGTAGAACCACCCACTCGGCGTGATTTTACCTCAACTCCAGGCGTAACATTTTTTACAGCTTTTTCTAAAACAAGAACTGGGTTTTCTTCAGTTTTTGTGGAAATAATTTCTAGAGCGTTGTAAACAATCTTTTGTGCAAGAGATTTCTTACCCGATTGTAATATTCGACTTACTAGAAGAGTAACTAAGCGACTGTTGTAAATAGGATCTGGCTCAGCTATTTTTCTTTGAGCTCTACTTCTACGTGACATAGTTAAGTTTATTTTTAATTTTTATTGATTATGAAGAAGCTTTTGGTTTCTTACCTCCATATTTTGATCTACTTTGTCGTCGATCTTTAACACCTGCAGCATCAAGTGTACCTCTCACTACGTGATAACGGCACCCTGGTAAGTCTTTTACACGACCCCCACGGATTAACACCACTGAGTGCTCTTGAATATTGTGACCAATACCAGGAATATACGCTGTAACTTCAAAACCTGATGTTAATCTAACACGAGCAACTTTTCGTAGCGCTGAGTTAGGCTTTTTCGGCGTTGTTGTATACACAAGTGTACAAAGCCCACGTCGTTGAGGACAAGATTTTAATGCGGGTGACTTTGTCTTTTTGTTATTAGCTACTCGTTCAAATCTAACTAATTGTTGAATTGTTGGCATAAAATTTTTTATTCAGTTTTTTCAATACCGTATTTACGCATAAAGCGATCTACTCTACCTTCGGTATCAATAATTTTCTCTGAACCAGTATAGAATGGGTGGTTACCTGACCAGATATCAACATTTAATCTTGGTTTTGTTGAACCAACTTTCATAATTAATTGACCATCGCAATAAACTTTGGCATTCGGATACCATTCAGGATGAATTGATGTTTTTGGCATTTTTTTTTCCCTTTTTTTAACGCTTAGAGAATTGAGGAGCTTTTCTAGCTTTCCTTAATCCATATTTCTTTCTTTCCTTACGGCGAGAATCACGAGTTAAGAACCCTTCTGATTTTAAGCCCGCTCTGTTTTCAGGAGACATATAGCATAAAGCTCTAGCAACTCCTAATTTAATTGCATCTGCTTGTCCTTTTAAACCACCACCATGAGTATTAACATAGATGTCATACATATTTTCTAAACCTAGAGTGGTTAATGGGATTTTTGACGCATTAATATACTGCGAGTTAAACTGCAGATATGATTCTCCTTGCTTATTGTTTACAAACATAGAACCTGTACCAGGAACTAAAATAACTTTAGCTACGGAAGTTTTTCTACGTCCTATCCCAAAATAAGCTGACTTCGTTTCTGAAGCTGATAAAGACATAATTTAATTTGTTGCAGTCGTTTTTAATAAATTTTGAGTAAGTTCAAAGATTCGTTTTAACAATAATTTATTTTAGAGTTAGTTGATCTTGTCTTTTAACAGTCGTTTAATGTCTTCTTTTTATTTGCGAAGATCTAAATCAAATCGTTTTTTTAAATTATCACAAACTTCATCAGCTGATTTTTGACCAAAGTTTTTAAATTCTAAAAGGTCATCGGCTGAATATTGTAATAAATCGGATAAAGTATGCACATTTGCTCGTTTTAAGCAATTGTAAGCACGGACAGATAATTCTAATTCTTCTATAAAGACATTATCTAAATGCTCTCCTTTTTCCTCGGGAACTGGTAACTCTAGATTCAACGAATCTGTAGATAATGTATCCGTGATTTTCAAAATTCCAAAAGTATTCTCTAATATTTCTGCAGACGCACTTAAAGCTTCAGCGGGAGTAATACTTCCATTTGTCCAAACCTCTAAAATTAAACTTTCTAACTCAGAATTAGAATTACTTTTTGAAGTTTCTACAAAGAAATTTACCTTATTAACTGGCATAAAAACAGCATCCACAGCTAGGAAACCTGCTGGAATAATAGAATCTAATTTACCACTCGGTACATAATTCTGGCCACGGGCAATAAGAAATTCCATTTCTAAATTACCATTACCAGCAAAACTTGCGATATACTGGCGAGAATCAACTAATTCTAAATTACTAGGTAATTCAATATTAGCTGCAGTAATGATACCCGCATTGTTTGTAGATAACCTAACTAACGTTGGTTCTCTAATACTGCCTTTTAAAACAATTTGTTTTATATTTAAAAGGATATCAACCACATCTTCATAACGTTTGGAATCGTTGAAAATTCATGATCGATGCCTGTAATACGAACACCTGTAATAGCAAGACCGGGTAGATTAGATAAAAGAACACGTCTTAAAACATTACCTATCGTAGTACTTTGTCCTTTGATAAAGGGCCCAATTGAATATTTTGAATAAAGCTGTGTTGGTATTTTTGTTGCAGACTCGAGGCACTGAACTTGAAACATGACTTAACTAAAATATCTAGAATTTAGCAATGAATAAAAGAGTACTTTTTTTTGTCGGGCGTAGTAATTAAACTCGTCTTTTCTTTGGTGGTCTACAACCATTATGTGGAACTGGCGTGATATCCTTAATTACTAAAACTTGTAAACCACAACCTTGTAAAGCACGAATAGCTGTTTCACGACCACTTCCTGGCCCGCTTACAACTACTTCTGCTTCACGCATTCCTTGATCATAAGCAATTGTAGCTACTTTTTCAGCAGCAGACTGAGCCGCAAAAGGAGTTCCTTTTTTAGCACCTTTAAATCCACTACCACCTGCAGAAGCCCAGAATAAAGTATTTCCTTGCTTATCAGTAATGTTTACAATTGTGTTGTTAAAAGTTGATTTAATATGTACAACTCCACTTGTTACTGTTTTTTTAGATTTCTTTCCAGAAAATGGTTTTATCTGTTTAACCATATTAAGTTAAATTTTTGAAGACTTTTTACTTTTTGTTTGAAACAGGAATTTTAACTTTTCCTTTACGGGTTCTAGCGTTAGTTTTTGTTCGCTGTCCACGAACAGGAAGACCAACTCGGTGACGTCGTCCTGCTGCGGAACCAATGTCAGTTAACCTCTTAATGTTCTGAGATACAATTCTTCGTAAATCACCTTCAGTTTGATAATCCGAATCGATTATTGCTCTAATCCTTGTAACTTCTTCGTCAGTTAAATCGTTACATCTTGTACTTGGAGAAACATTAGCCGCTTCAATAATTTGATTAGCGCTTACCTGTCCAATTCCAAAAACGTACGTTAACCCAATATCAATCCTTTTATTACGAGGAAGATCTACTCCTGAAATACGTGCCATTTTATGCTGTTATTTCTAAGTTTTTATTTACGTTTCATTTTTGCTCGCCCTTGGCGAACTTTAAGTCGTGGGTCTGATTTACAAATAAGATAAATTCGACCACGTCGTTTTACAACTTGGCAATCTTTTGAACGATTTTTTAAGTTACCAATTGAACTTACAACTTTCATAAGTTTTAGTTAAAAATTTATAATTGAAGGGTTCCAAATTTTAACATTATTTAATTCAGGCGCCAAGGCAATTGGTTATACCCATTTTATTAATTTATGCTAATGGACTTGGAATAAAAAGTCTATGTGTTTTTAAAACTCTCATAGTTCTGGGAAACAAGATAACCACGAATTTGAGACGAAACGTCTGTAATTACACCAATTAGAATAATTAGTGAAGTTAAATTGCTAAATAATTTAAATTGAAAAACATTTCCAAGTAAAAACGGGAAAAACGCTAAAAACGCTAAAAAGACACCACCCATGAAAGCTAAACGACTAATCACTTGCTCAAGATACTGAGTAGTTTCTTTTCCTTGTTTTAAACCTGGTACTCCGTATGCCATTTTTGTTAAATTTTCTGATAAGTCTTTAGGCTTTAATACTAATAGAGCATAAAAACTACTAAAGAAAATAACTAGAACAATATTTAACGCGAATGAACAAAAAGTTAAAATGTTTGTTAACTGGTTTGCTTCTAGGTTTAAACCACCGGTAAGCGCTAATTGTAGCGGATAAAATAAAAACGTTGCTATCGTTGTACTAAAAACAAGAGGCATAATACCACCTTGGTTTAATTTAATCGGAATATAGCTATTTTTTATCTCGGTAGTTTGAGCATTTGGTTCATTAGAACTAAAACTTAATTGGCGGGCTGATACAATGTTTATTTTTTTATATGAATCTTGAACTAAAACAATTAAAGAAACTATTAATAAATAAATAACGTATGCAACTGCTACTGTGATAAAGCTGTTTTCTTGAGCATTAAACTTACTAAAACTAGCAGGGATACCACCAATAATATTAATAAAAATAATCATTGAGGAACCATTACCTAAATTTTCATTCGTAATAAGCTCAGCGAACCACATAGACAGCATTGAGCCTGTTGTAAGAGCTAAAATAATTTTGAAAGCTAATACAAGACTCCAATTAAATACAACAGGTTTTACTACTATAAAAGCGATTCCTGTGCTTAAAATAAGAGCCCAACCAAGCGTTAAATATCTTGTATACTTTGTTATCTGTTGTCGACCAAGTTCACCTTCCTCTTTTTGCAAACGCTCTAAAGATGGTATAACGGGAGTTAACAGTTGAATAACAATAGAAGAATTAATGTAAGGTAGAATCCCTAACGAACCAATACCAAGAAACGCACTTCCAGTTAAGTTTTTTGCTAATCCAAATAAAGGGTTAGCAACTTGACTTTGTGCAAAGATATCTAAATCAACATTTGGAACAGGAATATAAAGCCCTAATCTAATTAGAAATAAAAGACCAAGAATTTTAACAATCTTTTTCTGTAGTTGATTTAGTGTTTCTGATCCTGCCATTTGTAGTTTAATTAGACGTTGTAAGATCTTAAAGTACTTAAGCCATTGATTGTGGCTCTCGCATTATTTAATAAGTTATTAGAACCTAATTGCTTTGATAAAATGTTTTTTACCCCTGCTAATTCTAATACGGTACGAATGGAGCTACCCGCAATTACCCCTGAACCTGGAGCCGATGGACGCAATACAAGTTTAGCTGCACCAAATCGACCACTTGTTGGGTGTGGAATAGAGTTAGAACTTGTTAAAGGCACGGAGATAATATGCTTTTTACCATCAGTAACACCTTTTCGTACAGCTGTGATAACATCCCCAGCTTTTCCAACACCAACACCAACTTTACCTTGTTCGTTTCCGACTACAATAATAGCGCGGAAACTCATTTTTTTACCTCCTTTTACAACTTTTGTTACACGCTCAATAGCGACAACACGCTCTGACCATTCAGATTTGGATTTGACTATTTTTTTAGGACCCATGCTAAAAATTTAATAAAGAACAGTATTTTAGTTAGATAGATTACTTACCAGTTTTACCTGCTTTACGTCTGATAACTTCACCTTCGTAAGCAATACCTTTACCTTTGTATGGCTCCGGTGGACGTACGGAACGTATTTTTGCAGCAAACTCACCAACCATATCTTTTTGCATTCCAGAAACAACAACACTTGTTGGACTTTCTACTTTTACAGCTAAACCATCTGGAGGTACCATTGTTACAGGGTGACTGTAACCCATATTTAGAACAAGATCTTTTCCGCTTAATTGAGCTCGGTAACCAACCCCTGTAATTTGGAGTCTTTTCTCAAAACCAACGGAAACACCATGAACCATGTTTGCAACAAGTGTTCGTGAAAGACCGAATAAGGCTTGTGATAATTTAGTATCCTGAGTTTTTTCAATAAATAAGTTTTGACCACCTTCATCCATGGTGCAACAAACTAATGACGGTAAAATACGCGATAAACTACCCTTAGGACCGTCCACCACAACTTTTTGCCCGTCTAGTTTTATTTTTACTTTTTCCGGTATAACTATAGATTTCTTGCCGATACGAGACATATTTTATTTACGAGTTACCAAATATAACATAAAAGTTCACCACCAATACCCTCTTTACGGGCTTGTTGATCTGTCATTAAACCGCGTGATGTCGAAACAATTGCTGTTCCAAAACCTCCTAAAATTCTAGGCATTTTTTTAGCACCACTGTAAACTCTTAATCATGGTTTACTTATACGTTGTATTTTTTCAATACTAGGTTTACGCTCTTTACCTGTATATTTAAGAGATAAAAGTAAGGAGCTATTTAATCCATTTTTTAATTCTTCAAAAGAATCGATCAGACCTTCGGCACAAAGCACTTGGGCGATGTTTCGAGTAATTTTCGTCGAAGGTATTTGTACAATTTGATGTTTAGCTAGATTCGCATTACGAATTCTAGTTAACATATCAGCTATAGTATCAGTAGTCATTTAGTAATTTTTTTACGGTTATAAACTAAGCTGCTTTGAAAGGCATTCCGAATGACTTTAATAAAGCGCGAGCTTCCTCATCCGTTTTTGCAGTTGTAACAATGGAGATATCTAAACCACGCATTTGAGTTACATCATCATAATTAACCTCAGGAAAAATTAATTGTTCCTTTAGTCCTAAATTGTAATTGCCTCTACCGTCAAAACCATTTGGACTAATTCCACGGAAATCACGAATTCGAGGTAAAACAATATGAATTAATTTTGTAAGGAATGTATACATCTGATCCTTACGTAACGTTACCGAAGCACCAATAGACATACCATCACGAATTTTAAAACCCGCGACAGACTTTTTAGATTTGTTAACAATTGGCTGTTGGCCTACAATTAACGTCATTTCCTGTACACTAGCGTCTAATTCTTTTGAATTCTTTGCCGCTTCGCCAATCCCTCGGTTAACAGAAATTTTCACAATTTTTGGTACTTGCTCAATATTCTTATAACCGAATTCTTCGATCAAAGAAGGAACAATTTTTTGCTTATATAAGCTTTTTAAATCTAGTTTCATGTCTAGTAAATTTCACTTTGTTAAAGTTACGAGCTTTTGTTAAAGAACTTCAGGTGCTAAAGAAACAATTTTAGTGAAACCCTTTTCTTTTAATTCTCGAGCAATTGGACCAAACACTCGTGTGCCACGAGGATTATTTTCTTTATTAATAATTACGGAAGCGTTATCATCAAAACGTAATCTTGAGCCATCTTGACGACGAACAGATTGTTTTGTTCGAACAATTACAGCACGAACAACATCTGAACGCTTTACTGTAAGGTTAGGTGTAGCGTCTTTAACAACGCCAATAATCACATCACCTACACGACCGTATCTTCGATTACTACCAAGAACCCGAATACACATTAGTTTCTTAGCACCGCTATTATCTGCGACTCTTAAACAAGTTTGGGGTTGTATCATGTTTTATGTTGCTGATTTTCTTAAAATACTGACTAAAACCCAGTTTTTAGTTTTACTAATGGGTCTTGTTTCACGAATACGCACCTCATCTCCAATTGAAGAATTCGAAGTTGTATCATGAAGCATAAAGCTTAGTCCTAGTAATTACTTTTTTATACCTCTTATGAGTAATACGATCGTTTACAGAAACGATAAGCGTATCCTTCATTTTGTCACTAACAACAATACCTATTTTTTCTTTTACGGCCATAAATTTGGAATTTAATAAACGAACAAAGTCAAAAATACAATAGATTTTACTTTGTACGATTTATGCTTTTTCTAAAATTTTTGTTTTGATAGGCAGTTTATACGAAGCTAACTTTAAAACTTTGTATGCCATTTCTTTTGATAAACCGTTTATTTCGAAAAGTACTGCACCAGGTTTTACTACAGCAACCCAATAAGCTACTGTACCTTTACCTGAACCCATTCTCGATTCAGCTGCTCTTTATGTGATTGGTTTATCAGGAAAAATTCGAATCCAAATTTTTCCAGTACGACGAACATAACGCGTAATACTACGTCTCGTAGCTTCAATTTGTCGTGAAGTCAGCCAAACAGGTTCTAAAGCCTGAATGCCGTAATCTCCAAAAACGATAGTATTTGCTTTTGAAACTCCTTTAAATCTTCCACGGTGTTGTCGACGAAATTTTGTTCTTTTAGGAAGTAACATTTTAAATTTCTTTTAAATTAAAAAATCTCTTTATTAAAGATCCACACTTTAATGCCTAAAACACCGTATATCGTGTTTGCGCGGTGCGTTGCATAACTAATGTCTGCTCTAATTGTCTGCAGCGGTACACGACCTTCACGAGCCCATTCAGCACGAGCAATTTCTGCACCATTTAGTCGACCGGCAACTTGAATTTTAAACCCTTTAACGCCACTTTTTTGTAGCATTTGCGTAGTTTGACGAATAGCCTTTTTAAAGGCTACACGCTTTTCTAGTTGATCTCCGATAGATCTAGCAACTAAAGAACTTTCATTTTCACTTCGTGTAACTTGTAAAACTTTTACACGAATTTGTTTCGAGTCGTTGACTAATTTCTTAAGACTGTCTTTTAAATCAGTAATTAAGCTAGTTTGATCTGTATCAACAGCAATTGCTTTAGGTCTTGCTGCATGAACAATAAGTTCTAGCTGATTTACTTTTCGGTGGATTTCTAATTTAGCAATTCCTGCTTTACTATAAATCGGCTCGAATTTTTTCTCAAAAAACGTTCTTATTTTGTAATCTTCTTTTAGAACCTCACTGTACGCACTATAGTTAGCAAACCAAGTGGCCTTGTGAGCTTGGTTAACACCGGTTCTAAAACCAGTTGGATTTATTTTCTGTCCCACAAATTAGATCCTTATAATTTTTTATTTGTTTTTAGCTTTCCATAACAATTGTTATGTGTGACGTTGCTTTTAAAATTCGGTAAGCTCGGCCTTGAGCTCTTGGACGAAATCGTTTCATCGTCGGCACTTGATCAGCATAAGCAGATTTAACTACTAGTTTTGTTTCATCAAAACCACGGTTGTTTTTAGCATTTGCTGTGGCTGAACGTAAAACCTTTATAATTGGTGCGCATGAAGCATAAGGCATAAATTCTAAAAGCGTTAATGCCTCAGGATAAGTTTTCCCTTGTATCTGTCTAAGAACACGGCGAACTTTGCTAGGAGACATTCTAACGTATTTAGAAATAGCTCGAACTTCATTTGTTTGTAAGAAATTCTTTGTCATAGCTTTTACTAACGTTTTCCTTTTTTATCTTTTTTTACGTGTGAGCGAAACGTTCTAGTCGGAGCAAATTCACCAAGCTTGTGTCCGATCATTTGATCAGAAACAAATACTGGAAGATGTTGACGCCCATTATAAACTGCAAACGTGTGCCCAATCATATTGGGAAGAATTGTTGTAGAGCGCGACCATGTTTTAATAATGTCCTTTTTGCCTGCAGCATTCATCTGCTCAACTTTTTCGATCACATGAGACGCGACAAAAGGGCCTTTCTTTAAAGAACGTGGCATCTTAATTTAATTTAAATTTTAAAACTTTCTTATCGGCGTGAACGTAGAATATATTTACTACTTGCCTTTGTTTGGCTTCTTGTTTTAATACCTAACGCAGGTTTACCCCAAGGTGTTACTGGTTTTGGACGACCAATTGGAGATCGACCTTCACCACCACCGTGCGGGTGATCAATAGGGTTTTTAACAACACCACGAACCTTCGGTTTTTTACCAAGCCAACGACTACGGCCAGCCTTACCTAACGTAATATTGATTGCATCAATGTTACCCACTTGGCCTAAAGTCGCGTAACATTTTTTGTTAACTAAGCGAACTTCATTAGACGGTAATTTTAAAGTAACAAAGTCACCCTCTTTTGCAATTAGTTGTGCGTATGTTCCAGCTGCACGTGCAATTTGGCCACCTTTTCCAAGTGTTAATTCAACGTTGTGAATAATACTACCTAAAGGAATAAATTCAAGAGGCATTGCATTTCCAACTTCAATAGGAACATTTACACCAGAGTAAAGATCCATCCCCACCTTTAAAGAACGAGGAGAAACAATGTATTTTTTAGAACCATCTTTATAATGTAATAAAGCGATTCTTGCATTTCGGTTTGGATCGTATTCGATTGTAGCAACTTTTGCTGCTAAATTTGATTTTCTATGAAAATCAATCATACGATATTTCCTTTTATGTCCACCACCACGGCCTCTAACAGTAATAATCCCTCGGTTGTTTCGCCCACCACAAGCTTTTTTACCAACGGTTAAACTTTTTTCTGGTTTTACTTTTGATAAATCATCAAAGTATGACACAGATTTAGAACGTGTGCCTGGACTATAAGCCCTGTAAAGACGAATTGCCATATAAAATATTTAATATTTAAGAACGTCTAAATTTTGTTTACGATAATTTAGCAATCATTTAGGTTATTCCTCGAATAGAGTAATAGAGTCCTCTGATGCTAACTTCACTATTGCTCGTTTATAACGAGCTTTTTTTCCTATGTACCTTCCTACTCGACGCTTTCTTAATGGTAGTAAAGAAGTGTTTACGGAAATAACTTTTACATCAAATAACTGTTCAACAGAAGATTTAATAGCCGTTTTATCTGCTTTACGATCTACTGCGAAACTGTACTGATTTTGCTCAATTAGCCGTATCGTCTTTTCAGTTAGGATTGGGTACTTTACTATACTTAGTAAATCTTGTTGATTAGATTGAATGTACGACATAAAAATAATAAGAAACTAACCCTTTAAATTAATACTTTTGTGACTGAATCTTTAACATAGTATTCTTTTTACCCGGAACCGAACCTTTTAAAACTAAAATGTTTTCTTCTGAGTTAATGTAGAGTACTTCTGTATTTTTAAGAGTTACCGTAGCACCTCCCATCTGACCTGCCATTTTTTTACCAGGGTATACACGTCCAGGTGTACTACCTGCACCAATACTTCCTGGTAATCGGTGGTTCTTAGAACCGTGAGTCATTGGACCACGGCTAAAGTTATGGCGTTTCTGGTTACCTTGGAAACCTTTACCAATACTTTTACCCGTCACACGGACTTTTTCTCCCACCGAGAATGTGTCAAGCTTAACAACTTGACCTAGTTTAAATTCCTCAGGTGAAGACACATGGAATTCACCAAAATATTTGAAACCTTTATCGCCAACTTTTTTTAAGTGACCTCGTGTAGCTTTATTTATGTTTTATACTTTTTCTTCACCGTAGCAAACTTGAACAGCATCATAGCCATCTGTAGCTTTAGTTTTAATCTGACTAACTTGACACAGTTCTGTTTTCAAAATTGTTACAGGAAGAATTGTACCTGATTCGTCAAAGATTTGGGTCATCCCAACCTTTTTTGCAAATAGGCCTGCCTTCATAAAGTTAATGTTTCGGTCTTAAATTTTACTCTAAAGCAATGCAATTTTAAAAAATTTGCTTATATACCTAGGCTCTA
>Ga0138257_1089757_pt1 | contig 12729 bp, 13 predicted proteins | sample RNAICE20151110_2_FD_105264 | JGI IMG/M metagenome (GOLD analysis project Ga0138257, IMG submission 105264) | Metatranscriptomics of polar marine prokaryotic and eukaryotic communities from Arthur Harbor ice station, Antarctica -... | ecosystem: Environmental > Aquatic > Marine > Unclassified...
GTTGAAATTAAAAAATAATATGGAGATGATGGAAATACTTAGAAGCTAGACTAATCGTCAAAGCATTGATTATTAGCAATGTTAAAGATATATTGTCCTTACTAATAAAGCTATTAATCACTTAAAAAATCAACTAGTCTTTAAAAGGTTTAGATACGCGAATAACAAAATGTAGTTGTATCCTAAACTAGGACATTTTTCACTCTACCTACTATTCCATTATGCAACATTACTTTGATTCCATGTGAATGTTTAGCATTTTTCGTTAAAATACGTTTTACTGTTCCAGTTGTAATTTCACCGGATCGTTGATGCGGTTTTTGGACAACTTCAACTTCAAATCCAACTTTGATATTTACTAGGTAAGAACCGTCTGATTTGTCCATTAGTTTAATTCTGATTTAATAGCTTCGATTAATAAATCACATTCTTTCTTTCCAATATTCATTGGAGGTAATAAACGTAAAATATTAGGATTTCCGCAACCTCCAGTGAATATTCTGTACTTACTTAATAGTGAAGACCTTAATGCCTTTCCGTCACCATTTACTACTAAACCTAACATCAAACCTCTACCTGTAATCTTTTCAATTTTTTCAATTTTAGAAAGCTGCTCAATAAGGTAATCTCCCCATTTTTTGGCATTACTCAAAAGCTGTTCATTCTCAATGATTTCCAAAACAGCTAAAGAAGCAGCACAAGCTAAATGATTTCCTCCAAAAGTTGTTCCTAACAAACCAAAACTTGCTTTAAAAGATGGATCTAAAATTATTCCTCCAATAGGAAATCCATTTCCCATTCCTTTAGCCATTGTTACAACATCAGCCTTTATTCCTGCATGTTGATGCGCAAAGAAATCCCCTGTTCGTCCAAAACCGCTCTGTACTTCATCTAAGATTAAGACAGCTTCATACTTATTTGCTAACACTCTTAATCCTTCTAAAAAATCTACTGAAGGTTCAATAATACCAGCAACTCCTTGAATTCCTTCGATTATGATTCCTGCTACATCTCCATCAGCTAAAGCTTCAGAAACGGCTTCTAGATCATTTAAAGGGAGATATGTCGTACGAACGTCCCCATTAAATTCTGACTTCATCTTTGGGCCGTCAGTCACTTTCAAAGCCCCTGAAGTACGACCATGAAAGCCTTTTTCAAATGCTAAAACTCTTGAGTTTCCTGTGTGGAAACTTGCCATTTTCAAAGCATTTTCAACGGCTTCTGCACCACTATTACACAGAAATAGATTGTAATCACTATACCCTGAAAGCTCTCCCAGTTTATTAGCTAGTTCAACCTGAAGGTTATTGATAATAGAATTAGAATAAAAACCAATATTATTTAATTGGTCAGTAATTTTAGACACATAATATGGATGTGTATGTCCAACCGAAATAACAGCGTGACCTCCATAAAAATCTAAATATTCAACACCTTCCTTATCATAAACATATGACCCTTTTGCCTTAACAGGCTCAATAGGAAACAATGGATATACTTCAAATAAATTCATAGGTAATAATTTAAAACGCAACTGTTTTTAATTTCAATCCAGCTTTTTCTTCTAATCCGAATAGTATATTCATATTCTGGACTGCTTGTCCTGAAGCACCTTTTAATAAGTTATCTATCGCACTTTGGACATAAATATTCCCATCATGTAATTCCACTTGAAGGATACATTTATTTGTATTCACAACTTGTTTCAAATCTAACGCTCCATCTACAAAATGTATAAATGGGTGCTCTTTATAATATGTTTTATAAAGCGAAATCGCCTCCTCTTCTGTTCCAGTAAATTTAGTGTAGACACTTGCTAAAATCCCACGTGTGAAATTCCCCCTGTAAGGAATGAAATTTACAGCTTGCTTAAAGGAAGGTTGCAAATGTTTTAAAGTTGCTTTAATCTCTTTTAAATGCTGATGCGTGAATTGTTTGTATACACTGATATTCCCACTTCTCCATGAAAAATGTGAAGTCTCACTTGGTACTCTTCCTGCTCCTGTAGAACCGGTTACAGCACTCACATGTATATCATCAGTTATTTTTCCAGCTTTTGCTAGTGGTAGTAATGTAAACTGAATTGCTGTTGCAAAACAGCCTGGGTTAGCAATTTTTGAAGCCGACTTAATTTTTTCTTTTTGAAATTCTGGTAATCCATATACGAAACCAGAAGTGTCGCTTTCAAAGTCTTCGATTGAATGACGAAAATCTGTGCTTAAATCAATAATTTTAGTTGATTCAGAAATATTATTCTCTTCTAAAAACACTTTAGATTTACCATGTGGTAGACATAAAAACAACACATCAACTTCTTGTAAATTACAAGAAAAAACTAAATCAGTTTCTCCTAATAAATCTTTATGAGTAGCATAAACTGGGTTCCCTGCTTGAGAAGTACTGTAAACATATTTAACATCTACATTTGGATGATTGATTATAATTCTCAACAATTCTCCTCCTGTATATCCTGCACCTCCTGCAATTCCAACTTTAATTTTCATAATATTTGTATATGTTTATGGAAAATTGACGACAATTAGTCTTCGAATAAACCATTTACTTTATTAAAGATAATATTTGGAACAGCTGCAATTTTAGAGAATCCTCTAACATCATTTCCATCCCAAAGTGTATTCATTTCTCCATACTGAGCAGCTGAACTATTCATTAAATCATGCTTGCTCTCAATTCCTAAAACTTGAAAGTGGTTTGGTGACAATTTAACTTTTACTGTTCCTGTTACATACTTTTGAGTATCTGCTAAGAATGTTTCGATATTTCTCATAACTGGATCTAAAAACTGACCTTCATGCAGTAAGTTTCCGTACCAATTCGCTAACTGTTCTTTCCAGTATAGCTGCCATTTAGTAAGCGTGTGTTTTTCTAAAGTATGGTGTGCTTTTATTATAATTAAAGGCGCTGCAGCCTCAAAACCAACCCTTCCTTTAATTCCAACTATTGTATCACCAACATGAACATCTCTTCCGATTCCAAACTTACAAGCAATTTCATTTAATTTTTCAATCGCTGAAATTGGTGCTAAATCAATTCCATCTATTCCAATAATTTCCCCAGATTTTATCGATAATTCAACTACTTGAGAATCTGTTCTTTCTACTTGAGAAGGAAATGCTTCTTCAGGTAAGAACTCATTTGACGTTAAAGTCTCTTTTCCTCCTACTGAAGTTCCCCAAATTCCCTTATTAATGGAATATGCAGCTTTACTCCAATCTCCCTCTACACCATGTTTTTCCAAAAACGCAATTTCTTCATCTCTAGATAATTTATTATCTCTAATTGGGGTAATGATTTCTGCTTCTGGGTAAACAATATGGAAAGCCATATCAAAACGAACTTGATCATTTCCTGCGCCAGTACTTCCATGAGCAATTGCATCAGCTCCTAATTCTTTTGCATATTTAGCTATAGCGACAGCTTGAAAGATTCTTTCTGCACTAACACTTAATGGATAAGTATTGTTCTTTAATATATTTCCGAAAATTAAATATTTAATACATCTATCGTAAAAATCTTGCGTTACAGTAATTGCTTTATAAGAAGCCACTCCTATTTTATTCGCTCTTTTCTCAACAAACTCTAATTCTTCTTTCGAAAAACCTCCAGTATCAATTAGTACTGCATGTACTTCATATCCTTTATCTCCTAAATACTTAACACAGTAAGTTGTATCTAAACCACCACTGTATGCTAAAACAACCTTTTTCATAGTGTACTTATTAAAATATGTCTTCTACTCTTTTTTAACTTCATTTGGATCCATTAACATTCCTGTACATAAACAGTGTTTCTTATCTGTTCTTGTTAAAATGTCATAATTCACACAACTCATACATCCTTTCCAAAACTGTTCATCGTCTGTTAATTCACTGAATGTTACTGGGCGATAACCTAATGCTGAATTAATTTTCATAACAGGTAAAGACGTTGTTAATCCAAATAATTTAGCGTCTGGAAACTTTGCTCTAGATAATTGAAATGCTTTTTCTTTAATCTGTTTTGCCAGACCAAACCCTCGATATTCTTCACTTACGATTAAACCAGAGTTTGCAACGTACTTATTATGCCCCCAAGATTCAATGTAACAAAAACCTGCAACGATTTCTCCATCCAAAGCAATAATAGCTTTTCCTTCCTCAATCTTCTGAATAATATATTCTGGTTTTCGTTTTGCTATTCCTGTACCTCGCTTCTGAGCAGCATCTTCAATTAAAGCCACGATTAAATCTGCGTACTTTGAATGATCCTTATTTGCTACTTGTATATCGATTTTCATCTTTCTAAATATTAATTTGAATATTAATTGAACTCCTTAAAAACGGCTAAAAGTATATAGCAATTTAAACTAAACCCTAGAGGGCCTAAGAGTTCTAATCCTATTTAGAACAATTAATTTGATGATATGTTTAGGTGCACCTTTCATAACTGGAGTGCAAAGATAATAAAAATTATTACGAGAAAGAATGAAAAACTAAGGAGTAAATTATACAGGTAATCTTACAAAAGATACACACTCTAAACCGCTTATTTCCACAAATCCATTTTCTCCAATTTCAATTCATCTCCGAAGAAAAATTTAGTGCTTTTCTCAAAGGATTTTGTGTAATCTGAAACATAAAAGTGATGGTTATTGTTAGGTCTATCTGACAACAATCTACTTTCTTGTAAAGCTTTTTGTACAGACGTTGCCACAACATTCGCGCTATTTATTATTTCAACTTCACGATTATTGGAAGCGTAAAATTCTTGAACTTCTCTTTCAATTAAAGGGTAATGTGTACAACCTAATATTAAGGCTTCTACATCCTTAATATTTTTTTTATTTAAATACTCTGCAATTACAGTTTTAGAAATAGTATTATTAAAAAACCCTTCTTCTATCATTGGTGCTAGAAGAGGTGTTGCTAAAGATGTAACCTCAATGCTGTCGTCAATACTTTTAATTGACTTAGGATAAATTCTTGATCCTATTGTTCCTTTAGTTGCTATTACACCAACTTTGTTTTTGGAATGGTGATCAGCAACGTATCTAGCCACTGGATCTATAACATTAAGTAATTGAAAACCTTCTGGTAATAATTTAACAAGTGGTTTTGACGCCACAGATGATGCCGTATTACAAGCTATAATAATAGCCTTGCATCCTTTTTTTAATAAAAACTCACTAATTAAAGCTGAGTAGTGTTTGATTGAATAAGCTGCCTTGTCTCCGTAAGGAAAGTGTGCTGTATCTCCGAAATAAATAATTTGCTCATTAGGGAGCACATCATTAATTGCTTTGGCTACGGTTAGTCCCCCGATACCACTATCAAAAATCCCTACGGGTGCATTTCTATTCATTACACTAAAATAAAAAAAGCTGCCCCAAAATATGGAACAGCTTTATTATTCGTTAAACTTTTTTTATTGTCCGAGCTGTAAACCGTTATTTGGCTGAGGTAAAGCTTCAGCAGGCAAACCTAATTCAAGTCTTACTAATTTTGTAATATTAATTCCTCCAGCATATAATATTCCAGACACTTCTAAGATATAAGTGTATCCATTTGCTTTTGCAATTTTTTCAATTGCAATTTTGATTTTCTCTTGTAATGGCGCAGCTAATTTCTGTTCTTCTTCCTGTGCCATTTGCTGGAATTGAGGAACAGTTTCTCTCTCTAGTTTTTGTTTTCTACCAGCTAAAGAGGATTCCTTCATTTTTGCTAATTGAGGCGTTAATGTAGATTGCTCAGCCATGAAGTTTTTAATATCTACTTCTAATTGTTGCTGCTGATTCATTAATTCTGCTTCTAATTCTTGATTAAATTTTTGAAGTTTAAACCTAAGAGAATCTTTAGTTGCTAAATCAATAATAATTTCCTGGAAATCAACATGTCCAATTTTTTGTTTTTGAGCAAATGATGTAGAGGTTAATCCAACGGCTAAAAGTATAATTGCAAATTTATTCATTTTATTTAGAGTTAAGTTAATTGTAAATTAAGCAGGCAATATTACTACAAATATCCCAATTTCTTTAAAACTTGGTCTGTTTTATCGTACTTGGAATTATAATACAAAACGGCAATATCTGAAGCTGAATCTAAAACAAAAGCATAGCTTCCTTTTTGAGCAACATCTTGAATAGCGTTATATACCTTATCTTGAATTGGTTTTATTAATTTCTGACGCTCTTTATACAAATTTCCTTCTGATCCAAAATGCTTCTTTTTTAAATCAGATAAATTAAATTTCGCCTTATTAATTTCCTCTTCTCTTTGTTTTCTCATGTTCTCCGAAAGTAAAATCTTATCTGCCTGGTACGTTGAATAAAGTTGATCAATTACCTTCGAAGCCTTTTCAATATCTTCTTGATATTGTTTCGCTAAACCATCTAATTTTTCTTGTGCCGCTGCATATTCAGGTATTTGATTTAAAATCTCCTGAGTATTTACAAAAGCAATCTTTTGTGCCTCCATCGAGAAGACAATTAACATACCAAATAAAAATACAATTTTCTTCATGTCATTATTTTTTTTACCAACCACTTAAATTCCCTCCGAAAGAAAAAGTAAACTTACCAGGTAAAGGCGAATAGCTAGGAGCTACAATATCATTTGCGGAATTAAACGGAAAACCATAATCAAATCCAAGCATTCCTAACATTGGTAAGAATAATCTTATCCCCATTCCTGCAGTTCTTTTAACATCAAAAGGATTGAAGTCACTTAGTGATGAATAAGTATTTCCTGCTTCAGCAAATGCCAATGCGTATATGGTTGCTTGAGGTTGCAAACTAATTGGATATCTTAATTCAAAAGCATACTTAATAGCAGCAACTCCTCCACTTTCTCCTTTACCATTATACACAACATTGGAAGAGTTTGCATTCTCATAACCTCTCAATGGAATAATTTCTCTACCGTCAATATTATATCCCGTTAGGCCTGATCCTCCCATGTAAAATCTTTCGAAAGGAGAAGATCCAATGTTTTTGTTGTAACTCGCTAAAACACCAAAATTAACCTTTGAATATAATACTAAGTTATCTACTATTTTACTATACCAACCTGCATGTAATTTGTATTTGTGGTATTCAATCCATTTGAAACGGTCAACTTCTGACATAGCTAAAATATCAGCGTTTGAGTTCGACCATGAAACAGCAGGTAATGAAAATTGACCTATTAATTTAAACTCACCACCTGACCTTGGATAGATTGGTTGATCAATACTATTTCTAGATAATTCTAACTTAAGATTTAGATTATTAAACTTCCCTAACTCCTCTTGAGCAATCTTTAATCCACTATAATTAAAAACATCATAATGCTGATAACCTAAACTTGCTTGAAATCTAAAAAAGTTATCTGGCCACTTTAATCTAGTTCCCCAACCTAAACTGGCTCCTGTTATATATTGATGCCCGTCTGTACTTGTACTTTTTAATCTCGTATGGTATACAGAAGTACTTAAAGAGTTTGGTCTTTTCCCTCCAAGCCAAGGCTCCATAAAACTGAAATTGTAAGATTGATACCAAGCTCCTGAAGACTGCGCTCGAAGACTTAATGTTTGTCCGTCTCCTGAAGGAATTGGATTCCAAGCATGCTTTTTCCAGAATTTATTCAACGAAAAGTTATTAAAACTTAAACCTAAAGTTCCTACAATTCTTCCTGCTCCGTAACCTCCTTGTAATTCAAACTGATCTGATGGCTGTTCTTCAACAACAAACTCAATATCAACAGTACCATCAACTGGATTTGGTTTTGGATTAACTTGAAGCTTCTCTGGGTTAAAATATTTTAAATTCGCCAACTCCCTTTGAGATCTAATAATATCCGATCTTTTAAATAACTCTCCGGGCTTTGTATAGATTTCTCTTAAGATTACATGATCACTAGTTTTTGTATTTCCGACTATAGTAATTCGACCGACAACGGCTTGTTTTCCTTCGTAAATTTTAATTAATAAATCAATTGAATCATTTTCAACCTTTACTTCTGCAGGTTGTAAATTGAAAAACAAATACCCGTCATCTAAATACAATGAACTAACATCTGATCCTTGAGGGTCCATAGATAAACGTTGTTGTAATTTCTGCTCATTATAAACATCTCCTTTCTGAATGTTTAAGTATCGTTTTAAGAATTCGTTTGTGTACTTCGTATTTCCAGTAAAATTGATATCTCGAAAATAATATCGCTTTCCTTCATCGATTGTGATCTCTAATTTAACTCGCTTTTTTTCCGTTCTGATCACTGTATCTTTCACGATTTTCATATCTCTGAAACCAAATTCCATATATGCTGCTCTCACTGCATCAAGATCTGTTTGATATTCCTCTACTATTAATTTGGATGATTTAAAAACATTCCAAAAGCGAAATCTTTTTGTTTCCGCCATCGCTTTTCTTAATTTATTATCGGGTAAAGCTCGGTTCCCTTTAAATTCGATATTTTCAATTCTAACTCTTGGACCCTCATCTACAACAAAATTTAAAATGAGCTTATTATTCTTTGTTGTATCATTCACCGTATGATGAGTGATTCCCGGGTATAATCTTCCTTCATCTTCGTAATATTGCTTGATTTTACTTTCAGCTATTATAATAATGTTTTGCGAATATGGATTGTACGTTAATGTCTTAAGAATTCCCTCTAAATCTTCCCGATCACTCTTACTTGGTGATTTTCCTTCTTGAGCTTTCAAAATTTTGATCGATGAGATTTGCGGAGCTTCTGTGAATTTAAAAAGTAAATCAACATTCTCACCTTCAATTTTCGTTACGTATAATTTTACATCTGTAAAAAGCTTAGACTCCCATAATTTACGAATAGCCTTCGCTGTTTCATCCCCTGGAATACGTAATTTTTGTCCTTCAGAAAAACCGCTTCTAATTAAAATAGCACTCTTATTTAATTGTGTCCCTTCAATAGTAATTGAACGAATTAAATAGTCTTTAGCAACATTTAAGCTTGGTTCTTCAATTTTTATAATTACAGGTGCGTTAACCGCTGAAGTATCTAAATTGACTATGATAGAATCTCCACCTTGGGCTACAGTAATCAAACCTGAAAAGGCTAGTAAAATTGAACTAATTATTTTTCTCATTAAATATTTTTTTCCGTTAACTGTTCACTTGTCTTCCCAAAACGTCGTTCTCTTCCCTGATAACAAATTAACGCATCGTATAAATCTTCCTCTCGGAAGTCTGGCCATAATTTTGGCGTGAAATATAACTCAGCGTACGCTAATTGCCACAACAAAAAATTACTAATTCTATGTTCTCCTGAAGTTCTGATCATTAATTCTGGATCAGGAATCTCTTTCGTTGATAAAGCATTATTAATTATATTTTCATCAATTGAATCTACATCTAAAGTCCCGTTTTTCACGCTAGTAGCTATGTCTTTTACAGCAGAAGTAATCTCCCATTTAGAAGAGTAGCTTAATGCTAAAACTAAAGTCATGTGCGTATTGTGCGCGGTGTCTTCAATGGCTGTTTGCAATTTTTCTTGTGCACTTTTTGGCAGACTATTTAAGTCACCAATTGCCATTAAACGAATTTTATTTTTATTTAGTGTTTTAACCTCTTTCTTTATCGTATCTATCAATAAATTCATCAAAGCATTAACCTCTAATTTTGGGCGATTCCAATTTTCGGTAGAAAATGCGTAAAGTGTGATATATTTAATCCCAATCTTTGCACCTGCTTCGATAGTAGATTGAACAGCTTTAACGCCACTTTTGTGACCGAAAACACGTAGTTTCCCTTTTTGTTTCGCCCAGCGCCCGTTCCCATCCATGATGATAGCGACATGGTTGGGTACATTATCCTTATTTACTTCTTCGAAAGATGCCATTAATTAGAAAATTCAACTTTTAAATGCACAAAAATAAACTTTAATTAAATGAACGACAAACGTCTTTGGGTGTTAGATTCACAAAAAGTGATATTCCTGTAAAAACATACCAATCATTAGAATATTGATCCCCTCTTTTCAAGTTACCAACATCTTCATATTTCGATGTATTTGAAATATTTTGCTGAGAAGAATTACCAGAACTATTTGTGGGTTGATAAAAAGTGCTTACATCATCCAAATAATCCGTGAACGTTTTCCTGATCCCCCAATCTAAACCCAGACCAAGTCTGTTAAATCTAAATTTAACGCCCACTCCCATAGGAATCGTTAAAAGATGTTTTGAATAGGAATTACCCTCTGTCTCTAAATCCGCCGTAGAGATATCAATTCCGTTATAACTAGCCTGAGGATTGTGATGTGCATAGGCAAATCCAAGGTATCCATATGGTGAAACAAAATGCGCTTTATAGTCTAATGCAGAAAACGGGAAGAAATTCAACTCCATTGTTGAACTAATCTCTATTAGATTTGAATTGAACGCGAAATTCCTATCATTATTAAAACTACTATTACTGTTTTTGTCATCTCCTGAAATAGTCCCAAAATTAACTCCGAATTTAAAATTTAATCTTTGATCAAAATTATATCTTAAAAAAGAGCCAAAAGCGAAATTTATTGGTGAAAAATGATTTTGATTAATTTCTCCCAGATAATACGAACCTCCACCAAAAACACCAAGTTCCCATGATGAATAAGGCGTTTGAAATCTATTACCAGCACTACCACTGTAATTGATTAATATTAAAAGTATTATATGTATAAATTTATCTTTCATGCACAAAAAAACCTAAACGGTAAGTTTAGGTTTTTAGTATTTATTTAAGCTTAGTTTCTTAACGGAATTTCGGCAAACCAGCTCTGCTTGTCTTCAACTTATAATTCGCATTAATTAATAAAAACATATACGAATCGTTATCTGTTGGATCCCCTCTTTGTAGATATGAACCGGCACCAAGCCAAGTTCCTTGTGTAGGATCTGCCGCTAAAGCTGCCGTTGTTCCATACGCATTTCTAATTTCATCATTTGGATAGTATGTTGTACTAACGTCATCAATATAATCAGTAAATGTTTTTCTTAAACCATATTCAATCCCTACTAACCATCTTCTATCAATAGCCCACTTTAAACCTCCACCAATTGGAATAGCTAATTGAAATCTATTATAAGTTTGCCTTGTTGGTGATATGTTTTGACCTTCTGTTCCATATTGATGTAAACTTTGCCAGTTACCATTTACTTTACTTTGAGGGTTAAAGAAAAAACCTGCAATACCAAAGAATCCATATGGGTAAATAGCCATTTTTTTAATTCCTCTTACACCTCTCAATTTAAAACGGTGTCCTCTTTTTTCTTTTCTTAAATAAAACTCGAAGTTATATCCAACCTCAGCAATATGTGCTCTAAAATTTAAGTTTCTTGCTTGTCTATGCGGTTCTTCAGTATTTGCATCATCTCCTGCAACAATTCCCCATGTCACTGTGAATTTGGATGCTAATTGAGTTGTATGCTTAAACCTAATCCCAACCATTAATGATGGACGAGTTGTACTTATAACTAAATCTTTCATGTAGTCAGTACCAACCTGATCAGCTCCTCCTAATTCACCAAGGAAGTTAGAAACTCCAATTCCGTAAACTGCTTCCCACCTATAACGTTTCCATCTTTGGGCATCAGCTCCTAAAGAAGCTACGATAAGTATAACGAATAATAGTACTTTTACCTTCATTTTCAGTTTTTTAACACACTTCGAACAGACAAATATAGAATATGTTATCATCTAACCCAAATTGTTCGAACATTTATATATTTAGTTTCTAGTATCTAATCCCCAACTCAGTTTTGTTCTTATTGTACTAAAGAAAGAATGCTCAGGAGTTCTTACAACATTCATGTAAAATTCTCCATGCTCTATCACAAGCTCCTCATCAATCTTAATCGGCTCACTTCTAGCATCTAGCGCAACTAAAAACTCATCATCTCTCCCCTCTAATTTCAAAGTTATTTTCTTATTATCTGGAATAATAAGTGGACGAACATTAAGGTTATGAGGTGCAATTGGAGTAATAATAAAAACATCACTTCCTGGCATTACAATCGGTCCAGAACAACTAATATTATATCCTGTTGACCCTGTTGGGGTTGAAATAATTAATCCATCAGCCCAATAAGAGTTTAAATAATCTCCGTCAACGTATGCATGAATAATCATCATGGAAGACGAATCTTTCTTATGTACAGTTACTTCATTTAATGCGTAATTAATATCCCCAAAATGATTTGCTTTAGTTGTTAATTTCAAAATACTTCTGCGGTCGTATTTTATATTTCCTTTTAATATCTCAGATAATGGTTCTTTTACGTCTTCAGTAGATATACTGGATAGGAAACCTAGTCTTCCTGTATTGATACCAAAAACTGGAACGCCAGAATCTCTAACAATAGATAAAGAATCTAATATGGATCCATCTCCTCCTAAACAAATTAACAAATCAAAATCTCTAATCTCATCCGAATAAGAAAACTTCCCAAATCCTTCGACTCCAGAAACATTTCCCTTCATTTGTTTATACAAACCTGTATAAATACAAACCTCATCCAAATTACCATGAGATCTTAAATAATCAAACAAATTTTGAAATGTAGTTAGTTTCTCTGGATTAAATTTTATTCCGTAAATGGCAATTTTCATAGCAACTTATTTGGATAATAAATACAACAATAAGCAAAATTTAAATAGGTGCAACGAAATTTAAATAAAATCCTGCTAGCCCATCTTTATTAATTGAAACCTCTGTTCTAATTACCATA
>Ga0138257_1276122_pt1 | contig 12484 bp, 18 predicted proteins | sample RNAICE20151110_2_FD_105264 | JGI IMG/M metagenome (GOLD analysis project Ga0138257, IMG submission 105264) | Metatranscriptomics of polar marine prokaryotic and eukaryotic communities from Arthur Harbor ice station, Antarctica -... | ecosystem: Environmental > Aquatic > Marine > Unclassified...
AATTCTTTTAAGCAAGAAAAGATGATTTTAAGAAATAGAACAAAAATATAAGCGATGCTTCACCAGCTCCTGGTGATAGCACTTATGATTTCAATGTATTCTCCAGGTGCATAACAGCTTCAGCTGATGCCGTAGGAACGATCTACGGCATAGGATACAGGGAGATAGAACGAGAAGTTGATCAGGATTCGGCGTTCAGCTCAACGAAAGCAAAGGGTATCAAGTATGCATCTTACGCCGGAGGTACTGCGATATATGTCAGAGCAGATGCATTGGCGCATGTGCCAGAAGCGAATAGGATATCATTGTATTCTTATGAGCTGAAACGGACTCTTGAGGCGCCGCCTTTGAGCGAAGACGACTCCTTTAATTCAAATACTGCTCAAGGACTTCTCGCGTATAGGCTTCCAGCGGTCAGGGAGCTTCTTGGAGTGCCTCAGCGGGTGATAGACAGCTATTTGACCTTGAGCTTCTGGCTGACCGTTCAGTCACCCTCAGGCAAGGACGGCAAAATGCAGACTCTTGCATGCGGTGGGAACCCATTAAGCCGAAGCACCGCGTGCCGTATATAATACCGAATGGCAAGTACCCCAGTCCTCTACGATCTTAGACCTCCTGTCGTGTACAGAGGCTCATCGACGCAATGGTGGTTTGATCCAAAAGCTGTAGGTCAATACAATGATATAGAGGCAGGGGATGCGCCCCTTGTGAACTCCAAAATCGATGGCTCATTGGTCCAGTTTGGCGCTGAGGTGACCGACGATTATTCATTTGGCCACTATAATAGGAACTGGTTCCCAACCACGATTGGAGACCAGCCGATCTCGAACTCTTCACTGCCAACGATGGAATGGTTTACCGGCGCAAATTCAGAGATTCCTGAAGAGATTTGGCATTGCTCGTACGATAATGAGACATGCTACCGGGCCAAGACTGTGCCTGTCATTTATGACATAAGTGCAGATTCTGGATTCTCATCCGGAGGGCAGGACTTGCTGATAAGGGGATATGGATTTGGTACAGGTTCAGTGTAGGTCACAGTGGACGGTGTCGAGTGCAAAGTCCTGACTACTTAGGAGAACTCCATCACGTGCTAGACCCAGAGCCGAGCGACCGCCTCCGATCCGAAAGATGCCTATCAAGGAGCACATGGACTTAGAAGGACGCTGCTAAGAGCAGTTGGCAAGAAAAGCTGGGTTTCGACGAACGATATGGACAAATTGCTTGCATCACCATCGACGTTGGAAAGTTCAAAAGCAAGAATTGAAGAAGAGAAGAAGGACGGCCTCGAGAGAAGCGAACACCTCGCTCTGTCTCTTGAGGGACCTGCAGGGCTTGGTGATACCTACGGGCAACTTTTCCAGGGATGGTTTGTTCCTCCTGCCACGACTCGGTACCGCTTTTATATGGCTTGTGACGATTTCTGCAAGCTCTCCTTGGCATCCACTCCAGACAACAGCAGCCTCGATGCTCTTGAAGTATTACTGGATGAAGATAAGTGGTCAGCTAGAGATATGAAATATTGGAAGAACGACAGCGAAACAAGAGTCTCGGCTTGGAAGTCGCTAAAGAAAGGAGAGCATTACCACATTGCAGCCACACACGGTCAATACGGAGGAGGAGAGCATATGGCTGTGGCCGTTGAAATCGAATAAACGGCAATGAAAGGGCATTATCATTCTATGAGGGAAGTATAACACATCGCCATCCACGCTGACCAGAATAAGGATACCACCAGGGTGACAGTGACGAACCTTGACGATGGCCAATATGTGCTAAGTTTCCAAAATCCTACCACGCTGGCGTTTATTCAGAGCGGGTTTATCAGCGCATAAGCATCAGCAGGAGACTTCAAGAAGGCTGTTAAGCAGTATTATAGAGATACTCATAGGAGTTATATTGCAGTGACGAGGAAAAGCTACGATGCGAGTGGCAAAATGGTAGAAGACGACAAGAAGGCAGTCGTTGTCAAGAGGGTTTACGAGATTGCACTGAAGAGGTTGATAACCGGAGTCTCAGCGTCAAATATCCAAGTTGCGAAAACAAGCACGAAAGCAAATGTCTAGATAGAGCTACCTGACGTAGTCCAGAGATCGTCTCCGCCAGTTACAGGTAGCTTCAAAGTAAAGTGCATCGACTCTGAGGGCGCAGTTTCATATACCAAGGACAAAGGCTTTGGAGATTATTACATTTGGGTCAACTAGGCAATCATGGAACAGTGTTCAGGCTTCTTTGATAAGATGGAAGTGTTTGGTGATGATTCTGAGAGATATTCATATGGTTCTTCAGGTAGAGGCCTGTATCTCGAATTTCTAGGATTGAATGCTGATCCAGGGTAATTTGAGTTTGTCAACAGCGACGCAGATCCTTTAACAGGGGATAACATCAAATTCGTGGCGGAAACCATCCAACCATACAGTACCAATTTATTTTATGATCCTATCCCTTATGAAATGCTGAAGACGTTTGAGACAAAGCCGTAGGTATTGGTCACAGTTGAGGGGCTTCAAGCAGCCTGCCATAACTTGACTTGCGGCTACACCTATATCGAGTCTGAGAGTGAGATACAGTCATATGTATATGAGCCTCTCAAGAAAACAATCAAGCTCAAAGGAGTGAGCTTGCCGAAGTTCGCAGAGATCTCATCGGTAAGTTTCGCCGAGGTGGAGTGCCTCATTGATGAGTCCACTAGCACCGACTCTCAACTTCAATGCTCTTTACAGGGAAATCCTACATGTGGAGATCATGTACCAGTTCTAAAGACCAAGTTCGGCGCCATAAAGAGCGTGTCCAAGCTGCCTCTGACCACCATCACATGCACAGCGACTTCTGCTGCTCCTTCTGCTGATCTCAACATTCTTGGAAATCAGAAAATCATAATCAAGGGCACGAATTTCCCGCAGAACTTGCTAGCAACCTCTGTGAATCCTGCTCCCACTCTCTCTTTGGCCTTCACCGATGCTGCTCAAACAGCTTGCACCCCCTTGTCCACAAGTACCGACGCCATCACTTGCACCACTGAGCCATTCAAGACAGCAAGTCAAGATGAGGCACTCAACATCAAGATGCTCATTAATGGGCAAGAGGTAGCAAATACATTATCCTTCAAAGTCGAGCAGGTCGGCTCCCTGAAAGCAACTGGACTGACGCCAGCGTCGGTGTCACCAGTTTTGAAAACCAAGATTACGATACAACTGGCCAACACGGGCTCGGCAGAGCTTAATAAGGCAGACTTCGAAGTGTATGCAAGCAGGGTTTCTGCTGGCAAAGGAGCAGAGGCTCTAGTGAAGAGGCTGAATGTTCTTGCTGTGGATGAGACAAGCAAAACGGTTGATGTCATGTTTGGTGGCGCACCAAGTGGACTTTATGCAGTATCTATTAGACATGGGAAGCATGGCCTAATTGAGACATCTAGCCTCGAGCTCACTGTTGGCTCAACTGTCACGGCAATTTCGCCCAATGTTGGTTCGATATATGGTGGCACCTTGATCACGATAACGGGAACCAACTTTGGCACGAAGAAAACCGACAACCCAGTACAGCTTTCTTTCCATGGAGGTGTTGGATCAATAGATTGCTTTGTCATTTCAACAACTTCAACGCAAATCACTTGCAGAGTGGGTGACGGCTTGACCAGGAAGGACAAGGAGAAAGCAACCTTGGTCACGTTTTTGAAAACATCCGAGGAGGCTAGCTGTTCTCCGAGCATCTGTGGATATACCTTCACCTCAGCAGTGCCAACAGTCACTGCGATGAGCTCTCAATTTGATGCTGCATCCGGCACACAAGAAGTCGTCGTTGCTGGTACTGGCTTTAGCGGAGATATTTCATCAACTGAGCTATGGGTTAGCACATAGAAGCAAGTCACGAAATCAAAGTCGGCCACGGAGGCTGTGTTTACGCTGACGAATGTCACCAGTCTAGAACTGATAGATATAAGGATATACTTTGATGATGGAGCGCCTGCAGGAGGAGCCGTTGTGGCGTAAGGGCTCACTATAACTCCAACATTCACCTCTCTTGATACGAATGAAGGATCTTTCGCAGGCTCCCTGATAACAGCTAGAGCTCCTGGAGTAGGAGTTGATACGGCGGATGTGGATCTAGTCATCTCTTGCACGAGGGGAAGATGCAGCTCCATCTGTGAATCCGTCATGATCGAGGAGTACGGCTTCATCAAATGCCAAACGAAAGCGAAAACCATTGCCGCAGCAACTCCAGTGCTGCTGCAGATTGGAAAGAGAAGCCCAAAGGTAATTGCTTGCTCAAACACAGACAAGACAAAATGCCAATATGAGCAATCAAAGACGGGAAACTTCCCGATTGTGACAGCCGTCTCCAAGTCTGCGCAAACCTTGAGCTTTAGTGGAAGCAATTTCTTCACTTCTGGTTATACAGCCGTCGCAAAATATTGTGGTGCAACTGCCGACAGCGTCAGCATTGACTCTGCGACCCAAGTTACGGCAACCTGGACGAAAGGTGTGCCACCATGCCAGACATCAGCAGCATCAGTGGCTGGGACTGGAGGATCTGACGCCGATGACTCTGATTAATCCGAATCCGATCCGAAAACAATACCATCTCTCAATTTCGAGCAAAAAGGCTCTGGTATCGTTTACAGCGCCCAGGTCAAAGCCAAGGTAGATAATCCTCAGCCTGCAAGCAATAGTATGCCTGCATATTAATGCTCATTTGCTGGAGGATGCCTCTATGACGTCGAGATGCAGGGACTCGCCACGTCGCTCAAAGCGAACCCATTGACGAATTACATTACCGTCTGTGATAACGAGTGCATCTACTCTGACGCTGATTCAACTCTAAGCAAGGCCAAGTGTCGACTTCCAGCTATTTCTACAGTTTATTCAAACGCATAATTCAAAATTGAGGAGTCTCACGTGCTCAACACCAAACAATACTTTGGGACGGCACCAGCTGAAGCAGCCAATCTCTTCGATGGCAATTTAATGACCGCGTCCCAAAACTCCCAGGAGGATTGCGTAGCTGGTATGGCATTCAAAGCTGATTATGTGGGAATACTGAGCAAGATGAAATACTTCCTAGGGAACGATATAAGGGTGGACACTTATGCAGGTAACCTCAAATTTCAGGGATCGAATGACAATCAAACATATTAGGATCTGTACACTGCTGACGAGAATGTGCACTCAGGATGGAACTACATTGCCTGGTCTGATGCAAAAGAGCAGCCCAAGTACCGATATTATAGGTTCAAAGGCAGCGAAGCCGGTGCATGTGTGATAAACGAGGTGGAGTTGTGGGGAGTCAGCACCATCGATAGTGCTGCGAGCAGCTATGAATGCAAGGCGGAACTCATCCTTATGGTGTGGCTACGAAGGACAAGTTGAAGTCGGCCAGCTTCCAGAAGGCTAAGACGCCTTATTTGGAGAAGATGAGCCCACGGTATGGCTCAGTTGCAGGCGGCGATGTCATAACATTTTCGGGCTCCAATTTTGTGTCCGGTTAGCTCTCTGACTATAAGATTGTGATGGATGGCATCCTTTGCCCTGTCTTCAGCGCAACCGCTACCGAGTTTAAGTGTAAAACTCGGCCAAGACCCGGTCTGGTGCCTTCATCCATGGAGATCTTCATACTTGGGCGCGGCTATGTGCCACTCCAAGGCCGGAAGTTTATCTACACGAATTTATGGAGCAGCGAGGCGACGTGGGGAGGAGAGTTCGCTCCAACCGAGATGGAGACAGTCCTCATTCCAGCAGGACTGAACTTGCTCGTTGATATTGATGCGACTCCACTGCTCTTTGCAGTTATTGTCGAAGGATCCTTGATTCTTGCTCCAGATGCAGATCCAAATCACCATCGTACTTTTGATGCCCATTATATTTTTGTGAGGAATGGAACCTTAGAAGTCGGAACTGAGGAGTATCCTTACACCTCGAAGATCACTATAACTATGCATGGCAATATTACGAGCCCATACATTCCAACATACGGCAACAAGGTCATAGGAGTAAGATATGGAACCCTGGATATGCATGGAATCAAGAGGACGCCTACCTGGACCTCTTTGGAGAGCACAGCAAAAGCAAACTCGAATACGATCACTTTATAAGAAGCTGTTGATTGGCAAGTCGGCGAAGAGATTGTAATAGCACCAACGAGCTTCGAAGCAGAGGAAGCAGAGAAGAGAATGATCAAGCAAATCGACAACTCAAATCCAAGTAAGCCAATCATCACTCTCGATTCTGCGCTCAAGTTCAAACATTTTGCTGAAACTCAAACTTTTGGAGATGAGGATTAGGATTCTATCGATATGAGAGCAGAGGTTGGTTTGCTTTCTAGAAATGTTATATTCAGAGGAGATCCAGAAACTTCAGCACAAAATCAGTATGGAGCCATGATTTTCCTGCACTCGGTGGGCGATGATTCTCTGACAGCTAGAATTGAGCATATCGAAGTGACTGACGCAGGATAAGCCTTCAAGCTTGGGAGATATCCAATTCACTACCACATGATTGGCACCGTCCATAGCTCTTACGTAGTCGGAAATGCTGTCCACCAGACCTACAATCGAGCATTTACAATGCATGGAGTCAGTTACTTGAGGCTCACGGACAACGTTGTTTATAATTCAAAAGGTCACAGCGTTTTCATCGAAGATGCCATTGAAAGGAAGAACCAAATCAAGAGGAATTTGGTGATGGCAACCAAGAGCTCGCAGAGCTTATTGAACACTGATCAAACACCAGCCAGCTTCTGGATCACGCATCCAGACAACGACTTCGTCGATAATCACGCAGCTGGCTCAGCCCGGTACGGATACTGGTATGACTTGCAAGTTCATTCAACTGGTCCGTCAGCAAACCCAGCAATTTGTCCTGAAAACACCAGAGTTGGAACGTTCAGAGGGAACCATGCGCACTCAAACGGAAGATATGGATTGAGAATATTCCATAATATGCTGCCAAGAAAGTTCCCATGTAAGCCAATTGTTTTTGACAGCGCACGACCTGGCGACCCATTTTGGCAAAATCCTTTAATCACTGCCAGTTTCCACGATTTGACGAGTTGGAAAAACGGAAGGAATGGCGCAATAGCAGAGAAAGTTGCAGATGTAAGGTTCTACAATTTCAAGACTGCTGACAATATCCTTGCGGGGATGGAATTTTCTCTCACCGAGGCAGCTGATAACATGGCTCAAATCAATGGAGGCCTTGTCATCGGAAGATCAGCAAACACCGAACCACGACTCGATCAAGCCAGCCCCCATGGAATCATCACACCAAGGAGTGAAAACTTTACTGTTTCTGGAGTGAGATTTTATAATTACAATTGGGCAGATGCAGCTGCGCTAGGATCTTGCTCGCATTGCTTCCATCCAGCATCAACAGACTCTGGAGCAAGGACTGTGACCTTCAGCAGCTTATATTTTGATGAAACCGTCACCAAGAGAATAAGATATCAATTTCCACATTTGGCTATTTACTTCGATAAGGATGGCTCCCTCACAGAGAGAGGACCAAAGACCTGGGCGACGCCGTATCTGAAGCAACATGAACTACCTGAATGCGTCACGAATTTGACGATGTTTGATGGAGTGTTATGCGATGCAACGGTATAGGTAAGGAGGCTATCCTTCAACAACTTTGAGCCTGATCGGCTGGAAGGAATGGAGATGTTCGTGCTTCGGTACGACGATACAATTCTGGCTGCACAAGCCAACGTAACAGCATACGAGCTGGATAGAGCCAATTATGGTAAGATCTTTTTCAAGCCTAAAAGAGATCCAAAGAATTCATGGACGTTCCCGGTTGTTACTGGACATAAATATAAAGTTCATTGGGCCAATACTGGAGTAGACTTTGACAGAATGCAAATTGATTAATCAGAGAGGTGGCAACCTACTGATTCAGCTGTTTACTTGGTCATGAATTACACTGATGTGAGAGCTCTGATGAAGGTGACTGCAGGTGGAGTCGAAGTCCCTTCTGGATCGCTGCCTTCGTCAGATGTGACGGACACGAAGCTCCAGAATGGCCAGAATGTGCTTTATAATACATATAAGAGAGAGTTTCATCTCGCTATCAATGCCAAGCCAGATCCTTAGTACGATTGCCAAGCACCTCCATCAGTAGGAAGTGGCACTTGCACTGAATTCGAATCACTCGGAACGCAAATTGCAGGTGGCAGCTACACCGCTGCCACATGCAATCTTGAGTGCCTTAAGGATGATGATTGCGTCAACTTTGTGGTCGGAAAAGCAGGAAGCTCAAAGGCAGGTCAATGCTATACCTTGGAGAAAGGATGCTCTCCTTCCATAGCCGCACAGGATTGGCTCATGTACTCGAGGATAGAATGCAAAAGCAGTTCGATTGTTCTCGTCGGTTAGAGGTGCATCGGCCCATGTATTGACGCAGTAGTATCAGGAGTTCCGATCGAAAAGACGCCGAGATATTGGAGCAAAGCGGCAAGCTGGACATCGAAAAAGGTCCCAATAGCAGGTGAAGATGTCGTGATCGAACCAGGCTGGAACATGATGCTCGATATTGCGGATACTCCAATTTTCAGAATGCTCACCATCAATGGTAGATTGACTTTCCAAAACGACATGGACGTTCATCTGCATGCAAAACACATTTTCGTGAGAGCTGGAGAATTGATTATTGGCAGCCAAGCAGCACCTTATGAGCAAAATGCTCAGATCACGCTGCATGGAGCGAAGGAGGCAGAAGCTATTGTCTACGACAACGCGATTGAAGCAGGGAACAAACTCATTGCCAACGTTGGCTTGGTTTCGATGTATGGTAAACCGAGAAAGCAAAAGATGACTCGGTTGCTCAAAGAAACACGTAAAGGGGATCGATCAATAATGGTTGAGCCTGGCCTGGACTTCGTGGCTGGAGACAGGATTGCTCTTGCAGCAACCTCATATGACGCGCTGGCCTCAGACCAGGGCTTCGTGGCGAGTTATGACAGCTCCTCTGGGAAGCTGAATTTGAAATCTCCCTTGAACCACTACCATTGGGGAGCAGCAGAGTCCACAGGTCCCAACTACAATCAAGTTGACATGCGAGGAGAGGTAATGCTCCTCTCAAGAAACATCAAAATCGTCGGCGAGGACATCGAGGCTTGGGGTGGCCAAATTGTGGTCAGCAGCATCATCGAAGCAGATTTGACTTACAGGCACGGACAGCTGCTCCTGGACAATGTGGAAGTTTACAATTGTTCACAAGCCAACACAGCCAAGGCAGCAGTGAGATTCGAAGGAGTCACTGCCAAGTCAAGTTCCATCACAAACAGCGTCATTCACAATGGCTTAGGCTGGGGCGTCAGCATCACCTCTGCAGCAAACGTCGTGATGAGAAACAACGTGATATTCAGCTTCAAGCCTTTTGGTGTCAGCATGCTCACCGTATCGAATATCACCTTCGATGACAATATTGTTGCTCATGTTTCTGAACGAGACATCGATAAGGAAAATAAATATGTGGAGAAGAGGGCTGGCGTTGCCATCTGCTCACAGGTAGCAGGAAATAACTGCAGAGATACGCACGTGACGAACAACATCGTCGCTGGCGCTGCCTATGCAGGATATACTGCAATGGGTCACGACTGTGGCGATTACAGCGGCGACTAGTTCAAAAACAATATCGCTCATTCAATCCGAGGACTTAAAGGCGGTGCAGGAGCAATCATCTACCCAGACCCCTCGAGACCTGCTCAGGCTACCAGTTGCTATGAAGGCTCATATTTCACAGCATACAAGTGCCTCAGGCAGGGAGTCACGAGCTACTCGAGAGCAACCTCGGTCAGATACTCATTCATGACAAGTATAGATAATGCTCTTGGCTTTGGCATGCAGGCTGCTTCGGGTGAAGGACCTCAGGACTACGCAACACTGACAATGGAGTTCAACGACAACAAGGTCTATGGCGAAACTGCGAGCTCCGACTGTCCAGACGGAGACAACGACTTCTGCATCAAGGTCGAAAAGATGGGCCTATTCCCTCCAATAGTCAGCATTGGCGGCAAGAGCCTGCATCCAACAAACCCATCATCGCTACCATATGAGAAGATTATGAGCGACAGTGGTTGGGGAGGAAAGACTATTCTAAAGCGAAACGAGTTCATCGGCTTCAAGTCACGAACAGCGCTTGGTAAGCGCAGCTCAGTGTTTGGCAGCGCTGAGTACCAAGCAGACTATACTCCGATGCTTCAGTTTTCTGAGACCAAGTTCACAGATATCGACAAGGATGCCCTCGTGGCCTTCAAGACTCCACCACAAGCTTGGGCTGTCATTGATGACTGTGGCGAATTCCCGTGCACTGGCCCACTCAATGTCCTCTATTCATTCAAGGAGTCAACATGGACTCCCGCAGCTCCAAGTGCTCTGAGTGGTGGTGGTGTCAACTTCCAGCTCATCGCGAATAATCCGGGCTTGGCGCCATATGTTGCCGGCTGCTCCAGTGCGCCCCAGTCAAATGCATACTATTGCGAGGCGAAGAGTCTTGGAATCCTGCTGTTCGGTAGCCTGGACGAGGATAGGAAGGATAGAATGGTCGCTCCTGTCCATGTCGTGCAACAGGGCTCGAGCATCAACGTCAAGCTCAACGCGATGATGGACCACGGCTGGGATGGCTTCTACACAAGTCAGAAAAGATCTCAAAGGTTCCCTTCGATAATTGATGCTACCCCAAACAGCACTTACGACATCACATACACAGGCACGCCACCGAACAGTCAACTTTTCAAGCTCGATCACCAGGACGGGGTAGGCATGATGCTCAGGATTGCTTACCCAGCAGCAGGCTCCTACGCAGTCACGGTCAACGAGCAGCTGGTCCCAATGAATGAATGGGACGACGCTCTGAAGAACTTCAAGCCCGTAGCTCGCTCAAAATGTGGTGAGAATAGATTCCTAGCAATCAAAAATATCCTCGAGGTCTATATCACAGCTCAGTGCTCACTCAAAGTCGTACCCCGAAATGCCATACAGGCAGCCGTGAGAATGGAATGGACTCTGCAACAGTTTTACGCCGATGTTGGAACGACCAGGTTTGCTGACCGGCTTTCAGCTTCTCTCGGAATTCATGCTTCCACCATCAAAGTCGTTGGGGTGTACGAAGGCTCTCTGGTTCTCAAATACGATATCGTCCTGCCGGATCATGACAAAGCGGCGGCCAAGCAGCTAGCAAAGAAGCAAACTGGGCTCTTCGCTACTGGTAAGCTTGAGCTAGGCGCCCCAGTCCTGGACGTCGTTGCCTCATCAGGCGCTGGCAAGCCAGTCAAGCCTGTGGTCGCCGACGGTATTGTGATCGCTGCTGGTTACACCCCAGTCGTTGTCACAAAGACAGCAACTAATGCAAACTGGCAGCCCGGTGATGCTGTACCACAGCCCAGTTTTGCTCCACCGAAGCCAGCAGTTGTCAAGCGCGGTGGAGGAGGAGTGGCTGCCATCATAATAATCTTGCTTTTGTGTGCCGCAGGTATTGCTGTTTCTGTGGTTTATAGAGAGAGAATTATGGAGGAGTATAGAAAGCGCATGGGACAAGCAGGTCCTGCAGATCGATCTGGAGCTGAGGCTCTACCTATTGACGATTTGGAGAAGCCGTAGAATTAAGAGCCATAACTCGATAACTCATTAGACGAAACAGGGAAAGCGGATGGAGCCGCTGCAGACCTTGACTCTGCCTCGAAACTATACGCACTACACCCAGCTTCGGCAGATCCAGAACTTGATATCTATAAATAATCGGAAAATGTAGTATCAGCCGCACCTTACGATGCCCAAAAAGGAGCTGGTGATGAATAAGTCTTAACCAAGTCATTCAATATTCCCTACTACGACCTCGTTGGTCATGGTCCAGTCGCAACTAAGTATCCTGCGAGATTCTCGGAGGCCCAAAGGTAATTTGGAGCTTTGAAACCGGCTGAGCCAGTCGGCGATGCACAGTACTTGAGTAAACGGGCAGAAGAATTGGAAATGTCGAATGATGTCATGATTTCTCACCATTCTCCGCCAAGACAAGAGGAAGTTGACGTCATACCACAAAGTCTTGAGCCAGCTTCATGCGGCCAGGCTTCTCAACCACAGCAGATTGAGGAGGTTGGTTTGCCCCAACCGGTTGAGGCAGATGAAGCTATTAATGTTATTCAAGCTGCTCAAGTCACAGAAGAATTACAAATCACTGAACCTCAAGTTTGGCAACAAACTCCAGATAGAGACAGAGAAGAAGGCAACGTCCATAACGTTGGTAAAACCACTGCTCTAGTTGACATGACCAATCACTTGAATCCTAAGAACGACGGTCATGATTTCTACCCAGAAGTCAAAAATGAAGATGGTTTAGAAGCAGCTGCAGACGATCCAAACGCTGCGAATGCAACTCATGTTGAGCAGATGATTCGGCAATTTGGAGGTGAAGATGGCAATGACCAGTAATCGTAGCAGCGTTGGAGGTGAAAGCAGTGAAATGATGATGTACTGGTAGGATAATAATGAATGAAG
>Ga0138257_1622114_pt1 | contig 12388 bp, 9 predicted proteins | sample RNAICE20151110_2_FD_105264 | JGI IMG/M metagenome (GOLD analysis project Ga0138257, IMG submission 105264) | Metatranscriptomics of polar marine prokaryotic and eukaryotic communities from Arthur Harbor ice station, Antarctica -... | ecosystem: Environmental > Aquatic > Marine > Unclassified...
AATTTTAAATAAACTAGCATTAACCATAAAAGAATGTGGTACTAATGATCTTATAAAGATAATTATTATAAAAAGTAAAGGAGAAAGAGCTTTTTGTGCTGGCGCTTCATTTGAGGAACTTACTAATATCAGCAATAAAATAGATGGGAAAAAATTTTTCATGGGCTTTGCTAATGTAATTAATGCTGCAAGAAAATGTCCTAAATTAATTATTGGAAGAGTACAAGGAAAAGCAGTTGGTGGAGGTGTTGGAATGGCCTGTGCAGTTGATTATTGCTATGCTACAAAATATGCGTCAATTAAGTTAAGTGAATTGGCGGTAGGAATAGGTCCATTTGTAGTAGGTCCTGCTGTAGAAAGAAAATCAGGTCTTTCTGCTTATTCACAACTTTCAGTAAATGCAACAAAATGGTTTGATGCAAATTGGGCTAGAGAAAAAGGTATTTATGCTGAAGTCTTTGAAAGTACTGAAGAAATGGATATTTCTATAAATAATTTAGCTAATAAACTTATAAAATCTAACCCAGCTGCAATGAAAAAACTTAAAGAAGTTTTCTGGGAGAAACATATACACTGGGATAGTTTATTAGAAGAAAGGGCTGAATATAGCGGAGAACTTGTCTTATCTAACTTCACTAAAGAAGCAATTGCAAAATTCAAGAACAAGTAAGTGAAAAAAGGTATTTCACCAGCAATACTTAAAAAAGCATATACGTTAATATGTACTGCTAGATCTTTAAGTGATATTTATGAAAAAAATAAAGAAATAACCTCTAAGTATGTACATGCTACTTCTAAAGGTCATGAAGTTATTCAACTTGCATTATCACTTCAATTAAAAAATCAAGATTGGGTTTCTCCATATTATAGAGACGATTCTATTCTTTTAGGTCTAGGAATTACCCCGTATGAGCTTATGCTTCAGCTGATGTGTAAAAAAGAAGACCCATTTTCAGGGGGAAGAACTTATTATTGTCATCCATCCCTAAACAGGGATGATATGCCTAAAATTATCCATCAATCTTCTGCAACAGGTATGCAAGCCATACCTACTACCGGAATAGCATTAGGCTTGCAATACAAAAAGAATAATAATCTAGGAGCAAATAATACACCAATAGTAGTATGCTCATTTGGAGATGCTTCTATCACAGAAGGAGAAGTATCAGAAGCATTTCAAATGGCATCTCTAAAAAAATTACCTATACTATATTTAGTTCAAGATAATGAATGGGATATCTCTGCTCATTCCTCTGAAACAAGAGCTGTAAATGCTGCACAATATGCTTCAGGATTTGGAATTAAGAGTTATTCTATAGATGGAACAGATTTTAATGAATCATTTCAAACGATTGAAAAAGCAATAAATGAGATAAGAGAAAAAAGCATTCCAATATTAGTTCATGCTAAGGTCCCTTTATTAAATCATCATACCTCAGGTGTTAGAATGGAATGGTACAGAGATGATTTAAAAGAAGCTATGTTAAATGATCCGTTTCCAAAGATTAAAAAATTATTATTAGAAAATAATTTTAATTTAAAAGAATTAAAAAACATTGAGGAAACAGTTAATAAACAGGTAAAGACAGATTTTGAAAAAGCATTAAATGCTTCAGATCCAAAACCAGAAGATTTATTTAAATATGATTTTGCTCCAACTCTGATAGTTAAAGAGAAAGGTAATAGAGAGTCAAAAAAATAAAGAAAAAATATTTATGGTTGATGCAGCAATATTTGCTATAAAAGAATTAATGGAAGATCATCCTGAATGTTTATTATATGGACAAGATGTAGGTGAACGACTAGGGGGAGTATTTAGAGAAGCAGCAACATTGGGGAAAACTTTTGGGAAAGAAAGAGTTTTTAATACTCCTATTCAAGAAGCATTTATAATTGGAAGTACAGTAGGAATGTCTGCAGTAGGACTAAAGCCTATAGTAGAAATTCAATTTGCAGACTATATATGGCCAGGATTAAATCAACTATTTACTGAGGTAAGTAGATCCTATTATTTATCGAATGGTAAATGGCCTATTAGTAACATCATAAGAGTCCCATGTGGAGCATACGGAAGTGGAGGACCATATCATTCCTCTTCAATTGAATCAATACTTACTAATATTAAAGGAATAAAAATTGCCTACCCTTCTAATGCAGCAGATCTTAAGGGGATTATAAAATCTGCTTACTATGATCCAAATCCTGTGATAATATTAGAGCATAAAGGTTTGTATTGGGGTAAAATGACGGGTACTGAAGATACCAAAACAATAGAGCCTGATAAGGATTACATCTTACCATTTGGTAAAGGAAATATTATTACTCAAGCCTCACAAGAGAAAATTGATAATGGTGAGAGTATATGTATAATAACATATGGAATGGGTATCTATTGGTCAAAGAGTGCCGCTAAAAAATTTGATAATCAAATAGAAATAATTGATCTAAGAACCCTATTTCCTATAGATAATGAATTAATATATGAAAGAGTTAAAATTCATGGAAAATGTATCGTTATAAGTGAAGAGCCATCAAATAATTCATTCGCTCAAGCTTTAGCTTCCCAAGTTTCACAAGAATGTTTTAATTATTTAGATAATGCGATACAAGTTATTGGTTCAGAGAACCTTCCAGCAATTCCACTAAACTCAATATTAGAAGATAATATGTTACCAAACGCTAATAAAATTGCAAGTAAAATTAAATATTTACTTGAAAATTAATTCTTACGAAATAGAAAAATAATTTTCTTTTTATCTTCAATTCTCAATTTATTTTAAAATTTAAAATTAGTTTTAATTATTGCTAATTATTATTATTTATTAGAGCTAAAACATCTAATTTTGCACTTAAATTTATTAGCTTAATGAAAAATAAAATATTAACTTTCTTAATAATACAGTGTTTGTGTATTCCTTTATTAGCTCAAACAACATTTACCATAAGCGGTTACGTTCAAGATGATGATTCTGGTGAAAATTTAATAGGTGTTTCAGTTTATGATAAAGAAACACTTAAAGGTACAGTAACAAACCAATATGGATTTTACTCTTTAACACTTTCTCAAGGGGTCTATGAAATCACATATTCTTTTATTGGCTTAGAAGCAATAACAAAATCGGTTAATCTTAGCAAAGACACAAGATTAAACATCTCTCTAAAAAGTAAATCAATTTTTACACAAGAAATACAAGTTACTGGAGAAAAATTAGATAAAAATGTGACTAGTTCAAATATGAGTCAGGTTAAATTAGAAGTAAATAATATTAAACAACTTCCTGTAATTCTTGGAGAAGTAGACGTTTTAAAATCAGCACAACTATTGCCAGGAATAACATCAAATGGTGAAGGTAGTTCAGGTTTATATGTAAGAGGAGGAGGGCCTGATCAAAACTTAATATTATTAGATGAAGCTGTAGTTTATAATGCATCTCATCTATTTGGTTTTTTCTCAGTATTTAATGCAGATGCAATAAAAGATATAAATATTATAAAAGGTGGAATGCCTGCTGAATACGGAGGGAGATTATCTTCAGTATTAGATATTAGTATGAAAGATGGTAATAATAAGAAGTTCGAAGCTGATGGCGGTATAGGTTTGTTATCTTCAAGATTAACTTTACAAGGTCCAATTCAGAAAAATAAAAGCTCATTTATTGTGTCAGCAAGAAGAACATACATTGATGTTCTTTCAAAACCATTTCTTAACAGGGTTAATGCTGAAACTGGCGAGCAAAATCCTTTTGCTGGGTCAGGTTATTATTTTTATGATTTAACAACAAAAATAAACTATAGAATCTCTGATAAAGACAGACTATATCTTAGTGGATACTTTGGAAGAGATGTTTTTAATTTTGCTAATACAGATAATGGTTTTGCAATTGAAATTCCATGGGGAAATGCAACAGGCTCTTTAAGATGGAATCACTTGTTTAATGATAAACTGTTCATGAATACTTCTCTTATTTTTAGTGATTATAGATTTGAATTTAATATTGCTCAATGTGACTTTGAATTTAAAATATTCTCTGGAATAAATGATTGGAATACTAAGGTAGATTTTCTTTACCAACCAAATCAAAGACATACAATTAAGTTTGGAGCAAACTATACATATCATGAATTTACACCAGGAAATGCAACAGGAAAAGCTGGAGAAGTAGTTTTTGAACCAGAAGAAATTTACAGACAATATTCTAATGAAGGAGCTCTTTATTTTTCTGATGATTTTGAACTAAGTGATGTTTTAAAAATTAATGCTGGTCTAAGATATTCTTCATTTCAGCATAGTGGATATATCAGTTTTCGTGACTACATAAAGAATGATATTTCTGGAAGTGATGATAACTACAGACACATAGAGCCAAGATTATCTCTGAGATATAAGTTAAATACAACCAGTTCATTAAAAACAGCATATACAGAAAATTACCAGTATGTTCATTTAGCATCTACTTCAGCAGTTAGTCTTCCAACAGATTTATGGGTTCCTAGCTCATCAGCAATAAAGCCTAAGTTTGCTAAACAATATGCATTTGGGTACTTTAAAAACCTAAAAGACAATATGTTTGAAACATCTTTAGAAGCTTACTATAAAAAAATGACTAACCTTATTGAGTACAAAGAAGGAGTCTTACCTGAAGATAACACGAACACTAACAGCGATAATGCTTTTACATTTGGAGATGGAGATTCCTATGGATTAGAGGTACTTCTTAAAAAAAGTAAAGGAAAAACAACTGGATGGATAGGTTATACTCTTTCAAAAACAACAAGATATTTTGATGAGGTAAATAATGGCATATCATTTCCTGCAAAATATGATAGAAGACATGACGTATCTATAACAGCAACTCATAAGTTATCAAAATCCTGGGTTTTAAGCGGTGTTTTTGTTTATGCCTCTGGAAACTCTATAACATTACCATCAGAAAGGTATGTTGTTGGAGGAGATATTTACACTCAATTTACTTCTAGAAATGGTTACAGAATGGACCCTTACCATAGAATGGATATAGGTGCTACATATACCCCAAGTAAAAAGAATAAAAAATTTAAATCCACTTGGAACTTCTCAATTTATAATGTTTACTCTAGAAAAAACCCATATTTTATTTATTTCGCTATTGAAGGAGTAGATGAAAATGGAGAAAATCAAAATATTCAAAATGGAAATGTTGAACCAAAAGCATACCAGGTGTCAATATTTCCAATACTACCATCTATAACTTGGAATTTTAACTTTTAATAATGAAAAAATACCTACTAATTTGTTTAATTTTTATATCGTGTCAAGATGAAATTATCATTGAATTTCCAATTGAATCTCAAAAGATTGTAGTAGAAGGAGGAATTGAACCTAATATGCCTCCATATGTAATTCTTTCTAAAAATCAAGGATACTTTGATGAAATCAATCAAAATACTTTTAATGATTTGTTTATTCGAGGTGCTGAAGTGATTGTGTGGAAATTAAATGAAGATGGAACTGCAGACTCTATTTTTTTAGAACAACTGCCTCCTCCTTTAGATTCAATTCCAATATATACAGACATTAACTATATTTCAGGCTTAAGTAATTTTCCTTATGCTAATTTAGGCACTTATAACCCTATTACAGTAGAAGGTGAAATAAGTAATAATTTTAGTAAAGCTAATGAAACATACAATTTAATAGTAAGATGGAATAATAAGGAAGTTACAAGCCAAACTACGATCCCTAACCCCACCCCTTTAGATTGTTTATGGGTTGAAAAAGATGAATTTTCTAATAAAGATCATGAATTTAGAATAAATGCTATTTATGATGATCCCGTAGAAATTCAAAATAATATCTTAATAAAGTATAGAAAAACAATTCATTGGGACGTAGATACTACAAATGGGACATTAAAAGATCATAAAGATGATCTAATGCAAATAATTGATGCTGGAGCAGATATCTTAATTAATGGACAAAAGTTTGAAACTTATTTTCCACAAAAAGGCGAAGGGAATTTCCCAACACTGCCATATAATGCTAGTAGATATGAAGAATATGAAATATCTGGAAATGTAGATAGTGTCTATGTGCCTAATGATGTTGTTGTAATTAAATTTTGTCAAATTGATGAGCCTGCACTAAAATTCTGGCGAAGTATTGTTAGACAATTTGGATCAAACGGAAATCCATTTCAAGAGCCATTGAATATAGTTAGTAATATAAATGGAGGATATGGTGGCTGGACAGGATACAGTCCAGTGTATTATAAAGTGCCAATAATTGATGGTTTCACAACTGATTTACCTTTACCACTAGATTCTATAGAAATAATAGATGTTTTTTAATAATTTAGCTAAAATTTGAAAAAAAGAATATGACTGAAGAAATTGAGAATATAGAAACACTTATAATTGGATCAGGACCTGCAGGCTATAGTGCTGCAATATATGCTGCTAGAGCAGATTTAAAGCCAGTAGTTATTCAAGGTCTTCAACCGGGAGGTCAATTAACTACTACAACAGAAGTTGATAATTATCCTGGATATCCTAATGGAATTGATGGTACAAAAATAATGGAAGATTTCAAAGCTCAAGCTGAAAGATTTGAGACGGATACAAGATGGGGAATGGTAACTAAAGTTGATTTTAGTGAACGTCCTTTTAAAATAGAAATTGATGAAAAAACAAATGTAATTGCACAAACTGTTATTATTGCTACCGGTGCCTCTGCTAAATGGTTAGGAATAGACGATGAAAAGCGATTAAATGGGTATGGCGTATCCGCTTGCGCAACATGTGATGGTTTTTTTTATAAAGGTCTTGATGTTGTGGTAGTTGGTGCAGGAGATACTGCAGCAGAAGAAGCTACATATCTAGCAAAACTTTGTAATAAAGTAACAATACTTGTTCGAAAAGATAAAATGAGGGCATCTAAAGCAATGCAAAAAAGAGTGTTTAAAACACCTAATTTAGAAGTTTTATTTAATCATGAAACAAAAAGCATAAATGGAGAACCAGGTGAAATAGGGGTTGAAAGTGTTACAGCTAAAAATAATCTCACTGGAGAGGAAACCATTATACCAGCTAAAGGATTTTTTGTAGCTATTGGTCATACTCCAAATACAAGTATTTTTAAAGATCAGCTGGATATGGATGAAAATGGCTACTTAATAATAGAGGCTGGTACATCAAAAACAAAAATCCCTGGAGTTTTTGCTGCAGGAGACGTTGCTGACCATGTCTACAGACAAGCTGTAACATCAGCAGGGACAGGCTGTATGGCTGCTTTAGATGCAGAGAGATTTCTAGCTGCTCAAGAATAAATACATCAGATTTTAATCTCATTTAATTTTAAATGAAATTTTTTTAGCTTTTATTAGTTATCTTTATAAAGATATTATTGAATAATGGAAGCATTAGATATACTTAAAAAATACTGGGGACATAATTCCTTTAGATTAAAACAGGAAGAAGTAATTAATTCTGTTATAAATAAGCAGGACACATTAGCTTTATTACCAACTGGAGGAGGGAAGTCTATTTGCTATCAAATACCTGCTATAATGAATGATGGCATCTGTATTGTAGTATCCCCTCTTATATCATTAATGAATGATCAAATTCGTCACCTTCAATCAAAAGGAATTAAATCTACTGCTATTTCATCAAAAATGTATTCGAAGGAAATAGAAACAGTATTAAATAACTGTATTTACGGAAAAATTAAATTTTTATATCTATCTCCTGAAAAACTTAGAAATGAAGATGTAAAAAGAAAATTAGAATTAATGAATATTAATTTAATTGCTGTAGATGAAGCACATTGTATATCACAATGGGGGCATAACTTCAGACCAGCATATAGATTAATAAATGAAATAAGAGAAGTAAAAAAGGGGATACCAATATTAGCACTAACTGCTACGGCAAATAAATTAGTTATTGAAGATATCCAAGAAAATCTTAAATTCAATAAAGAGAATTTAATAAAATCTTCTTTTTTTAGAAAAAATCTATCTTACGTAAGTACAATTGTTAATAATAAGAATGAAACATTATTAAAACTGTTATCCAAAATTAAAAGTTCAGTAATAATCTATGTTGGAACAAGAAGGCAAAGTAATGAGGTCTCGTTATTTTTAAACAACAATAAAATATCAGCAAAGGCTTATCATGCAGGAATAGATAACATCAAAAGAAATAATATTCAAGATTCATGGGTGAAAAATGAAACTAGGGTGATTGTTGCCACAAATGCATTTGGACTTGGAATAGATAAATCAGATGTTAAGCTAGTTGTTCATATGCAACTACCTATGAATATAGAATCATATTTTCAAGAATCAGGAAGAGCAGGTAGAAATGGAAAAACAGCCTATTCCTTTTTACTAGTTAATAAATCAGATATTAAAAAAAATAAAGAAATCTTATCTTTTAGACATCCAGAAATTAAAGAAATAAGAAATATTTATCAAAAAATTGCTGATGATTTACAAATTGCTGTCAATACATTACCAGAGGAAGAATTCTTATTTGATATCCAAGAGTTCTCTCAGAAGTATCAACTAAACATTTCTAAAACATTTCACATTTTAAAATATTTAGAGCAAGAAGATTACTTAAAATTATATGAAAATACATTTGGTTCCTCTAAAATTAAAATTGCAATAAATAATTCTGACCTATATAAATTTCAAATTGCTAATGGATTTTTTGATAATTTTATAAGAGTAATTCTTAGAAAATATCCTGGAATATTTAATAACTTTATTAATATTGATGAGAAGAAACTAAGCTATGAACTTAAAATTAGCACTGAAAAACTAACTCAGATATTAAAACAGCTAGAAAATAAAGGTATTCTTGATTATAAGGGAAAAACTCAAGGAATGCATTTGATATATCTTCAAAATAGGATTGATGCAGAAAGGCTTCAAATTTCAAAAGAAAGACTTCAGGAATCAAAAGATTATAATAATAAACAATTAGATGAAATAATAAATTACGCTTATAACAGAGATCAATGTAGAAGTGTTTTATTATTAAAATACTTTGGAGAGAATAATTCAGAAAGATGTCAGGTGTGTGATTTCTGTATTAATAAGAATAGAAAAGAACTAAAACAAAAAGAATTTCAAGAAATTTCAAGACTAGTACTAAGAATGCTACAAGTAAATGAATATTCAATTGAAAATATATTTTTGGAACTAAAAGATTACAAAAAAGAAAAAATAGAAAATGTATTAAATTATTTATTTGATAAGGATAAAATATCTAAGCATGGGGAAAAATTTCTTGTTAAATCAAATTAAGTTTATTGTAAATTTGTGCAAATTCTAACATATCATGAAAATAGTTTTCTTTGGCACTCCATCATTTGCATCTATAATTTTAGATGAAATAATCAATAATCATAATGTTGTAGGAATTGTAACTTCTACAGACACTAAAAAAGGTAGAGGAAAGAAAATAAAAGAATCTGCTGTAAAAATTCTTGCTAAAGAAAATAATCTACCAATTCTTCAACCATTAAATTTAAAAGACCCAAAATTCGTTGATGATTTAATTCAACTACAGGCAGATCTTTATATTGTAATTGCTTTTAGAATGTTACCAAAAATTGTCTGGGAAATCCCAAAGCTAGGAACAATTAACCTGCATGCATCATTACTTCCAAATTATAGAGGAGCAGCTCCAATCAATTGGGTTATCATAAACGGAGAAACACAAACTGGAGTAACGACATTTTTTATAAATGAAGAAATTGATAAAGGAAATATAATTCTTTCTAAAACAATTGAGATAAATAATAATATTACGGCAGCACAACTTCACAATTCTTTAATTGTTATTGGTAAAAATTTAATGACTAAAACAATTGAGCTCTTTATTAAAAGTGATGGTAATGAAATAAATACTACTAAGCAGCTTAATAATAGCTTAAAATCAGCTCCTAAACTTTCAAAAGAATTATCCAAAATCAATTGGTCAGACTCTATCATAAAAATAAATGCTAAAATTCACGGACTTTCTCCCCTACTAAGTAATAATGATTTATTGAAAGATGTTTCTATATGTCCTTCGGCTTGGTTTGAAATTCATGATGAAAAAGAAGTTAAAAGAATTAAAGTCCAAAAATCTGAAATAGTTGAAATTAAAAATAAAAACGCAAAAATTGATACAGACAATAGCACATATCTAAACATAAATTTCAATAACAAAGCACTATCTATTAAGAATCTTCAGATGCAAGGAAAGAACCCGATGAATATAAAACAATTCTTACAAGGAAATAAAATTAAAGATAGTTTTAAACTAATTGATTAGGGAGACTTACGTTCAACTACCCAATTATTTTGCTCTAACTTGTAACATAATCTATCATGAAGTCTTGAAGGTCTACCCTGCCAAAACTCAAAAGTAGAAGGGATAATTATATAACCACCCCAATATTTAGGACGATCCACAGAAGATTCCTTATACTTATCTTTAAGAAGGTTAATTTTTCTATCAAAAGAAAAATCTAGAGGTACATTACTAGACTGGTCGCTTGCTAAAGCACCAAGCTGACTACTCTTAGGTCTTGAGTTAAAATAGTTATCCGACTCTATAGAAGAAATTTTAGATATTTTTCCTTGAACTCTAACTTGTTTTTCAAGAAATGGCCAAAAGAAATTAATACATACATTATCATTCTCAAAAATATCTTTAGATTTATCGCTATTATAATTAGTATAGAAAACTAATCCTTTTTCAGAGATTCCTCTTAGGAGTACAACTCTAGAGCTAGGAATTAAAGATTTGGACACAGTGGATAGTACAAAAGCATTTGCATTATCTGGATCAATTGCTAAAGCATCATTAATCCAGTCATTTAAAAAATCAAATGGAGAATCTATTATGTTATTAAAATCGATTAATGATTTATCATAATCAATTCTAATATTTTTAATATTCTTTTTTGCATTAGACATATACAAATTTTAAATTAGCAAAATTATTAAGCAAATATATTCTTATTTATGCAAAATATTGAAAAAGGAAAGTTGTTAATTGCCGAGCCTAGCTTACTTGAAGATGATTTTTTCAAAAGTGTTATTCTACTAACGCATCATAACTATGAGGAAAGTATAGGACTAGTGTTAAATAAGCCTTCAAATATTTCCTTATTTGAGATAATCAATGATATTCCTGAATCAGACTTTCCTGTCTATATTGGTGGACCTGTAGCAAAAAAATCAATACATTTTATTCATAATATTGGCTCAACAATAATTGGTGCTAAAGAAGTAATGAATGGTTTATTTTTTGGTGGAGATTTTGATATTGTAAAAGATCTTATTAAAAATAGACAGATAACAAAAGATGATATTAGATTTTTTGCTGGCTACTCTGGATGGGAAGATGATCAGCTTAAAAATGAATTAAAAGATCAAAGCTGGATAATTAAAGAAGGGTCTAGTAATATGTGTATGCAATACTCAGATATGAATCTTTGGAGTAAGATAATTAAAAGTTTAGATGAAAAATATGCTATTTGGTCCAATATGCCAGCAAATCCTAATCTAAACTAATTTATTAAGCTCTTCTGTAATATAATGACTCACAAAGCTAGATTTATAGTTTTGTGATTGGATTTTATTAACAAATCTTACTCCATAAATTGCATTAGTAATAAAAACTTCTTTTGCATAATACAAGTCTTGCTCAGAAATTGCTTTTTTAATAACAACAAAATCTTTATCAAGAATTTGTAATACAAGAGCTCTCATAGTTCCATCTAGACAACCTTGATCTAATGAAGGAGTAAGAATATTGTCATCATTAACTAAAAATATATTTGAATTTGATGTTTCAATTGGAAGATTAAGATTATTGTAGATAATTGCATCATCCAGAAGATTATTTTGAGCAAATTTTGAACATAGTATGTATAAAATAGCATTAATAGACTTAATATTTGACAATGAGCAAGCTGCTTTAAACTGAGCTTTATACAAACCTAAGGTCAACCCAACATTATTAAGTTTAAAAATATTTTCGTCTTGTTCTTTTGTTTGAATTATATATGAAGAATTATTTTGTTCTGGCAAATACTTACCTAGTGATTCTCTAAAAAATGAGACCCTAACACTTCCCCCATTTGAAATATTATTTTTCTTCAATAACTTCACGATTAAATTATGTAAATCCTCCTTATTTATTAAGTAATTAATCTCTAGAAAGTCTAAAGAGGTTGTTAATCTTTTAAAATGATTAGAGTAATTAAAGAGATGACCTGAAATTACTTTTATAGTTTCAAACACACCATCACCATAGAGAAAAGCTCTATTAGATTGAACTAATTTTAACTCTGATGTAGAGACTATATTATTATTAAAAATTACAGATTCCATATGTTAAATCG
>Ga0138257_1157345_pt1 | contig 12329 bp, 16 predicted proteins | sample RNAICE20151110_2_FD_105264 | JGI IMG/M metagenome (GOLD analysis project Ga0138257, IMG submission 105264) | Metatranscriptomics of polar marine prokaryotic and eukaryotic communities from Arthur Harbor ice station, Antarctica -... | ecosystem: Environmental > Aquatic > Marine > Unclassified...
ATAGACTTGCATACTGCAGTGATGGGGAACTCAAAACTCTGGAAAAATATGGCTTGCTACTAAAGGCTGCAATAGACGAAGATACTACAGCCGCTGGAGATACTTCAGTAGGTGAAGGTAATGAAGTAGTAGATGAATTAAGTTTACGAGGAAGAAATCTTAAAAAAATTGAATCCGCTGGAGATAATCCACCCGCTGAAGATGCTGATCTGACTCAAGTACAAAGAATTGAAAAATATAGAGTATTAATAATCGACTGTAAAATCCAACAGAACAAACTATACAACCTAAAGGATACTCTAATGAGAGAAAAACTTACAAAACTCCATTCTCAAGATAGGTTAGAAAGGACAATGATGGAGAAAAGGTTGATCGCTCTTGAGTCACTAGAAAAAGATGATAAGTATAACGCAGGGCATTTCTATAACGGAGAAGAATGCGAAACCGAAGATAAATTGAATTGCTGGGATGACGGAGACTCAATAAGTAGAATGAATAATCAAGGGCTACAATTTATCAGAGACGCAATGTTCGGAAGCGACGGTAGAGCTGGACTACTAAAAGACATTCAAGATAACTCACAGAAAAGGCTTGAAAATTTGGATAAAAGATCAACAAACGACGAAGAGAAAGGAATTTTGGAACTCACCAGTGATATGCTTGCCTTCAACCAAGGGCAATTGGAGACCTCCTATAAGGAATATGTTAAGTATGACGATAAGTGGAATAGTACTTCAAAATGCGACGACGAAGATTCCGCTTTTGATGTTGATGTCGAATGTACTGATGATGGAAAAGATAATAAGAGTCCAAAAGAGCAATATTAGGCAAAGCTATCTGAACTTACTCCTAAAATGAAGGAATTCATGAAGAAGTATATAACAAGTGAAGCCGCGATGAAGACCATTGGCAAAAATATTGAAAGATTAGAAGGAGAGTTGAAGAGACTACAAGGAGAGACCAAAAAGGTGAAAGACTTTGTTCTTGCAGGCTTTGATACAGACGATTTGTTTGTTAGCATGAGCATAAAAGAGTTGTTAACTTGGATTGATGATACTTTGTAGACCAAAGCGATCATTGCAAAATATGAAGTAATAGAAGCGACTTTTGTGAATTTAAAAAATTCAAACCTAAGTGATTCGTCAAACAACCTTGCATTTATGAGCGACATTGTGCCAGCCTTAGGAGAGATATCGCTTATTAGAGAATTAATCGCAGAAAAGGGTGACAAATTTTAGGGTGATTTGATGAACTTGAAAAAAGATATTGTATCAAAGAAGCAGACTGAAGCAGAAACCAAGCCAGAAGCTGAAAGCATGATGGCAGAGCTTTATAAAAATGAGAAGACTGAGGATGAATTGACAACATTGTTAGACATCCTTACAAACAGCACAGTATCAGCTTGTGATGGAGACGATGCTGATATGTTGAACAGAAAGTTCGGCGAGGTATACAAAATCAACGCAGAAATAGCAGAACTGAAGGAAGGCGGAACAGGTATCAAACTCTTGAAAAACAATGACAAGAAGCTTATAAACAAACCTGGAGATGAACCCAAATTCGATACAACAACAGAAGCTGCCGATCTCGAAGACGCCACGAATGTTGATACTATACTTATTTCTCAAGATTTGAGCAATAAAGAAATGGTATGGAGACTATATCAATTTGCGATAAAGTGGAAATACGTTTTAGAGAAAGTAAAAAGAATCCTGATGCCATCGATTCACAAGAAAATCGCAAACAATAGCATAAGCCACTATGGAATTGAACTAAAGCATACGCTTAAAGAGATCAACCTAAAGGACAATATCATAGAAACGGCAGCCCAGCGTTATCTCATTACCCACGAAAGAGGCTAGCAGCTAGAAGACGGTTCCCTTACAACAAAAGATGAGATGGATATACTCGTTAATGGTAACAATGCCCATTATTTCGAAGATCTTGCAAGTGAAGAAGCACTTGGTGCAAACACAAGAGCAGGGTTGATAAATGCTGCTCATTTGAAGTACTACCACTGTAAGTATCACGCAACAATGGACGATCCTGATGATTGTGGCGATGAAACTGATTCTAAAATAGTTGTGATTGAAAATTTTGTTGCAATAATAAAGGAGAAGATAATAAAGTCTCTATACTATACATATAATAATGTTGAAAAATCCCTTCCTGAATTGCTTTCAGATAAGGTCAAAATAGCATTAGATGAGGTTTTAGCTGATGGTAACAATGAGGAAGAAGCAAAAATAGCTTACCTAAACGAAACTATTGACTACTCAACAGTAGCAGAGAAAGTCCAAGAAGATCTTGTTATCCTATTAGGACATGTAGAGAAGATCTATGCCCAAAGAAACAGTATTTTCAAGAATGACCTCTCTACACAAAAAAAAGAAATATCGTTCTGGAAGAAGGTTATTGACCCAGTTATTGAAAAGAAAGAAGATGGTAAGGTTATTGTAAAAGGTGATATCTCAGTTATTGATAAAATGCTAAACAAGTTTGTCAAACCAGAGGACAAAACAATAGACCCATCCTAGCCCTGTGATGCCACCAGAGTGTTTGTTGAGGACGATGATAAAACAAAAGCTAAAATTACCACTTTCCCTGATGAAGGCGATACAGATTTCGACAGAGTAGTTAATAAGTATAAGATTGGAAAGGTCATGGTTGAGAAAATCGATAATTTACTAGCATGTAATATCGACAAAATCAAGTTGACTGGAGAGAAGATAAAGAACCATGTTGATGAAATGATCTCTGATATTAGTGGATTGGGTTAGATTGGCATAGGAACTAAAGATAAAATTGACTCTTCTACCGATTTGAGGAAATCCGATCTAAAAGATTATATGTTAATAGGCGAAACAAGTATTGTGAAAGCTGACATAATATCGTATACTGGCTTTGTCAACGATAGAAAGATCATCGAAAGTAAGAAAAAGGAAATCAGGAAAATAATGTTCTACCTTGATGGTGCTAAAAAGGCTTTCCAGATGGTTGGAATAAAGGTAGGCGAACAAGCATTAACAACAGCACAGAAGACAAAGGTTTTGTTCAACCTTAACGATTCTTTCGCAGAAAAGACTGATTGTGATCTAAAGGAAGGAACAAACCCCAAGAGTTACTGTAAAGGCGATGAATTGGTTAATAACGTCATTGATCAATTAAGCGAGGCTGAAGTGCTAGAAAATATCAGCAAGGCTAAGGTAATGACTGTCGCAAAATTGAATATAAGCTTAACAGGTATTGCGCTAGGAGAGATAGCAGATGATGCAGATCTTATCACAATATTGAAACATGATAAAGAAAAATCTGTCTGTAAGAAAACATCATTGGTTGATATTGATACTGAAGGAAATTAGGTTGACCAAGGAATACTTTTAGGAAGATTCAATGAAAGTATTGAATGGGAAGATAATCATGCTGTTAAACTTGAACTGCTTAAAGAGGAATTAAAGATCAAGAGTAAGAAGGCTTTAAGAAAGACTGAAACAGAAAAAGGAGACTTTAAAGCATTCGGAATTAAGAACGAATCATTATTTACCAAGGAGAAGAACAAGAAAACTACCGAGGATAAAACCGATAAAACATCAACTAGTTCTGATTCTGAAAAAACAGCTGAATTAATAATTGTTAAAACAGATACGACAAAGAAGGCCAAACCTTCAAAAGAGGACAAGAATCTCTATTCAGCCGAAATATTCATCTCTAACGCTTGCCCCATTTGTCAATCCTCTTCAACTCTCTTATAGTCAACATCCCTCCTCTCAAAAATCATAAAGAAACTTCACGACCATAGAAAAGCCTACGAAGATGATAATTCAATAACCACTAACTTAGAATCAACCATTCTCTCAACAAAATTAAACACAGTACAAAACGAAGTTATTAAACCAACTTCTGATTACACTTTTGGTTGTTCTAATTTGATTCCTAAGGAACTTGATGCAGCAAAGATTGTCTATAATGAGGTGTTTGATAAAAAGAAGTTAGAGAATGTTACTGAAACCGATCAATCAAAGTAGGATGCCTTTTCGAAGATAATGACTAATGATATATATGGTAATGTGATAGAATAGGTTAAGGAGAAGTATATGGGAATTCAAGATCAAATTACTGAATCAGGTGTTGAAGCTAGTAAACCTAATTATGAGCTAAAGATTAAGGAGTGGGACAATGATAAGAATGAAGCTAAAGAAAAATAGGTTGATGACAATGAAGAGAAGTATAACGAAGTATTTTCAAGAAAGACCGATTCAGGAATGAAGACTATAGCTTTTACTGTTAATAAAAATAAGCAGTTGTTGTCAGAAATTAAGAACGCCGAAAATTCTGCATTACCTGAAGCAGAAACGTCTGGTGGGTCTAGGATGCTAGAACTAACCACAGTCGAAACTGTTGCCACTTCAAAAGAGATAAGAGATAGAATTAACAACAACATCTTCACCGATGTACAAAACTCTGCCGAAGATGCCATCGATGAAGACAAGTTCGACATTGTAAAAAATAATCTTATCTCCATGAGAACAAACCTCGAAATACTATTATCCAGCCTCGAGAAGTCCTTTTATGCAAAGACCGAGCTCTTGAACTATCTACTAATTCAAAACAAACAATACGCTGAAAACGATAACCAGCTAAAAGCAATGCTCACCACTGAAACAAATTCAAGCTCATCCGACAAGCAAGTACTTGAAAAGGCCAAACAACAAATGCCAACCCCTAAATTTGCCAAATCCACAAAACCCACTAATGTTAAAAATCCTGCAACAAAGGTCTATCAAACAAAATCAACAGATAACCTTACCAAGATTTACAGAATGAAAACTTCTCAACAAAGCCTTCATTGTAATAAAATCCAAAAGACAAAAGAAGCAATTTGGGACAAGGATCTTTCAAGAAGAGAAATTATCATCACAAAGAATGTCATCGCTGATAACTTAGAAGCTGAGATCAACTTAGCCAAATATTATATAAACAGTTCCCCGATTTGGGATGAAAATACCAAAAACGTTAAAGACGATGCTGACGATGATGAAAAGATATATGTTGCCAATATGCTCCAAAGAACTGAAGATTTGGTAAATAAGTACGTTAGCTTGAAGTCTGATGTATCTAAGGCTGCAAAAATTCTTTATGAAAAGTCGATTTCCAACAAGACTGAAAGAGAAGAAGGTAGACCATTAATGGCGGCTATTAAGGTTGTTATTCCTGATTATAATCAAGAGACCAGTGATGAAGAATTACGTTGCGAAGACATGTTTAGGGATAAGCTGTTGGAAGAAAGCACTACTTCCGCCACAAAGTTAATTGAAAAGTCAAACTCAAGGATACTTGAAGCTATAGTTAAAGGAGATCCCACTGATTTAACGGAAAAATGGACTGACGATGATAAGGAGTTCCCAACAACTTCTATTGAGTATAAGGAATACAGTTGGAACGAGAAGGCCTATAAGTTTATCAAACTAGCGGATGCTTTTAAATATAGGATCAGTTACTACACATTGATGTACAAATTCTTCAACGATGAGAAAATAATAGGAATATTAAAGAATGAAGAAGAAGAACTCTTTTACGAAAAGGATGAGATTACTAAATTCCATTATGCTAAACTATTCCGCTTCTACGACGATTTAATAAAGGTAAATGAATTGCTATAGAATGATTATACTTTAAAGAATATGGGAACCTTAGGCAATTTAACACCCCTAGCATAGTTAAAAACTAAGATGGAAAAATGGCCAGGTTGCTTCAATCCCTCAAATGACCCCGTAGATGAAGCCAACAATGATAGAATCCTATCAATGAGTTGTCCAACTAATGTTCAAGTTGAGTTATTTGAAGCAAATAACGCAAAAACTGAAAACTATAGAAAAAAACAACATGCATTTGACAATCTTTCATACCAGCATAGGAGAAGAATGCAAATAACAGTTATCGAAGCAAATTATAATAAATTGACTGGTTTGAAAAATGCAGAAAATCCTTTCGGATTAGAACAACAATATAAAAATATCTTCAAAATGGCTAAGGCTAGCTTAGAAGTTGAATGTAGTACTGATAAGTGCTGCACTAATTGCGATAATGATGAAACAAGAATTATACTTATTCCTACCGAAAATGCAGATTTGGCATCGTTCAACAAATATAAGTCTCAAATGTAGCAAGTGATGAAGAAGATGTAGGAAATCATCGAGTACAGAGAGACGGTTCTGAAAATGAGAATTGAGTAGGACGAGATGTCTAACACTATTCCCGAAAAATAGGAAGAAGTAAGGGTAGTTGCTGAAGATAGGTTGCTTCTTAGAGAAAGAATTTTGGCTGTAGGCTCCAATCTTGACCCAAATGACAATGTCACCTTTAAACTTCCGATCGTCGTAAACACATCAAAACCCTTAGGATACAGAATGGACCCATCTTACTTAAGCCAATATGAAATGAGAGAGTTAATCGTAAAAGATAAAGAAATAATGGTTAAAGAAATTTTCATAAGGATCAAAGAAATATAGAATGCAGAATTATAGGTCGAAGAAATTACTGAGGACAAATTAGCCGAACTAAACGATTACAAAATGGACATAATTTCAAAGGATGCAGAGTAGAAACGTGAGCTATCCTGGGAAAGAAGAAAGATCCCAAGAGTCACCATAGAAGCTGCTGAGCGAGATATTCCTTATATTTTAATGGAAGTCCCTAATCTTACAAACACTAACACAAATATCATCGTAGAGAAGGAATAGATAAAGCTGTGGATGGATATTCCTAATAGCAGTTGGATGAAATTTGAAGTGTTCAATAAGGTAGCGGGTGTACATGATTTAGATTTGTTCTTGGAAGACTCTACCAAGGATGTGTTAGACAGTACAACTGAAGAATGCGACGCAAAGAAAGTCTTATCCGATAAAATCTCCGAACCAGAAAAAACAGAAATAAAAGATCTAAAGCAATCGATAAAGGATAAAACAGCAGACACTGATAAAGCCATCCAAGACTTGATCGAACTTGCTAACGACAACGAAAAGGCAGTTGACGAAGAAGCTACTAAAAAGGAAGCGATTGTAACTGCGAGGGATGCCCTTAGAGTAGAAGAGATTAAACTAGATGAGGAGTACGTTACATATTATACTAAATAGGTTGAGTACCAAAATGCTCAAGGGGTTACAAATGAATGCAAGGCGATTCAAAGCGAGTTCAATTACAAGAATTCAGAGTAGGCGTAGAAGGATTATAAGTAGACGATGAATAAATTGTAGAACTTCCTTATAGCTCATTGGCAAACAATTACTGTTTTTGATAAGATTATTACAGACTCTGGAATTGAAACCGTTTTAACTTCATCTGAAAGAAGATTATCAACAAATACTGATAAGGTTAAACAAATAATTGTTGAGAAGATCGTAGCTATGGCAAAAGATTACGAATCCTTTAGCACATTGGCAGTGGATGTAGGTAAATTCAAGGAAAAATACGCTATGATGTATTCGGATAGTTCGCTGTATGATATGGTTCAACTTATCAACACGAGTACCCCAATCCCTGATATACAAAATATTGATGACAATAATTGGAAGATTTTAGAGAATTATGGTTATACTGTTACAGAGGTCAAAACGTTCATCAAATCGCATATTGAGGATCCAACAGCAACTTCAACCGACGAGAGGGCAAAGGAGATATTGGAAGAGAAAATTCTTCCGCAGATCAACATGCTTATCTATAGCTTAACCAATGACCAATGGGACGCTTCGGACATGGAAGGAATGGGATTGATAAAGGAAGCCATTGAAAGACTAAATACTATCAAAGAAACTTTCAAAATCTTTATAATAAGAGCAAACTTCATGGCAAACGGATACAAATATTACTCTATTAACTACGACTATACAAAGAAAGACGCTCAACTCATAGAAAACGGGAATTTAAAAGCAGAATGGGACACAAACGTCGATTTGATAAAGGACATGAAAGACAAGATCCTAGAAGCTCAAGTCAATCTCATAAAGTTCACTAACCTAAAGAAAGAAAACGAAAACAATAGACGTATAGATGACAGAGCCAGAAATTCTAATAAATTTATAACTTTCGACTTCTTGACGTATAGCGATGTTACAGGTGATAACCTCGGCAAAGTTTCTTCGTTAAACTTCAACCCAAGGATATCAATGATAGGTTACACTTCTGATCAGGTTGTGAGAAATTACAATAAGCCCACTGAGGCAATCAACTTCACATTTACAATCGGAGGTATGAAGAAAGTGATAACAGAGGTTAAGCTCGAGGAAATGAACACTCTTACAGTTGATTTTATTAATAAGGAAATTACCCAAGATGTGTCACCATCATTAATTGATGTGGGAGTTATTAAGAGCTTCGATGATAGGCTTCAGAGATACTGTGAAACTTGTCAAGCGAATGTGTTTGAGACAAATTGGGCTTATCATTTGAGGGATGGAAAATGTTGGGAAGAAGGTTTATGCGAGCCTTTCGCTACTAGTTCCAGTTCAAATATTGATGCTTCTTCCAATAGAATAATATCAAATAGAAACAGGCTTTTAAATGAAGGCAATGTTGATATTGACTGTACAAATAAGGATGCTGCGGTAGGATTCACTAAAGAGATGTGTGTTGTATTAGAAAAGAAGAGCGAGGATGATATGACTAGTGGCGAAATTTAGGCTGCAAAGACGGTGAGAGAGGCAAAGGAGAAAGAACAGTTCCCGATTCAGCATGAAGATATCGGTAAAAGAAGAAGAGGGTACTTTACAGTGACTTTCAACTATTTGATCAATTATGTCCAACTAGCTGCAGGCAATTGCAGGAGGAGAGACCAGAAGAGTGATATGAAGAACTTAAAGTATAGTAATAGCGATGTTCCTCAATTCTGTAGACCAAAGATACCTATTCCACCTCCAGAGCCAGTTGCCACTGAAACAATTGAGAGAATTTTAACCTCAAAAACAATTGAAAATCAAATTGAAGATGAAGGAATCAAAGAGGAAGAACCTATTGTTGAAAAAACTGAAGAAGAGTTATTTGAAGACAAAAAACTTGAGTATGACTTAAAAGAAGAGAAAACTGAAAACATAAAACTTGATTACGCTTTCGAAGAAGAAAAAATTACAACAAAGAAAGCTTTAGATGAAATAGATATTGTTTCCTTCTTGAAACGCGATCGATCTCTTCTAGAACGAAACCTAACCGAAGTTTCCGTCTCCCGTATGACTGCGACCGACGACTGCATCGATCAATCAATCCCAACAGACAAGCGTATTTTAGTTCAATTCGAAGCTCAAATTCCAGAAGCAGAAAAAGTACCAGTAAAAATTAACTCACCAGAATACTGGAACCAACAACTTGCCTTCGGAGAAATAAGATACTACTACAAAGAGGTTGACCATTACTACTCAATGGGAGCTATGGGCAAGAGTGGAGTCCAGTACAAAGAGGATAACAAGCCTGATGCCGATAGTGGTATGAGTTCCAACCTAGGATTGCTAATGTCGCCAACAACCTACGAATTCGAATTCTCCAACAAGCAGCTATTCAAAAAGCGCCTTATAGAAGCAAAAGAAAAGTATTACAAATGCGATGAAAATCTTGTCTACGACACTTGTATAGGTATTGACAATTCAAAGACACGTCTTTCATACAACCCAAAACTTTAGATATACAGTGACTATTGTACCCAGTACCAATTATTCAGAGAAAGGCAAAAGAACGCAAACTCCACATACAGATGGGCGTGTTAGAAGAACACTTTAGAGAAAGGGATTGAAATGGACCTTTAGACTCCAAATTGCACAATCGACAAATCATTTAATATAATTACAGGAGTCGAGACAAAGAAGGACTTGATCATAAAACCGCCAAAAGCCGGTGACGAGTACGTTAATCTAAAAATTGAAAACTTCAAAGGATCTTCAAAGGTGATTATATCCTTCAACATAGAGACGACTATTAAAGCTTCTGCAACTTTCTTAGGTTCTAAGTCTATGTCGCCAGTTAAATTCGTTGAATGGGAATGGCTCGGCCACCACCCAAATACTTTAAAACTTCAACCAATGATGAAGCTTCCAAACAGCAACAAGTTCGATATTTACTTAGGAAGAGTTGTTATCTTCGACTACCCTTGGATGCTAGGAGGCCAGTGTATGTACACATGGCAGATCGTAAAATCAGAAACAACTGGTTATACCCTAAGCACGTTAAAGGAAATATTTGATCTTAACGAGTGCGATGGTACTCTTGTATTCAAAGGAAGAGCAGACTCACAAGTTTTGGATTTGTATAAATTCGACATCGAAGTTGCATTGAACAAAAATCTAAATTCTTTGAGAACCATAACCTTAGAATTCAGTGTAAAAAAAGATTAGTGGAGTAAGCAAAAAGTCGAGTCACAAATTTTAAATGTACCTACTGATGTTACTGCTTCAGATGGAACTACTATTGCAACATTCCCTATATTAGACGAAGACGGAAATGAAAATGACTTCCACATTCCAGACAAGACCAACTTTAATCTTTTCTACCTTGGAACAAAAAGGAAATCGAAGAAAGATGTAAGGTCCAACCAAGGAAGAATTCTTACCGCGGAAGAGGAAGAAGATGATATAAAATTACAAAATATCCACTATAGGAATAGAAACCTCGCAATAACCCCAGTTTACGAGCTTCGTTACGTTGGTACTGGGATGAACGCGTCAGGCACAAAGCTCAATTTCCAACTGCAGGTATTCGATAACCTTGGTGCCTAGGTCTCTGATCAGGCATATTCAATCCCGGTTAGTGGCTCAGCAGCCGAGCACACAAATCTCAATATCCCAATCATGTCGGATTCAGGAACAGTAACTATAACCAAAGAGAGTCTGTTTAATAGTATTCATATGGATAACAGTGCCCTGCCATGGCAGACTGAGAACAATAATGAGATTACTAAACCTCTTGTGCTATTGATCATATTTGTATAGGTGTTTTACATCCCCGGATGGATAATGCTTATTAGCTAGGCACTAAAAGAAGCAAAAGTCCCTGTATATAGGGCAGAGGTTAAGTGGAAGTGGTTCCATTGGTGGCAGTGGGTCATCGTATTTGTTGCACCTTTGTTATTGGTTATGTGGAGGACGCACTACCAAAGGAGCAGGGATGAGTTTGATGCGAGTCCATATGATACGGAGGTGTATGAAAATGAAAACGACTCTAATAAGAAGATCTCAGAGAAGGAGTTAGCGAATGGAGAAAAGGACAGAGGAATATTTAATCTGTTTATTGCTACAATAACCTGTCAGATTTGCATCAAAAATAAATTGAAGGATGGTAATAAGGGTATGAAAGGTGGTGAAAAGGGGATCTCTATAAGCAGAAATAACTCAGAGTTAAAACCAGCTATCAAAATCGATATTAATAAGATGGACCAATAGGAATCTTTTGAGGAACCAAAGAAAGATACTAATAACAAGGATCTTATTTCGGAGCAAAAAAGACTTGGTATTTCAAGCGACCTAAGGAACATCAGCGATGGTCAAGATTATATAAACAAAAATTTGGACAGCAAAGACTTGCCTAATAGCAGTAGTAAAGATAAAAAGCACGATGATAATAGCAAAAATCATGATATTTCGTTCAAGAAGTCTCCAACTTACCAGGTTAAACCCAAGATTAGCACAGAACCAAATTATGGAGATAAGAAAATTTCTATAGAAAATGAAACCAACCAAATAGATCTTGTTGAAAATATACAGGGCGACACCTATAATACGAATAAAACCATCAAAGAAGATAACTTAAATATTAGTCAAACAGGCACTCCTCAGAATAAGAAAAATTTAAGGTAGTCCGCTCCGAAGAAATTGCCAACAAAAACTAAAAATAATAAGAAAGAAGAGAAGTTGGATATTACTGAGATAAATGCTAACGTGATTAAGGTTAATCCAGTTCAAAGCTCGATGTTAAATAGCTCTGTCTCGATGTTAAATAGCTCTGGGGTTCAAAATAATATATTTGGGGTTCAGAATAAGGCGGATAAAAATGCAATAGATCCTAAGAGTTCTAAATTGGGGAAGATAAACGAAGAGTAAATGAATGAAGATTAGATAATATGGTTTAATTTTAACGGAGACTATAAAGCTTGATATTGCCTGGTTATGTAAGAAAAGCTATATATAGTGTGAATAAATAGACTTTAAGTGTCTGGAATTTAATGATATAATAAGTAAATAAGAGATCAAAAGAATATGGTTAAATTAATTATAATGTTGAAATGGAAGGAATGTTTTTAGTAATTTGTTATGATCTCATGTGAAAAGTTAAAGTTTTTAAAATCAATTAAAGAA
>Ga0138257_1505836_pt1 | contig 12254 bp, 18 predicted proteins | sample RNAICE20151110_2_FD_105264 | JGI IMG/M metagenome (GOLD analysis project Ga0138257, IMG submission 105264) | Metatranscriptomics of polar marine prokaryotic and eukaryotic communities from Arthur Harbor ice station, Antarctica -... | ecosystem: Environmental > Aquatic > Marine > Unclassified...
ATTTGAATATGAAATATATCTCAGGAATACGAGCACTTTGCTTTATGATAATCATAACTGAGGTGCTTTGTTAGAGAGAGTTAGAGAGTACTCCTTCAAAGATAAAATGTGGCAGCTCTCAGGTACTGCTCCATGATAAGAAAAATAAGCAGGATAAGTGCGTTGACTGCAACACTCTGCTCTACGGGTGCAGTGCGTGTGAAGTTGTAGAAGGTAAAACCTTTTTGAATTACACCGATAAGCCAGTTCTACAGTGTACCACGTGCGATAATGGCCTTTACTAACTTACTTTTGATGCTGATAAGCCTGAGGAAGGTTAGGAACCAGGGGATAATGTGCATACTTTGAACATCTGCATTGGCCAATGCGAAAGCTTTGCGCACAATTATGTGTCGAACCCTAATAATATGAAATGCGAGTACTGTGGGCCAACCTGTACTCATTGCACGCTGTAATATGGTTGCTCGAAATGCTACAACAAAGGTGGAGCTGATGCAAGAGAATACCAATATGTTGTTGACGAAGCAGAAAAGTCTGCTATCTTTCCGTTTTCTTTCAGTCCACACACGAAATACGGAGGTCCATCTAGCGCTTTCGCTACATGCATTGATTGTGACCGGTATGATTAAAGATGTGATACTTGCCAGGATGCTGTGGCGCTTTAAGAAGAAAATGCAGAAAAAGCTGCTGAGGAAGCTAAAAAGAAGAAGTAGTAGAAGACGCCAGCAGATCCTGGACCCGCAAGGCGCCTCGAAGAAGCCAAAGCCGAGCCCGCTGCTGCTGCTGGACAGAAAGATAAAATCGAAGAGAAGAAAGAGAAAAAAGATAATAAAGAGAAAAAAGAGCCAGAAGTGGTCAAAGAAGTTGTTCCATAAGATCGACAATGTAAAAGCTGCTACGGATATATCACTCCACTTGAAAAGCAAAAGGAATATGGATTTTGCAAACTCAATTCGGTCTTTGGTCAAGTGAATTCGACGGATCCAAATTGCATCTAGGCCGAAGAAGTTACTGATGAAAAGCTTGGACCAGGAAGATGCTTAGCCTGTAAAAAAGGCTTTTATCTCAACTTAGGCTCTTGCTAAACCTGTAGCCAAGGAGATTCTTGCGTCAGATGCTCCGCAAGTAGCTGCCTTGAGTGCTAGGAAGGCTATCACCTTCAAAATGGCACATGTAGAGCTTGTTCTTTAGAAGCTGAAAGTAAAAAGTATTCAATCTTCACAGACCGTGCAAAACAATGCACTCAGGACTTGACCCAACCAAAGTACTGCCACAGAGGCTTTTAGAACTCCGAATTTGGACCATTTCCCATCATGAGTCTAACAAACTACACTGAGGAGCCAAACCCAGGCGACGACCCAACTTTCGTCCCAACCATTTATGAAAAAGGAACCAAAACACCAATGACCTCAAAAGATACATGCATCCTGAAATGCGGCGACGACTAGTGGCCCAGCGTTGAGCTTGAACTTTAAAATGGTGTCAAGGCAATTAAAGAAAATGGTAAAAAATGCAAAGCTTGCGGAATTCCCAAGTGCACAAAATGCGTTGGAGATAATCCTGAAACCGATTGTTTGATTTGTTATCCACATTATTATTTGGCTCTGGCTGACGAGAAATTGGGAACGGGTAAATGTTTGATAAAAACTCGTTTGAATGATCCTTAAAATCCTACTGCCATTTACGAACCTCCAAAAAGAGGTGCTGATTCCCCGGCATAGATGGCAATTGAAAAGCTAATTGATGAAATCCAAGCTGACGCCAGCCGGAAAGAAGAATATCTCAACATCTATGTCTCAAACCTAATTGACGAAGCGCCTGCAAAGCCTGAGGAGAAAGAGAAAGAGAAAGCGAAAGCCATTGGCAAACAGCGCACAGGCACTTACGCCGATCCTTTTGCGCAACTGACAGACGCCCTGATTCGTGCGAAAGAACTCGTAGCGCCGTTCAAAGATAAAGTAGAAGTTAAAATACATATGCTTAAAGGAGATCACTACATCGTTGAAAACAGATATGATGCCTTGAACATTTACATCCCTAAATTCGCCGCAGATGATCTATTCAGTCTTAATCTTGACCTCACCATAAAGCCCCTTAGCTGTGAACATAAAGTTTTTGGAACTCAAAAGGTAGATCCCAGCATTTGTGTTTCAGATAAGAAGGAATAGGTGACTGTATATAATAAAATAAGAGAACGGCTTGATATAAAGGTCTTTGAGAAGACTAGGATAGAAAACATTGTGTTTGATTCCATAGATAGCATATTGCCGTTTGGGACAAAGTGCTTGAGTGAAAGAAGGTAATGCTGCAAGATAGTTAACGCGACTCTTGAAAAGAGTGGAGTAACCAATTTCGATGAGGATAAAAAGAATAAAGAATATAAAGACGAGAAATGTGAGTTTCATTTTGACTAGCAGAGGTTGACTGACCAGTGCTAAATTGGAAGCTCCAACTCTTTGTTTAACTTCATCAATAGCAAAGACTGGGATAAATACACATCTTTCAGCAACAACTACCTTGAGCTGGACAACGTGGTCGTTCGAAACTTCTTCTATCCAATGAACTCCATGCTCAAAACCCAGAGATATGGTGCCAACATTTTGATAAACGACAGCCAGTTCTCGGAAATCAACATTTGTGGCTCCATCATTAAAAACAAATTTGTTCACAAGCCACTGCCTGACCTCAAACACATTTCTGACGAGTACCTCGAACCGAGCACCAAAGATCTAATGAAAGTAATCCACACCTATCAAAAACAGCTCCACAGCTGGCACCACCTCTACTTCTACGATAACCCAGCAGAGCACCACATCAACGATAACAATCAAATTAAAGTTGTTAACTCTATTTTCAAGAACTTGAATTACCATTCCAAAGTGAATTCTTAGTAGAATATTGTTTCATAGAATAACTTGATGCAATATCAAGGCCTTGTTCTCTCACTTGATAACTTCGATGGAGATGTGATACTCGAGAAGAATAGCTTCATGGACAATTAGTTTTAATTTGAATCTTGCGATGTTTATAAGTTTGATTCAAAGGGACTTCCCAAGCAGCTGCCAGAAGTTAACTTGACAGATAACTTTGATACGGTGTTGAAGCATGAAAAGGATGCAAAGTTTAATGTGACCCAAATCAAATCGTTGATACAAGTTTAGAATCACAGTAGATCATTAGGTATTTATGAAAACACTTTTAAGAATAACAATGGACTTAAAGGAATCATTAATATTGAAAGAAGTGAAGAGTCAATTTATGGCTTTTTAATTTACAAGAATAAGTTTATCAAAAACAGCGCCATCATGGAAGCGAATGTAATTAATTTGAGAAGAAGAGCGAAGAATGTGCTATAAACTGAATATAAGAATTCTGAGTAGGTGGAATGTGGAGGATTTGAATTGAACGAAAACTTGTTTGAAAGCAACATTGGATGTCAACATACTAATGGAGCTGTGTATGCTTATTGTTATGACATGAGCTCCAATTCTGAGGGTCTCATCACCAACTCATACCACCTTGATTCGTAATACTTCACCGGTAACATGTACAATCCATCTCTGCTAGAGCAACTCCCAACCAAATCTACGCGATCTAAAGCCAATTCGTCTCTGACGCTTACACGGAGTTCAAAATCGGAAACGTTGTCATCAAAGCAAACAAATACAAACTCACCTTAAGCAACAACATCTACGCTGCAAACTTTGCCGGTTCCAGGAAGTCAGTGATCTAGATAAACGGCTTTACAATTGTGAATTCATTCAATGAAACTTATAAAAACAATGAAAACTGGTTCAAGGGTGCGCAAGACCTATACTCGGCTTTCACATTGATGAAACCTGAGCAAAAGTAGACCAAGTACTCCACTTCGATGCTGCAGAGCTATGAACATAAATCTTAGAGCATGTTGACCATTCATAGAGCACTTTGGGTTCAGATAAATGGTACGAAATTTGATAATAATTATGTTGTGGATGACACGGATCCATATGAGCATGATCCGTGGTACTTGTATAACCAAAGCCATTCTTTTCTGCTGGTGGACTTTATAGGAGAGCTCTATATCAATGGTGGAACAGAATTCAAAAATAATCGGGGCTTATAAACAGGAAATTTTGCCAAGCAATATCTAGAAAAAGGATATCTGGACTTAGGTTTTAAAAATCGGTTGATCTAATTTAATCGATTTAAATTTTAGAAATTCATTTTCGATGATGTTAAGTTTATTGGAAATGAAGCTATTAATTACACAGATGATAATCCAGATATGCAAAAGTTGCAAGGAAAGAGTCTATAAAACAAACTTGATGCCAGCTCAAAAGCTCTTCAAACCATGCGACCACGACTTTTCAACATTTCGATTGATAATTTCGCCGACTTGTAAAACTTTTAATGGAACGAAGGAATGGAAATCCAAACAAACGAGGCTTTGATTTTAAACAAAGTTGAAATCTCCCACAACACCTTTAAATATAGCGATTGCTTAATCAACATGCCCGTCTTCAATTTAACATATTCAAACTGGATAATTGACGGCAACGGCAAACCTCTGGCGAAGACTTCTAAATTTCAAGCTGATGCAAAAGATTACGAAACCACAAAAGCAATCGTCATTTTTGATCTCACAGACAACCATCTCATACGGATCGACAAAATGAGAGTTGTGAATAACATAATGCAAAAAGGTTCAGTTATTGTTTTCCGAGAAGTGAAAAGCGAAATGTCTCATAACCCACATACTATATTGAATGTGTTCATATATAACTAAAGCTTCTTTGGCAACAATACAAGCATAGAGGGACCAACCAGCTCAATATTTATTGAAGGGAAAACTCCATGGCTTTGGATGAGAATTCTTCATTCCAAAATGATGAACAACTTTGGTGTTCTCACAAATGAGTTGTACGGAGAATGGCTGAAACGATTTGAGTTCTTTGAATCAAACTGGGGTTAGGAAACGCTGGCGACTAATCCCAAGATGTAAGCGCTTTCAAAGTTTTTGCTGATTGATTAGCACTTCTATGAAGTCAATGTTACCAATAGTAATTTCAATTGTGACATTGACTACGATTAATAAACCATATTGTCAATGAATAGCAAAGAATAACTGCTGCAACCAAGTCTGGTAAAGATCAATGTCACAGCTGATAACTCATTTTATTCCAATATGATGTCTCTCAAGATTTGGTCATTCTCGACACCGATGTTGAGTTTACGGCAGCGCTTGTGTGCTTCAATCTGACAGACATGGAATTCGTGACGGAGTAGTAGATGTTGAATAAGAGCAACATATTTTATAAGTGTGAATACACGATGTTTACCAATTAGTTTAAGAATAACAAGTTTAGAAACTGCAATTAAGCAGTCAAGGGCGCTATATTGCATATCAGTAATGGAGCTCAGGTAAATGTGACGGGTGAACATACTTTGGCATCTGTTAATTCAGCACTTGAAGGAGGCTTTGCGTATGTTGATGGAATTAATTCAACCATTTTCATCAATAATGAAGTTTAGATCAATTAATAAAGAGCTTATTTTGGAGCTGGCGTATTTGCAATCAATTAAGCGATCGTCAATTTCACTGATGTTAATGTTGCTCAAGGTGAAGTTTATGAGGGCCATGTCTTCCTTCAAACCAGCTGCAAGCTGTATATGCTAAACGGTTACTTCAAAAACAACATAGCCCACGACAAAGGAATGATTTCAGCTCATAGTGCTTCTATCATCGAGATCACTAAGACTGAATTCCACGATAATGAAGCCATGTATGACGCTCTCATTTTGTTCCTCGAAGGAGCAGATCAAGACCGAATCCTCCAGGATGGCCAAACATATTCAATATAACCAACATACGAATTCGTAAATATGCAAAGGGAAATCTCAACTCTTTTAGAAGTCAAAGTCTTCAACAATAAGTTAAACCACGGCGGAAACGTGATAAAAGCAGTAAATTCTAACCTGGAAATCATAAATTGCCGTTTTACAAACAACACTCTGTTGTACATGCACGGAGGCATCCACATAATGTATGGAAATCTCTACATTCGTAAGACTGAGTTTGAAATGACGAATGACGTTGATTACTTGTACAATGTTAACAACCAGGCTGTAGATGGAAGTATTTAAGGTGGACATGTCTACATCGGGACCAACAGTACTTTCCATTCAGATGATAACAAATATACTAATTCTAGAACCAATTTGGGTGGATGTGTTGTTATTCAAGGTCAAACCAAAGTCTTTTTCAAAAATGATATATTCCGTGGATGCACTGCTGAGTACGGAGGAGCTATATATGGCGTTGACTTTGGTTCACTTACTATTCGCAATTGCCAATTTATGAAAAATGCAGTTTTCGGAGGTAAAGGCTAAAACATTTACCTGGAGAGATTCAATGGCACATTCACCATAGAAGATAGCAGCCTAGAAAGCTATTTAAGTTCAATTTATATCAATGATGGTTACGATCTCGTCACCAATAATGTGTCTCTGACCTTCGGTTCAGATCAACTGATTTACCCTGAAGACCTGTACAAATTCATCAAGCCCAAGAAAGTAGTAAACAAAGAATTGGTTGCAATAAACAAGGAAATGGTTAAATTCGGTGGAATTGATATGGTTGGTACGAAGATATGCAATGCTACTGACACCACGTCCTTGTGCGATTTGTTAAGGAAGAGGCAAATTATCTTGGATAGAGAAGATGCTTCACCTTTGAAGATTATCTAGGATATCTAGTCATAGACCTATTAATATTATGCCGGTGGGTTCTATATTTTAAATATGCAAAAGATTTCGAACTTCACTAATGTTGATATGAAGAATCTTAGAGCTACCAACGGAGGAGGCATTCACGTCGAAATCAGTCAGAATTTTAGAGAAATGAACGATATCTATAATGTTGAGCCTTATGTCTTTTCCAATCTGGTTCTTAGCAAATGTAAGGCTAAGAAGAATGGTGGTGGATTTTATATAAGAAATATCAAAAGAATTCAAATAATTGTAAATGAAACACAAACATAGATTATCAGTAACTTTGCAGCTGATTCAGGAGGTGGAATCATGTTCTTGTGCGACAAAACGGATATCTATCACTGCGAACTAAGTATCGGAAGAATTCGCATCTCTGAAAACCGTGCTCAAAAAAATGGCGGAGGCATTTTCTGGCCTTAAGTCAAACCTACATTTTAAAACATCACGACTTCATTGCGAAATAATACTGCCGGCTACTATGGAAATGAATAAGCTTCTTTTCCTATGTAAATTATAAAAATCATTGATTAACTCGATCCAAACAAGATCAACGAGGCTTATCCAGGCAAATCAAAGAGCGACATTTTCACAAAATACGTTACACAAAATGGAGACAATGCATTTCCTCCTATCGAAGAAAAGTAAATTGAGTACTACACTTCTAAAAGGTATCTCATTCCAAGCGTTTAGAGTGGAGGATATATTGAAGTTCAATATTTGGCTTTGATCGATGAAAATAGATAAGTTTGTTCCAATAATTTGGGATCGTAAATAAGAACATCAATTTCTAATATGAATACGACCATATATGGTTAGCAAATTTTCTTTTCGATGTACGGGATGTTCAACATCAGTGGTATGGAGATCGAAACTACTCCTGGTCTTAAGGATATCTCAATGGTTGCTGAGGCTGATAGACAAGCCATTAACACGCATACTCAAGACAAGTACACGATCCTCTTTGATCTAGAAGTTAGACCATGTATGCGAGGAGAAGCTTAACTTGAAAAAGGCAACAACTTCATTTGCAAGAAATGTACCTCAAATGAATACTCTCTTGTAGTCCCTTAGCCAAGAGTACCCTTAGAATGCGAAATTTGCCGCCGTGATGTCTCTGAATGCATGGGAGGTTTTCAAATTGGACCTCTTCCTGGCTACTGGAGACAAAATGATACCACTGTTAACTTTCTAAAATGCAAAAATCCAGCAGCATGCACGGGCACAGTTCTTACAATTGATGGAAAAAGACAAATAAAAACTTACAACGCGACTGGAAACTGTGCTCTTGGGTATTACGGGGCAATGTGTGCTGGCTGTATTCCTGGTTATTTCAAAACTGGTGAAGACTGCAGAGAGTGTCCTGACTCTTCCATGGACATTTTAAGAATCATAGGCATGACCTTCTGCGCTGGAGGCTTTGTAATTATGCTTGTGAAAGGTACAATGGTCAGCAAGACGGGCAAGCAATCAAAAAATACACATTCTGTATTCATTAAAATCTTTATGAACCATATGTAAATGGTCTTCATCACTACTAGTTTTAAGATGAATTGGCCTTAATTCGTGACAAATCTCTTGAAGAGTTTCGCTTTCATTACTCAACTACAAGAAGCAATTCTTCGATATGATTGCCTTTTATGTTAATAAAAATGGCCAAAGCCTGAATACTGGGAGAAAATAAAGGTTTTTGAAGATCCTGGTACGCCTTTGAGGTTGACGTACTATAAGTTGATGATAACTGCAATGTTGCCCATTATAATGGGAATCATCTCAATTAGTTCCTGGACTTGTATTCTTTATTACTACAGGCACCAAGAAGGCCCAGACTATGATATGAAAAAGACCCTCTATAACAAGTTCATCTCAACCTTAGTAATCTTGCTGTTTTTGGTCCATCCAACCATTACTTAGGCTATGTTTGATATGTTTAATTGCAAACAATACGATGGGTACAACCGAATGGAAAAGGATTTGCAAATTGTCTGTTATGAAGGCCCACATTATTACTTTGCGTACTTCTTGGCGCTGCCTTGTATTTTCTTGTGGTCGCTTGGGATCCCGTTTTTGATTTATACTTTGCTTTCAAAGGAGAAGGAGCAGCTCAAAACAGAAGCTTGTCTAACTAAGTTCGGCTTCCTATACACCGGTTACAAGCCCAATCGCTTCACCTGGGAGATCTTCATCATGTATAGAAAAATCATTTGCTTAGTCATTGCTATCTTCCTCAGTAGAGCAGGCATCATCGTTCAAGCTTTGATTCTCATCCTTTTCATGATTTTCTTCACAGGACTAAATGCCACTTTAAGACCTTATAAAAAGAGCCCTAAATGAAATAGAAGACGTTTCACTATATACCCAAATCGTTACAATTTATTGTGGTCTATTCTTCATTTCCAACATTCCAGACACAGATCCCAGCTACGATCCGACGAGTTCATTTTCCATGAGTGAAGATACAGAAGCAGTACTTTTTAGTGTTATCATTGTTTCAAATGTTGTCTTCATTATCATGTGGGTCGTTAGCTTCGTCATTGCCATGAAATCAAAAATCAAGGATGGCTGGCCCAAAACTTATCTCTATTGCTTCTTATGCGGCAGGAAGGACAAAGAACCTGTGGATGATGAAATCATAGCTAATAATGCCAAGCGAGAAACCATCATTGAGAAAATTGAAGATATTGAGTTTTTCATTGGGCACATGAAGAGTCTCTACAGCAAGCAGATCGCTTATGAAGGCCATGAGAAGTTCATTTAATTACTATATTATATCCAAAACGAGAGAAAAAGTATCGATTTGACAGTCAAAAGACACAACTTGTACATTCAAGGAGAGATTGCCAGAGAACGAAAGTTTGATAAAGAACGGATAAGGGAATAAAAGGATATGGACGATTTGGAGATTGAAGATGAATTCCAAGTCAAAAGTGAAGTTGAAATGAAAGAATCGGTTGGACTTAAACTTGCAAGCAAACAAAACAACTTCCCACTCAAGAGTGGGGCTAAAGGTGATAAAGAGAAAGGTGAGAGCTCAAACCCCAAACCTAGCAGTGATCGGAAAGTAGAAAGCAACATGTTTGGAATGGATAGGACTGATGAGCTAGGGACATAGGATGAGTATGAGTAATTCTTAACAAAACCTGACAAAGATTAGAAGTCTGGCGCAGTCAATATTGAATTTGAGGACAGTGTGGCTACCAAACCAAAAGAAAAGCATGCTATTTTTGATAGCTCTATGCAGGTCAATTAACTAGCAGGCTCTCTAACCGAGAAAAAGCTAAACGTCTAATCTTTAACTGCTGCCTTCAATCAAGGCAAGAATGCCAACGCACAAAACACTCATAACAAAGCTTTCGACTCGGATGATGAATATGGTGATGATAAAAAAGCCAAAGGCAAGAAAAATGCTGATGGCAACATTGAAGATGCAATTTCAAAATCTAGAAACTTCAACAAGCTTGCTTTACCGAAAAAGCAAAGAGTTTTTGCTGAAGATTTAGATCTCAAGTAACCAGCTTTTGATTAACTAGCTGCTCAAGAAAAAGGAGACCCAGGCAGAGGAGCTGAGCAAAGTAAAACCGCCAAAAAAAGATCATCCCAAAGAGCTATCAGGAGTGGTCAGAAAGTACATGCTTAACTTTTTCCCACGACCTGACACTCCTAAACGACCTGAGGAAGACGAGGATTCACCCCAGAAAGGTAATGCTAATAAAGCTGAGAATGACAAGGTGGCGCCAGAGGATCACGGCCATCATGATGATAGCTCATAACCATAAGCGGATCCTGTTACAATTGATATAGCTTAACTTGGTGGGACAAAAGGGAGCTTAGATCCTGAGAATCTTGAAACTTCGTAGTTGTTGACTCCTAAGAAGAAAGTGGACAAACGTGATAGTAAGATGAGTGGACAATTTGGAGAACGATCGAGCCGAAGTGGAAAGAAGAAAGAGAGACGTGACAGCGCTGTGCTTTCTGAGAAGAGTGAGAAGGATTCTCAAGCAACTGGAAGATTAGGACCTAGAGAGTCCTCTGCTGCTGTCTTGTCGAGTCGACAGGCTTCAGGCGTTCAAGAAACAACTGAGAAAACCGATCAAGTCGAAGAAGATTCTGCTGGTCAAGATGCACCAAAGATTGACGTGCAACAAATCGAATTTAAAAGGCCTAATTTACCCAAATCCAAAAGAAAGAGAAAGGAAAAGGAAACTGAAGACAAGTATAATAAAGAAGAAATGAAGAATAAAAGCATATATGAAGATTTAATTAATATGTTATAAGTGAAGATTCCCATCAGCGCAGCTCTGCTCAATCAAATCAATCAATCAAAACCAGAAAAAGCGTTGACTGATCTTGAAGAAGAGGAGAATAGACAAAAGCAATATGAAGAATACGCAAAAGTAATAGAATATCTTACTGCCAAAGAAAAGAAGCCCTCTTCCACAAGAGACAAAAGCTCTAAAGACGTCTACCCCGACAAAACTTGGGCCGTTAGAGGATACCAATACGATGACGTTGAAGAAGACTAGGTTATAAACGAGTCAACACCGAAGACCTTTTACTGGTACTACAGCATTGAATACTCCCATTCGCTTGCAGAGCACTTCCCAGACATATCTAAAGAAACCACCAATTGCAATTGGATAGCTTTCAAAGAGAGTAAAGATGCAACAGAAGAAGTTCAAGGCCATGAATTATAAGAGATGGCAGGTATTGGTCCTGCTCCGTTTGAAGAAGATTGGAGTAACGTATATGAAGGTAGCATTAATCTCAGATGGCAAGGGCAATGGATTAGAGTATAGCCTTCTGGACCGCAAGCTGGTCTTAATATCACAATTGAGTACATGAAAAAGATGCAAAGCAGAATGCGACCACAGACGAATATTGGCTTTAAAATGATTGTGGATCAAAAAGATGAGCAAATTAAGATTGTGCCAGTTGTTAAGCCAGTCATCAAGAAGAAGGTTAAGTTTGGAAGGGATGAAGTCAGCGGCGCAGAAACTTAAGAGTCTATCTCGGATGATAATGATAAACTCAATATATCTCTGGTTGAAAACGACAATATGGAAAAAGTGTTCTCAGGCACCTAATATAGGTCTAACAAACATGATAACGTGCCTTTCTGGGGAGAGCACAAAGATGAACCTAAAAGCAAATAGCGAAAACGCGAAAGGTAAAAGGAAGAACATCGTAACATCAAGAAAGAGAAGCGCATGGAATCATAAAACTCTGAAGTAGCAGCAAGAGAAGGTGCAAACACTTCCAAAACTCAGACTTTAAACTTCAATCCTATAATTGGATAATCAGATCACAACAATAGTGTTATGATTGGGCAACTTGATAGCCAAAACGCTTTCTCAATCTCACATAAGTCAAAGGAGTTAAAGCTGTCCAGAAGCGGAATCAGAGCAAGCGAGAACCAGCCAATCACGGCAGATGAGCCAAGAATGCGCACAATTTAAAATCAACAAGCCAACAATTTCTTTGTGCTTGAGGAAAACACCACACAA
>Ga0138257_1193304_pt1 | contig 12236 bp, 1 predicted proteins | sample RNAICE20151110_2_FD_105264 | JGI IMG/M metagenome (GOLD analysis project Ga0138257, IMG submission 105264) | Metatranscriptomics of polar marine prokaryotic and eukaryotic communities from Arthur Harbor ice station, Antarctica -... | ecosystem: Environmental > Aquatic > Marine > Unclassified...
CAACACTCATCACATGCGCTGTGGTGAGTGTTGAGAAGCAAACAAACAAACAAAACTAACCCCGCGACAAACAGATACAACAAATAGACCGCAGACCGCAGAGATAAGGTACAGGTCGCAACTCACGTACGAAAGTTCAGATAGGTCGCAGACTAACTCAGCTTAACCACCATGGCAGAAGATGATGAAGCATCGCTCGTTTGGCACGAAATTAAGGCCTCTGGTGAGGAGCCATCACCGAGGATTGGGCATTCGGCAACTGTAATTAATCACAACGTCCTTGTGTTCGGAGGTTGTGCTCGTAACATTGTTCCGCATAAAGATAGACTCCAGGCAGACGGCATCACATCAAAACTTGGCGCTGGGTATGCATCAGACGAGCTTTATCAGGCGCGCCTTGATGGATCGATGGGCACCTCCACTTGGAAAAAGCTCGACCCTCAGGGTACGGCTCCGTGTGGCCGTTGGAGGCACACCGCGACTGAAGTCGGAACTAAGATGTTTGTCTTCGGTGGAATGGTAGACGATCGGAAGCAATTAAACGATCTGTTCATTTATGCTGCAGATGCGAATGAATGGCGCGACCCTAAGCCACGTGGAACAGTTCCTGCTCCTCGCTCTTGCCACACAACCACTTACGTTGAGTCCGAAGATAAGCTCTTTGTATATGGCGGATATGGAGGCGATGGTCGCCTCTTCCCTGATGTTGAAGCTTTCCACGTCAGTACATTAACTTGGGCACCCCTGCCCACTAAGGGCGCAGTGCCCGTGTCGCGATTCGACCATACGGCATCGCTCGCCGGCAACAAGCTAATCATCTGTGGTGGCCGCAATAACGAAGCCCCTGTGCTTGACATTAATGTTCTTGACATCCAAACTATGACATGGGGAATCTTGTCAACGGCAGGCAGTCCTCCAACCCCCCTGTACTCTCATGTCGCCTGTGCCATTCCATCTGCAATATCGCACAAGCTCTTCGTCTTCGGAGGTCTGGAAGGTCAATTCAAATATAAAAGCACAGTCTACGCTATCGACACCAACGTGCTCTCTTGGAACGAGCCAAAAGTTGAGACTGATGTTGAGAACGGCATGGTCGCTCTCCCAACGGGCATGGAAGCGACCGCGCACGTTTTTGACCAGCGTTCTGACACGTGTTCTTCTTTGGCGGCTTGAACTGCACTCGCACGAGCACCTCGCTCTCCCTGGACTGCACAGGCATTGTCGGTCCTCCATATGCAACCACCGATGTAGAGCCAAAGCTAGGACCACTTTCTGGTGGCCGGCCATTAATTGTAAAGGGCTTGAACTTCATTGCTGGGAAGACTGAAGTCAAGTTCACAAACAAGGATGAAGAAGTCATTGTTAGCGGCAAGATGGTCGACGATACCACCATCTCATGCACCACTCCTTCCTTCGAGGCTCATGGAGCCCAAACAATTCAGATTAAGGTCGCAATCAACGGCCAACTATTCACAGTCAACAGGGTCAACTACGATTACTTTGATGATGCCAAGGCCGAATTTTGCGTCGCCTACGGTCCAGGACTCAATACATGCGTCGCTGGCAAGCCCGCTAAGTTCGTTGTGCGTTCAATCGACACAAAGAAGATGCGCCGCACATCAGGAGCTGACAAATTTGAGGTGGTTGCTGTGTGGAATAAAGGCTCAGATAATCAAAAGATGTTCAAAGGCTGGATAGAGGATCATGATGATGGCTTGTACACAATGACATACATCCCTAAGGCAGCAGGCGACTACCACATCCAAGTATTCCTTGCTAACAGCGAGAAGAAGCAAGAGATCCGAGGCAGTCCATTCAAGGTTTCAGCATCCAATCCATGGAAGAATGCGCCAATTGGAGGCGCTACTCCCATTGGACCTACAGACGGCAGGGCTGAAGTCTTCAGTGGCAATAATCTTTTCACAGTTGCACCAAATCCAAAGGATATTGGTGCGGTCAAGATCTTTGACAGCAAGGCAAAAGCGTGGATTCAACAAGAGATGAACCCAAAAGCCAAGGCTCCAAAACCATGTGATGGCGCTTCGGAAGTGCTCGCTGGTGAGGACCGCATGCTGAGATTCGGAGGATCAATCAGAGGTGGAGCCCCAAATAACAGGGTTGACTCACTCAACAAGGATGGAGACATTTGGGACTGGAGCGAACCTATGGTGAACGGAACAATCCCAGCTGGCCGTGAGAACCATGGCTCTACTGTGCACAAGAAAATGATGCTTATCAGTGGCGGCAAGATGAAACCTGAAGACTCACTTGCAGATCTTGACATTCACATGCTCGACCTGGACCAAGGTGTCTCAGTCGTGGAATGGGTCGCCAGCACCGTGGCAGGAGAACCACCTTGTGCACGGTCCGACCATGTAATGCACTCAGATGGCTCCAAAGTGTATGTCTTTGGTGGCATTCAACAGGAGGTGGTTGCGGTCATTGAGGAAGCACCAGCAGCAGAGGAAGAAGAAGCAGCAGCTGAGGAAGGAGCAGAAGGTGAGGAAGGTGAGGAGGCGGAAGAAGAGGAGGAAGAGGAGGAGGAGGAGGCTGCAGAGGAAGCGGTCGTGAAAGAGATTCCAAAAGTTTTCCTCAACGATCTTGCGATTGCAACAATCGACAAGGGTGTTGTCAAGTGGTCAAAGATTGCAGAGGTCACTGGGCCAGCACCAGAGCCACGCATCGGGATGCAGGTCGCTGTAATCGAAGGTAAGTTCTGTGTGATGGGTGGAACCAACGCCCGAGAGCAAGTGCTGAACGACATGTGGTCGTACGACTTGCACACGACTTCTTGGACCTGTATGTACGATGCCATGCCACCCAGCGATGCCATCCCAACAAAGACTCTCCTCTGCCCACTCACATCGGAGCTCTTGATGATGACTGCTGAAGAAGCCACGTTTGACGCAGCAGAGAATCTCGACTTGCGGCAGCTGATGATCGCTGAAGACACCGTCAAGGAGACGCAGCGTATCTACGATGCTCAATTGAAAGAAATCGAAGAGTTTGTCAAGGCTAACGAAAAGATCATGAGCACCAAGGTTGAGAAGGGAGACTTGGGTCCTTTGCTCAATGTGATGTCTGCACTGTCCGATGTGGCTGAGCAGAACGATAAGATCGACTTCATGTTATCCCAATTCGCCGAAGTCAGCAACTATCTAGAGTTGAATGGTGTCGACCCTGCAGCTTTCCAAGGCCGCCTCGATTCCGCTGGCGAGGTCTTTGCAGGAATTCAAAAGAACGCCCCAAAGATCAAGACCAACATTCGCACATTCCAGGAGTTTGAGGGTCGCAAGATTCGCGAGAAGATCACAACTTACCAGGAGACAGCTGAGCAGTTCCGTGATGCTGTTCGCGAGAGGGACTTCTTCCTTTTCGACACAGGCCACGTGAGGGCATATGCATCAATCCGTGAGTGTGATGCTGAGGTCAGTGATCATGAGAAGAAGCTTACCGAAATGACCAGATTGGCTCATCTCTTTGAGTGTGCTGAAGAGATGGAGAAGCCTGATTTTTTCATCAAACAATGTCGTACCTACACAGTCAGGGCAAAGACGTTGTGGGATTGTAGTGCAATGGTAGCCAGTTATTTCGTTGCGTGGGAAACCATTGCGTGGGATGACATTGACACCGAGTTGATGGAGGACGTCGTGAAGCGTTTCAAGCAAGAGATGCGTCTGATGCCTAAGGATATCCGTCAGGAGTTCAAGGCCTTTGAAGGGTTGCGCGACTACATCAACGACATGGGTGCAGCTCTTCCATGTATTGGCGATTTGAAGCAAGAGTGTATGCGGAGGCGTCACTGGGTCGAAATTAAGGAGGAGGCTAAGTCAGAGAGCCTGGATGTCGACAAGATTAAAGACCTCAAGTTCAAGCAAGTGCTTGACCTCGGCTTGCACCGGTTTGTCGATGAAGTTGGTGAGATTGTTGACCGTGCACAGAAGGAGGAGAAGATTGAGAAGAATCTTGTGACTCTCAAAACGACCTGGGTTGACCAAGAGTTCGAGCTGTACCAGCACAATGATACCGATATCTTCCTTGTGCGCGTATCTGAAGAATGCTTTGAGATTTTGGAGGATAATCAGGTGTTGGTGCAGAATATGGCAGCTTCCCGCTTTGTGGGTCAATTTGCTGACGAAGTCAATGGCTGGCAGACTAAGCTAGCTACTGTGGCTGAGGTGCTGCAGATTATCTCTGAAATCCAGCGTACATGGTCTTATCTTGAGGATCTGTTCATTGGGTCGGAGGAGGTCAAGAGAGAGCTTCCAGAAGATGCCGAGCGATTTGTTGGAATTGACAAAGATGTCAAGACCATTCTGAAAGGATGTCAAGAGACCACCAACCTTGTTGAAAGGTGCAACCACGATGGGCTTTTCCAGTGGATGGAAAAGACACAGCACGCTCTCGAGTTGTGTGAGAAATCGCTTCAGGACTTTATGGACGCCAAGAAGCGTGCGTTCCCCCGCTTCTACTTTATGTCATCCAAGGATTTGCTTGACATTCTTTCCAATGGTAATCGTCCAGACAAGGTGATGGCTCACATTCCAAAGATGTTCCAATCGATTGTGGAGCTTACATTGGACGACTCATCTGGTGAGTACATTGCTGACACAATGATTTCTCCAGAAAAGGAGATTGTTCCTCTGGCCGCTCCACTCCATTTGGTTGGCAAGGTCGAGATTTGGCTTCACTCTTGTATTAACGCCATGAGGGAGGCTCTTCGTGTGATTCTGAAAAGATCCACCGTCCAATACCCTGAGGTGCTGCGTACAGACTTCATTGTGGAGTTCCAGGGCCAGATTGTGATTACCACATGCCAGACATGCTGGTGCAGTGAGGTGGAGAATGCATTTGCAGAGCTCGTTGGAGGCAAGCAGGAGGCAATGAAAGAGTACAATGCATTCCAGTCCCAACAGATCAAGGATTTGATCGCTAAGGTGATGACCAAGCTTGTCAAGAATGACAGGCGGAAGGTCATGAATATCATTACCCTGGATGCACATGCTCGTGATATTATTGGTGCCATTGCGGAATCTGGAGCCACTGACAAAGATGGATTTGCCTGGCAAAGTCAACTGAGGTACAGATGGGATGAAGACCGCGACACCTCTGTGATCAACATTTGCGACGCAGAGTTTGGATACCAATTCGAGTACCTAGGAAATGGTGCTCGTTTGGTGATTACCCCACTTACTGATCGTCTTTACATTACAGCTACACAGGCTTGTCATCTTGTGCTGGGTACTGCACCAGCAGGCCCAGCCGGAACTGGCAAGACTGAGACAACTAAGGATCTTGCTGCACAGCTGGGAATTGCAATTTATGTGTTCAACTGCTCTGACCAGATGGACTACCAGACAGTCGGTGACATTTTCAAGGGTCTGGCAAGTTCTGGTACATGGGGTTGCTTTGATGAGTTCAATCGCATTCAGGCTGAGGTGCTCTCTGTGTGTTCTGTGCAGTACAAGTCTGTGCTGGATGGCATCCGCGCACGCACCGGGTACTTTAATTTCCCCGGTGAAGAAGACATGGTGCTCAATTACGAGATGTCTGCCTTCATTACAATGAACCCTGGTTACCTGGGTCGTACCGAGCTTCCAGAGGGTCTCAAGGCCCTTTTCCGTCCAGTGACTGTGATGGTGCCTGATTTCGAGCTGATCTGCGAGAATATGTTGATGGCAGAAGGTTACGAGGGAGCCAAGGACTTGGCACACAAATTCGTGACCTTGTACTACTTGTGTAAGGATCTGCTCTCAAAGCAGCTTCACTACGATTGGGGTCTGCGGGCTATCAAGTCAGTGCTTGTGGTTGCTGGAGGTTTCAAGCGTGAAGAACCTGATGTGGCAGAGCTGGCTCTGCTGATGCGAGCCCTTCGTGATTTCAACATTCCAAAGATTCCATCGTGTGACATGGTCGTGTTCATGGGTCTGATTGGTGACTTGTTCCCTAACATGAACATTCCTGCCAAACAAAATGTCGAGCTGACCGACACCTTGAAGGAGATGCTGCCAGAGACCAAGCTGGTCCCAGATCCAGAGTTCATGCTCAAGGTTTGCCAATTTGCCGAGCTGCTGGCTATTCGTCACTCTGTGATGCTTCTCGGGTCCTCTGGTGCAGGCAAGAGTGAGGTCTTGAAATCACTGGCTAATTCTTGGACCAGGAATGGTCAGAAGACCATGATCCGTGACATCAACCCTAAGGTGATTCATTCAGATGACTTTTATGGTGTCATTTCACTTGCTACTCGTGAATGGAGAGATGGTCTGATGTCGGTGACTATGCGCGACCTGTCTCGCATGCCTGATACCAATCCAAAGTGGATTGTACTTGATGGTGACCTTGATGCTATCTGGATTGAGTCGATGAACTCTGTGATGGACGACAACAAGCTGCTTACACTCGCATCGAACGAACGGATTCCGCTACTGCCACACATGCGACTTGTGCTTGAGATTCGTGACCTTGTGTACGCATCACCTGCAACAGTGTCTCGTGCTGGTATTCTTTACATCTCTGATGGTGATCAATACCAATGGTACATTCAGTCGTGGGTCATGCGCAGGGAAGATGACACTGAAGAGCAAAGAGCCATCTTGACGCTGTTGTTTGACAAATACGTGGACCCATGTCTTGATTGGCTGGCCAAGAACACAACACCGCTGACTCCTGTGATCAACTTCAACATGGTCCAGACACTCTGCCACTTGCTTGACCATCTGTTGAGTGAGGAGAACAAGAACTTTGCCAATGGTGCTGCAGACAAGATGACATATGAAATCTTCTTCTGCTTTGCTGCTGTGTGGGCCTTTGGAGCTCCTCTTGCAACCAAGGACGGTGAAGACTACCGCCAGAAGTTCAATCGCTGGTGGAGAACTGAATGGCGTCCAATCAAGTTCCCAGATGCAGGTTCCGTGTTTGACTACTTTGCTGACATGGAAACAGCTCGCTTCTGCCCATGGACTGACATCACTGAGACAATTGATTACAATGGCGATGTGCCAATGTCATCGATCACAGTGCCAACCCAGGAAACCACAGGACTTGCCTATTGGATTAATGGCATGATGGACCTGCGCGTGCCTACCCTTTTGGTTGGTTACTCTGGCTGTGGTAAGACTGCAGTTATTCTTGGTGAACTGAAGAAGATGGATCCTGAAGAACGAATCTACTCAGTGATTAACTTCAATTTCTACACTGATGCATACGCACTGGTGAAGATTCTTGATTCATCAATTAGCAAGAAGGCTGGTAAGAACTACGGACCACCAGGACAGAAGAAGCTGGTGTACTTTGTTGATGACCTTAACATGTCCAAACTTGATCCATACAACACACAGACACCAATTGCTCTGCTTCGTCAGCACTTTGACTATGGCCATTGGTATGACCTCGAGAAGCTGCAAATCAAGAATGTAGCCAACTGCCAGTACGTGTCTGGTATGAATCCAGCTGCAGGTTCCTTCATTATCAACCCACGTCTGTTGCGCCACTTTGTAACTATGTCAGTTGGTTTCCCACACCAAGACTCGTTGATGACAATTTACTCCACATTCTTGAATGGATACCTCAAGGCATTCGATCCATCTATCACTGAGCGTATCACCAAGCTCATTTCGGCTGGGTTGGAGCTGCACGCAAAGGTTTCCTCTACATTCCGTAAGACTGCAATCAAATTCCACTACGAATTCACAGTGCGTCACGTTACCACTATGTTCCAAGGGCTGTTGGCTGCCAAGAAGGATGTCATCAAGACTGGTGAGATGATGGTCAAGCTTTGGTTGCATGAGTCGAACCGCACATACGGTGATTTGCTTATGAGTGAGACAGACATGGACATGTTTGCTACCATTGCCAAGACCGCTGCAAAGAAGTACTTCCCAAATGACAAGGATGAAGTTATTTTCCCAATTCCAAATATCTTCTGTTACTTCGCCAAGGGCTTGACTGATAAGATCTATTCAGACATTAAGAACTATGAAGTGCTGAGTGAGCTCGAGCATGAAGCACTCAAGGACTACAATGATCAGTTCTCCATCATGGACCTTGTGTTGTTTGAAGATGCCATGACGCACGTGTGCAGGATCAACCGTATCATTGAGACTGGACACGCACTGCTGGTTGGTGTGGGAGGTTCTGGCAAGCAGAGTCTTTCGCGTCTTGCGAGTTACATTTCAGGCAACTCTGTCAACATGATCACAATTTCCAAGGGTTATGGTCCAGCAGACCTCAAGCTTGACATCATGAACATGTATGTCAAGGCAGGCAAGAAAGACGAACGCATCTCGTTCATGATGACTGACTCACAGATTGTCGATGAGAAGTTCCTTGTGTTTATCAACGATCTTTTGGCGTCTGGTGACATTCCAGACCTGTTCCCCCCAGATGAGAAGGAGGAAGTTATCAATGGCATTCGTAACGAAGTCAAGGCAGCAGGCATCATCGACACCAATGACGCTTGCTACGATTTCTTCCTTGCAAAGGTCAAGGCTAACCTGCACATGATTCTTTGCTTTTCGCCTGTTGGTGAGGCCTTCAGGGTGCGGGCCCGTCGGTTCCCAGCCCTGGTCAACAACACAATGATTGATTGGTTCCATGCATGGCCAGCAATTGCTTTGCAGTCTGTGTCTGACAAATTCCTTGGTGAGGTGGAGCTTGGAACAGAAGAAGTCAAGGAGGCCATCATTAAGTTCATGCCTTTCTCATTTGTTGCTGTCAATGAGGCAGGAGATGCTTTCTTGGCCGATGAACGCCGTTATGCATACACAACACCCAAATCTTTCTTGGAACTGATTGACCTTTACAAGAAAATGCTTCAAAATAAGAGGGACGATATGCAGGCTGCTGTGGACCGTCTGCAGGCTGGTCTAGACAAGCTGCAGGGCACAGCAAAGAAAGTGGGAGAGCTAGAAGAGTTCCTTAAAGTCAAGAGTGTGGAAGTGGAGGAGAAGATTCTAGCAGCTGAAATCCTTGGTGAGAAGGTTGGCAAGGAGAAGGCTATCTGTGGTGACGAGGGTGCCAAGGCTGCTGTTGTGCAGAACGAGTGTGAGGCGATCAGGGTAGAGGTTACGCAAAAGCAAGCAGACTGTGAGCGAGACCTTGCTGCTGCTCTGCCAGCTGTGGGCAAAGCTATGGCTGCCCTGGACACAATCAACAAGAAGGATCTTGGAGAGCTCAAGGCTCTGAAGAAGCCTCCAAGCGGTATTGATGATGTGATGGCCGCTGTGATGGTGCTGCTTTCGCCACAAGGGAAACTGCAGAAGGACAGGAGCTGGGGATCTGCTCAGAAGGCAATGAAGGAGGTTGACAAATTCATTGAGCAGCTGTTTGGATTCAAAACCAAAATTGACGCAGAGGAAGTCCCTCAAGCCAATTTCAAAGCAGTCCGACCTTACTTGCTCCTTGATGACTTCCAAGTGGAGGTGATTCAGCGTAAGTCAAAGGCAGCTGCAGGGCTTTGTGGATGGGTGATTAATATTACCATCTACTTTGACATTGTGAGTGACGTTGAGCCAAAGAAGCGTATGTTGGCTGCAGCTGAGCTGCAGCTCGATGGTGCAAATACCAAATTGGCATCTGTGAATCAGCAGGTGTTGGAATTGAATGCCAAGCTTGCCGAGCTCAACTCAGAATTTGATCGCGTGATGAAAGAGAAGGACGAGACTGTGGCTGAATCGAACAGAATGGCAAAGAAGCTTGAGATGGCACAACGTCTTATCAATGCACTTGCAAGTGAGAATGTGCGATGGGGACAGGGTGTTGGCCTGCTGCAAGCTCAAATAGAGCTGCTGCCAGGTGACGTGCTTGTGTCGGCAGCATTCGTGTCCTATGTCGGACCATTTAATAACGTCTACCGCCAGTTGTTGATGGACGAAAAGTTCATGCCATACATTGCAGAGTTCGCTATCCCTTGCAGTCCGAACCCAGATCCAGTCTCTCTGCTTGCAGACGAGGCAAAGGTTGCTGGATGGGCTGGAGATGGCCTGCCAGCTGACCGGGTGTCAACTGAGAATGGCTGTTTGGTGACTTCGTGCGTGCGGTGGCCTCTGATCATTGACCCTCAGCTGCAAGGTATCGGATGGATTAAGAAGCGTGAGGAGAAGAACAATCTATTGATCACACGTCTTGGTCAGAAGGGCATGCTTGATAAGCTTGAGCGGGCAATTGAGAATGGTGAGCCTGTGTTGATTGAGAATCTGCAAGAATCGATTGAAGCAGTGCTGAATCCAATTGTGGGTCGCCAATATTTCAAGAAGAACAGGAAGCTGCATGTTGCTCTGGGAGACAAGGAGGTGGAATTGCACAAGAACTTTAAACTTTACATGCACACCAAGCTGGCCAATCCTCACTTCCCTCCTGAGATTCAGGCGGAGACGACACTGGTCAACTTTACAGTGACTGAAGATGGTCTTACCGATCAGCTGCTTGCCCGTGTTGTTGCAAAGGAGAGGCCGGATCTTGAGGAGACCAAATCTGAACTCACAACGCAGCAGAATGGATTCAAGGTGAAACTCAAAGAGATTGAGGATTCATTGCTGTATCAGCTTGCCACGGCTGAGGGTGATCTTACTGAAAATGTGGAGTTGATTGAGAATCTCGAGGAGAGTAAGCGTGTCTCTGCTGATATCGCAGAGAAGGCAGCTATTGCTGCAGAAACAGAGATTGAGATCAATGCTGCACGTGAAGAGTACAGGCCTATTGCGATTCGCGGAGCTTTGCTCTTCTTCATGCTTGGTTCTTTGGGCAGGATTCACTCACTCTACTTGTACTCCCTCGCCTCATTTGTGGCTGTCTTTGAACGCGCAATTGACCAAGCAGAGGAGGCTGAAAAGCTTGAGCGCCGGCTTGCCATCCTGCTTGAGAACATCACCTACAGTACATGGCATTTCTGCCGTCGTGGATTGTTTGAAACAAACAAGCTCACAATTGTTGTGCAGCTGCTGGTCCTTATCCTCAAGAAAGCAGGCAAAGTAGATGCAGAGGAGCTGCAGTACTTGCTGCTTGGCCAGTCTGCATTCAATGTGCCAGACCTGCCTGACAATCTCACCTCATTCATTAGTGAGGGAGTGTGGGGCAAGGTGCAATACATGAGGCAGGTTCCTGGACTTGCAGACGTGGCAGATGATCTGGTCAAGTCTGTGAAGCTATGGAGAGCATGGATGGAGGACGAGAAGGCTGAAAAGATCCCACTGCCCCCTAAGATGGAGGGCAAGACTGCCTTCCAAAAGTTGTGCATCATTCGTGCAATGCGTCCTGATCGGATCACTGACGGATTGAGTGACTGGGTGACAGAGAGACTTGGGGGCAGATATATTGAGGAGCCACCATTCAGTATGATGGAGGTGTTCAACGAGACATCTGTGATGACACCTGTATACTTTGTGCTTTTCCCTGGAGTCAACCCATACAATGATGTAGAAGAGCTTGGTAAGGAAGTAGGCTACACTGAGTCGGGTGAGGAAGGCCATGTTCTGCGTCGTGTTTCTATGGGCCAGGGTCAGGAACCTATTGCAGAGAAATTGATTGCAGACTATGGCAAGACAGGAGGATGGATCTTCCTTGACAACGTGCACTTGATGCAGACCTGGCTTCCTAAGCTGGAGCGCGTCTTGGAGATTGTGCAAGAGACAGCACACGAAAACTTCCGCATGTTCCTTTCTGGAGAACCTCACCCATTCCCTCTCACCAGGAATGTGCCACCAAGTACGTGCGAGGCGTCCATCAAGATTATCAACATGCCTCCGTCGTCACTCAAGGCCAACATGCGTCGTGCCTACGCTCAGTTTTCACAAGCAACACTGGACAGTTGTGAGAAGAGCAAGGAGATGAGAGGCATGTTGTTTTCACTTGCATTCTTCCACGCTATTCTTGTTGCCAGGCACAAATTTGGCTCCCCAGGTTGGAGTCGTAAGTACGGCTTTAACTTTGGAGATTTGAATATTTCAGCGAATGTGATTAGGAACTACTTGAATAGCAATGCCGAAGTGCCGTGGGCTGATGTGAGATACATTATTGGTGAAGTCATGTATGGAGGTCACCTTACCGATCGATTTGATCGTCGTGTCGACATTGCATACCTCAGTGAAATGATGAACGCAGAGTGCTTCAACGGAATGGCCTTGGCACCTGGTTTCACTTGTCCTCCTTGTGATAAGGACTGGGAGTTCTACAGGGATTACATTGAGACTAACTTCCCTGGTGAACACCCTAGTCTGTTCGGGATGCACGCCAATGCTGAG
>Ga0138257_1576874_pt1 | contig 12187 bp, 12 predicted proteins | sample RNAICE20151110_2_FD_105264 | JGI IMG/M metagenome (GOLD analysis project Ga0138257, IMG submission 105264) | Metatranscriptomics of polar marine prokaryotic and eukaryotic communities from Arthur Harbor ice station, Antarctica -... | ecosystem: Environmental > Aquatic > Marine > Unclassified...
CAAAAACCAATTATTAAATATGCAATCGCAACTCACGACCAATATACTGCAGCAGGTGTTCAACCAGAGCATTCAGTGTTATTGTGCCAATAGCGCATTTGGAGGCGATGTTCACACCTCCATCAATTTCAGTCAGCAGCAATTTGGAGCTGAGCACCTCTCTAAGGCCAAGATGAAGCAGATGAACCCTCTAGGCCTAGGTCGACAGTGGTCGAAGGTGGAACAGGATATTGTGGATACGTTTAAGGATTTCACATCTGAGTACATCAGGCAAATTGACCTTCACTTCAAAACATTCAATTAACACTTGATCAAAGGCTCGGTGGACTTGACTGTTTAGCAAAATAAAGTCAGCAAGCAAGAGCAACACGAAAGGAAAAAGCACTATCAAGAATTCGTGGCCCGTGAAGAGGTCACTTTTTGGCAAGATTTTCCGCGAAATAAGAAGTTTTATCATAGCTATTTGAGAAAACTCTATACTCTTTTCAATTAATGCAAAATGCCAGATAAACTGCTCTAGGACAACTTTGAAGATTTTGGCGATCTCAAGAAACCGAAAAATGAAGACCAAACCAAAACGCAGAAAAAGCAGCAGATGCTTGCCGAGCAGCAAAAAGCATATATCCGAGATGTTCAACTAATCTTGTCTTTGTGCCTAGACTTGATGCCTTAGGTATCGCAGGATTACTCTGAAAAAATCGAGTCCCATCAACTTTCGTCATCGCTTATCTAAAACGTTTGGGAATTGACAGATTATTATACGCAGACCGTGCTTTCAAATGAAAGTCAGGACAGCCGAGAGATGAAAGACCACAGTGGCGAAAACCAAGAAAGAAGCTAGAATAATGACAGCGGTGAAGGAAGACAAAAAGTGCAGAATAAATCAAATAACACTACTAATTCACACTCATACGGAGAAGCCATTCTAAGTGGAGGCAACATCATGAGCTTCATTGGAGGACTAGGTGGCTTAGAAGGATTGAAAGCCCAAGGAATTGACATGAGCATGGATAAGGAGGCGAGGCATCGGAGGAAGCACCTCTATCAAAACCGCAAGAAGTTTGATAATATCACAGAAGATTTAAAAATGTTTGACGCAGAGAATTTGAAAAACTGGTTGATTCTCGGAAACTTAATGACGATCATGGTTTCTGATGTAATTCAAATTTTCTTGTCGACTTAGGAAAATCTCAAGATTTCCTTAGGGCTAGTCGAAGCTTTGATGACCTACAGCAATTTCTTCTCGAAATAGTACGGAACAATTGACCAAGACTACGATGCTCTTTCTGATGACACCAAGACAATTTTTGATATCCAGCAAAATCATATTCAATATTAATGGGCACAAATATTTGGCCAGATATCAAAACTATCAACCATTACTTTCGACAGCTGTTTGAGCTTCATCAACTCAGCGCTCATTAATGATCACAAAATGAAGAAGCAAGATGAAATCAATGAATTAGCCGAACAACTATTCCATGGCAGATTTTTGTAAATCTAGCCATTCATCGTAGACCCGTAGCTATTGGAGCAAAGTCCAGCTTATAAGCTCCAAGTGCAGCAACAGCAAGGAAATCAAACCAAGAAAGCCACGAAAGTGATCAATTTATTCAATGAAATTCTGAATTATCTTAATTCATCAAATACAGATGATAACTTCAAAATTGTATTGCTCAAGACATTGAGGCATTTAATAGCTTCTCTTAATTTTAGAGATCCTGTTATTCTCAATTACAATCTAGAATTAAAAAGCATTTGGCAAAAGGCTGTGCAAAATGTTTTTCAATATGCAGACAAAATCATGATTTCCAAAGTTTTTCCAGGTGTTGGTTCCATTAATCTTAATAAAATGGTAAGCTCAAATCACTGGGACAATCTATTGGAGAATTCCTTTAACCAGCATGTTCTGCTCTTGATCATTTAGATTATCAAAGTAAGTGAAGAGTCATTCTATCAGGAAGCCTTGCTCAGATTAATGAATTGGATTTGTCTTCCTTAAATGCTCGACAACAAAAAGACATTTGATTTGGCCAGCAGACTCTTAATGGAAATTTCAACTCCTGAGTTGTACAAAGTTCAAGAATTTATGCATTGGCAGCCTAAAATCTTCAACCATATATATTTTCTAAAAGATTCTGAATAGAACTTCAGCACTCCTATTGTATCACACATCGACTTGCAAGTCTTTAACCAGATGCCACATCGATCTCCAAGCCTGCTTAACCACAACTTGGAAGATTACGGCAGCTCCCAGTCAAAATATCGAATTTCATTCTAAAACACTTTTCCCATTCTATTCGATGCCAAATACATGGATCAAACAGCCAATACCAAGGGAACAGCTGCAAAACGAGAAAAAGATGCCAGCAAAGTAAGCCAATCGGTCATCAAGAAGCTGATGCATCATTAGTATCTAGAATTGATGGCAGTCTATGATATAGAGTACTTTCAAGAGATAGTGATTCCATAATTGATTTCAAATATTGACACGGAAACACCTTTTGCGCAAGAATTGGTGCTGTTGGGTTTGCAATAAGCTCATAAGGTGCTGGACCCATCTTTGAATTTCAAGCAAAAGTTTATGACGATTCATTCTTAGATCGGTGATTTCAAATAGGATGATAGCTATGTTCGTGATTTAACGAGAATATATGAACAATCAATTGGTAGACTTTAAAACTTCATTGAAAATGCTTTGATTCTAATCATATAGAGTCCCATTTTTGGTGGTAAATTCATTCAAGACACCTTCGATTTCTTCAAGTCCAGCCAGAAGGACCTCTGTAACGACCAAATAGATGTCCTATGGCCTTCTCCAAGTTTGTCTTTAATCAAGGAAAGTGAATACGTCTCCAAGTTTCTAAGGAAAACAGGATTTGCTGAATATTTGATTGAAATCAATAAAAGCTCAATAACTTTTGAAGATCACATTGAAATCATGACTCATCATTTTGACAGAAAAGATGCATTTGATCCCAATGTTCCTTTGAATATACCTGATGATGACGATTACGGGAACGAAGTAGATCATGGTGATAACTTCTACCAAGAAGCCATTCATGGCCGGTATGATGATTTCTTCGTGATACCAAACGAGTAGTATGATCGCACCAAAGATGATGAAAGCTTAGGAGGTAGATAAGAAAGATAAAGATTTAAACAACCATCTGAATACATCATCAACGACATGAATCAAATCATCCAGAATATCGACAAAGAGCTGGGCCATAAATGGGACAAAAAGAGAGAAAGCTTCGCAAGACATAGACTCATGTGCTATCTTCTTGAAGACAGGTCGAAATTGGAAAATCCCAAGAAAAAATAAGATGCCAAAATGGAGCAATGGCTAAATGATGCGTTTTTAATAAAAGACAAGTAAAACACAGTGATTTATGGCAGTAATCCTTGTCCTATAAGATAGTCTCAATTAAATATTAGAACTCAAATCACGAAAATGCTTTATTATCTATCAAATGTGTGGTCAAGTTAGTTCATATCACAGCCTCTCTGCAGAAATCTGATGCTAAATGAAAAAGAAGGAATCAAAGAGCTGACAGATCAAACTGTTTCCATAGAATAACAACTTAATTTGAGAAATGAGGAATTGATTTTGAACTATCAAGAAATCGATGAAGAGAACCAAGCCAATATTGATTAGCTTAAGCTGAAGTTATAGAATTTTGCCCACAAGTACAACATGGAAATGTCACAAAGAGAGTCTGCTTAGCTCCTAGGAGGCACTTTGAGACTTTCCAAAAATCCAACAAGGAGCTACGAAAGACTCAAATACCTTTAGAATAGCATTTTGGCCTTTGGTATCCTAAGCTTGGATTATGATTTGTCCTCAAAAACAAGTAAACTTTTGCAAAAGATGATGATTTTTGGAAATCTTGAAACCAAAGTATGTATTCTCGACCAGATTATATACATGATAAAGGAGTTAATGATCGAACAAGTTGAAGAATGCCACTTGCAAATGCTCATTTAGCAGTTGGTTTCCTGCATAAAGCTTTGGCACCATACCGAGATTCATAAACTGCGTTTAAGCTCCAATATTTTAGCTGAACAGTTGAATAGCGTTCAATTTATTAATATCAAATCAAGCAAGAGCTCTAATAGGGCTAAGAAAGGACTTAGAAATGAAGGACCAGCTGCAGGTAGTTAGCAAACATATCCTGATATTTAAAACTATCTATACATTTTTGATTTAATGGATTCCATTAGTCTAATTGGCATAAGCAACAAAGACCGAATGACCAGAAATCTCTCTCTGGTTCTTATATAGGAATCCAGCAAATTGAAAAGACTAATTGCAGGTCAAGATAAGAGAAAAAGTCTGGCTGATTTGCTTTACTATAACGATTTGGCTATCAGAGATAGAATCTCCGAGAGGATGGCTTTTGTCAAAATGTTCAAATCTTCCAAAAATGACCTTCAACCAAACAAGGATAGCTTAACCAAGACTTACGACCGAAATAAATTGGCGCAAATAATCTCAAAGTTATCTTTCTTTAAAATCGTTGAAGATAATTTCAACTACGAAGAAGCCAAAATAAATGAATAATTTGCTCGAGATGTCTCCGTGCAATATGTTGGAGAGCTCGCAACTTTATGGAAAAGTGAATTTAAGAACCTTTCTCAAAGCAGAGCTTAAAGCGTTAAGGATTCACAAATAAGCAAACAAAAAAAGACAACACAGAATCATGGGCCAAAAAATTCTAAACTTCATTTATAATCTAAGCAGACGTGCTGTTCTAATTTTCGAAAACAAAATGGACCAATTCAAAAATAGAGAAGGTGCTCAGCACCCAGAAGTTCAACAGAGTCCCCAAGGTCCTCTGGCCAACATCGTCAATAGGAAATAGCCTTAAGCACTCAGAATATTAAGCTCTTAAAAAGATCATGTCGGCATGAATATCCTCATGGCATTGACTTTGTACAATATCACCATTTCAAGCTTTAACTAGTTTGAATAATTCTACGAAGAAATCGAGGATGAGTCAGACCAAAATGACGATGATTCCAATTAAGAATAAGAGTTGAATTCCTCGTAAGGCTCTGACGAATTCACTGCTTTTAGTAAAATGGAAGACCAAATGGGATCGTTCAAGTCGAGAGATGCAAAGGACATTTCTAAAGTGAAGCAGCCAGTCAAGAAAGAGGCATCCAGTATTTCTGTGTTCAAATTATCTGAAATGCAAAATGACTTGTTCAATTTCATCCAACTAATGACGCATGGTACTTCAGATTTTCACAAATGCCCATCAGGTAGCTTTTATCCTTTAAAAATTCCAATTTCTTCTTTGATTTTGAGCTTTTAGTTCATCATTTAAAGTCCTTTACCATTAGCTCTCTCGAAAAAAAGATCCCAGCAGGCAAAGGAAAAGTCCCAATAATTGCTGAAGAAGCTCTCCTCAAAATCTTCAACTTTCGGTGCAGCAAGCAGCGATACCAAACTTGAAACAACTAAATCATCGAAGAAAGATATTCAAGACATTTTAAAAGCACAATTAAAAAACATTTAAGACATATTCAATAACAATCTGCAAAAGAACATTGACTCTTAATACATTCTAAATTCCATTTTGAGTCATTGTCTATTCCTTCTTTGTTCTGATTCCATCGATGGTGAATCAGTCTCAACGGAGTTGCAGTACCTCATTTCAAAACAAGCTCTCAATCAAAATTATGAAATGATGGATTTGTTCTGGAGCGTGGTCGACTTTTCTGAGAAAGTGATAAAGAATGAGAGGCAATGTTAGGTCCTGGATGTCATCAAGTCAGTGCTTTACAATGGAATATGTAAAATCGTGCATATCATTTTGAGCTAGAAACTGACAGAGGACAATAAAACAAAAGATTATAATGAAAATTTCTTGGAGACCTAAAGGTAAAAACAAATTGTCAGCTTCTGCCAGAAAAACACTCTGTCATCGACAGCTAATCACGATTGGTTGCTGCATAAAAATAGACAGAGTTTGCAAATAATTTTGTCATATCAGCACTTTCAATCTCGAACTCAGTTTGAACGATAGTAATAATTAACAAATGCAGTCGTCAGCCCCAAGTTCAAAAATAACTCCTCCTCCATCAGCAACTAAATACAGCTCAACCTTGAGTACCTGCTGAACATGCAGAATCTTGGTTACGATGTTCTGAAGTATTTCAAATTATGCCAAAACAATTCCCATAAACTAGGAATGAGCACCAAGGAGCAAATGGTTCTAGGAGTAAATGAAATGAAAGTGTTAATCAATAGTGTTTATCAATTCTACACTTTCCAGGAGGACATCAATTCGCTGCTCTCCAACATCAATCCATTTTATGAATGTTTCCTTAACCAAATCATTTGTAAAGAAGATGTGACGGAGTAGCATCAGTTCTTGAACTTTCTATAGGAGAATAGATTCAAGCAAGCTTATGAGAAGCTCACCAAAGTTTGCTTTAATTTGAAATACGAAGAGGATTCAAAGAGCAACTAAAAACGAATTCTCATTGACACCCAAGTTAAAAAGTTTGTGCAGTATAATATTCATTGCAAATACTTTTTGCTCACTCTAAGCATGTCTCTCAATTTAAGGAGCAATGGGGATCCAGCTTAAATCTCCTAGATAGAACGTTCAAGGTTGATATGCTTAGCTACTCTTCCGCTGATGTTCGATGACGAAGATTTCAGAGAATAGGTTGAAGAGAAAATAGCCAATATGCCTGATTTGTCATAGGTGATTCAATTTGACAACAAGGACTTCTTTCGATTGATCAAGATGATGATTAAAGACGAAGACAATTTCAATTTATAAAATCACTTTGAGAAGTATTTCGCCATTAGCGGCTTTGTAAGAAACTTGCTCAATGAGATCATAAAGCTGCAATCTTAGAATGATACGAAGATATATTCCTCCAACTTGATGATCATTAAGATATTGGATACATTGACGTATTTCATGTCAATGAAAGGAGGATCAGGACTCTAACTAAGAAGAGCTCCACGAAACATGGAGGATTAGAGTGTTTTCTTGTTTGACAATCTCATCGATTACAAGAGCTTCGAGTTTTTGTCTAAATTGTATAAAATTACAGAAAAACTCATGGAATATGACTCTGATATGGTAATCATGAATATGTGGTACAAACTTGTGGAAAACCAAAGAGCCAATTATGAAATCCTGGCTAAATTCTTGATCCATAACCTGAGCTCTTTAATGATGAAACTGAAATCGCAATCTCAGCCACAAAAGCAGTCATTAAGAGGCAGCCAAAGCCAATAGAATTCGAATTAGACCAATGATATTGCTGCATATAATGTTGAATTTGAAAAGGCTAAAAGATACTCGGTTAACATCTTCAATTACATCAAGGTAAGAGTGCAAAGAGCAGACATCAGAAACAGCATTCAAGTTTCATCTGAGAGTCCTACTTGGGCAAAGAAGATGATTGAGCTGTTGTTGCAGGCTTAACTAAATGTTCAGTCGAAATATGTTTTGGAAAAAGTTAAATTAAAGAAAATTTTGTAGACAATGCATAGAGAGATCAACCAGACTGGAGCACCATTAAAACTGAAAGGAGGATTGGACACAGAAATCATTGTTATGTAATTCTAAAACTTGAATGACCAACAACAAAATTCACCGAATGTGGGACAGTCAATTAGAATGTCATAGCTTCTTGAATCCTAAACTTTCCTAAATACTTTTGCCAGCTCAAACTAAAAAGACCAGTCTATCATTGAAAATCTTTTGTTTAACTTCCAACGAATAATCAAAGAGAAGTTTGTCAAGATCACTCCTGTCAACCAGCTCAGTCAATTCAACGATTTGTTGATTAAGTATTTCGAAAATTCATTAATATTCATTGCAAATGACACTGACCGCTAGCTGTAATTCATTAAATTCACCCAAGAACAAGAGCTCATTATAGTCGTTGTGATGTTGTTGCTCATAGGGCACTTAATGCTGAACCATAGTGATACCAGATTTAAGCACCTGGTGGACATTTTCAAAACATTGTAAACCAATATATCCGGATTGCAACCCTTTTTCTATCTGAACACTTTATCTCCAAGATAGCTGTAACTCAATCAAGGTAAAGGTACTTCAAAAGAAAAGAGCAAGCAGAGCAAGTTTTCTGAAAGAGTGCTGTCGATGTTCAATTATAAGAATACGCTATTCGATTGTTTTGATTTGTTTACCAAAATATTCTTTACTGTGACGAGCAATATCTCAAGCAACTCTGAATTAAGGATTAACATGATGGACCTCTATCAGCACATATTCAGAGGCTTGAGAGAGGTGCAAAAACAAAAATTGACACTTTAATAGCAAGAAGAAGATTAGGACAAAAAATCAAGTTAAACATTAACAAGCCTAGGTGCACCAAAACCTTCTCAATCAATTTCAATAATCAAAGGAGGCAAAAAACTTCGCCAAACTATTCTTGCCATGATGCAATCAGCCTATTTTACTTTGCATGAACTAGCTTCCGTTCAAAACAAGATCTTCTAACCGAATCAATCATAATCTCAAATCTCCTCACTCCAACAGGAAAACAAATAAGTATACAATTATTCCAAAAACTTTAGACAACATGTGACCAGCATGATGGATTACATCCTTGATTCCTATCAATTGGACAGATTGAGCTCATAACAAAAGACACAAGCATTATAGAGAGGGAAGACCAATACTTCAATGATTACAAATACCAATGATATAATGTCAAAAGATATGTCTTCAGCCACCAAGTAGATACTTTTTGCGTCCAACACTTTGTTTTGGATTGGAATTGCGTGCTTGGAGGCGCCTCACCATATAATCAATCAAATTGAAGATGAGCAACCTAATGCACAAATCAATAATCCGTATCTGATACAGATTTAACAAATCCAATATATCGGCATGCTAGCCGTAAGAAGAACATTGGAAGAAACGAACTTCGTCAAAATCATCATCGTGTTTCAAAAGCTATCTGATTTGTTTTATTCGTATAATCTCTAGATGGAATGCAAAAGACAATCGTTCATGAATATTTTGTTCAACTCAATCAGAAATCCCCTTTGCACAAGAGATGCTCTCAAGACACTTATTCTTTCGATAAGGATCTAGGACCAAAAGCTGTTGATTGGCGAAAATCAATAGAATCTTGATGATGCGTTAGACAATGATCAGATGAATGAAAAGAAAGATGACCAAGTGGCTTCTGAATAAAATCTCAAATAAGCAGTTGGAAAGGTAGAGCTGATTCGTCTTCTTTATTTGCTTCCATATTTTATGCAATAATTCCTAGCTTCCTCCATTTCGGCAAGTGAGCAGCCATTAGTGCACGATCAGCTTTTCCAAAACAAGAAGAACATGATACAGCTGGTTAAAAAATCTCTGCCATCCATTGGCATAAACAGAAAGAGCGAAATCTTCGATCGCCTCGAAGTTATCCAAAGAAAAACGGCCAACCAACAATATGATAGAATAGATGACGAACAACGAAAGCTAGAATACACAGAACTGAAGCAAGAATTCGAAATCCTAATAAAATAAACCATCGACTTGATTTATCAACAGGGCTTCAAAGGCAGCCTCGTAGATTGCCTTACAACTTTCTAGAGGCTATTGAAGTACTAAGTTCAAAGGTTTGGATCGGAGTCAAAGAGTGGCTCTGATTAAAACCAAATGAAAGAAGTTAATGATCAACCAATATAAACAGAGATTTTGCAGATGACGATTGACTATTTGCAAGAAATCTTGAAAGATGATGATAAAGTCAAATTAGTCAAAACTATTGAAGATAAGAAGCTTTCCAACTCTATTTTCAATTAAAGCTAGGAAATCTTGGGAGAATAAGTTGATAATTATAGAGTTGAGTTTAGAGCACTGTATTTTGGAATTAAGAATATCATTCTGAGAGAAATTGAATATCTGGACAAAGACATTGAAGTCTGCCAATTCTTTGATCAAGATGCGCTGCCGCACCCAAGGAGCTAGCCTCATAGAATGAGTGCATCTAAAAAGAACCGAAGCTCGCAAAAGAAAGGCCGTGGAGAAGCATTCAATCAATCAATTAATAATCAATAATCAGGTTCAAACTATAGATTTACGAACTTATAAAAACAAGGACCTTGCTCAGTACCTACTCCAACCTCAACCAATGGCATGTCTGCTCAATCGGATAACCAAGATCCAGGTTTACCATCTTCAACTCAAAATATCAATTAAAATGAAGAAAACATGAAGAGAACTAACACTATGATTAATGAACCAAACATCAACAAAATCAAATTAGAGGACATCAATGTGTAAGACTTCAACAGATAGCATACTGTACCAATCTCCAATCATGCGAATTCGACAAAAGAACATAATTTGGACCAAGAGCTTCAAGATAATACCGAACGAGAGGCCAGTGAATATAAAGTATCAATCCCATCTTACAAGGGAGAGGCACATGATGTTGGACAAAAAGGCCAAATTCAAAGATAATCAGAAAGAACAAGATCACCATTTTCTACCATGAATAAATTAGAAAATGAAGAGAAAGCTCGAGGAAGACAAAGTTAGTTTGATAGTTAAAACCAAATTCAATCATCAAGCATGGGAAAGCATCAGAGAAGCAAATCCAAGAGCAAAACCAGATATCAAGAAGATGATGACGATGACGAAGATGATGAAGGCGACCAATAAGTCCAAATAAATGACGCACCATTAATTTCTTAGGCAAATGCTTTATTTAGAAGGACATACAATCCACAAACTCAAAATCTTCTACCAGCTGAGCAGGAGTTTAGCCAAAGGTCATTCGCGGACTTGACAAAAGAATAACAAAGCATTTTGTAAAGTCATTAAAGCAGGCAAACAACATCAAATAACACTGTGATACGAGAAGAAGGCAAAGTGTAGGATGCGAGTAAAAACGTATTCACCAAGGAGCAGAATGTGATGTATGATCAACCAAATGAAGACCAAGATATGATGACTTTCTAAAGAAGAGCACCCAAGAACCGGTAGGTGGCTGAAGTTGGTTAAGAAGAAGTTGGTGATTCTCAAAGAGTTCTTGAGTTGCCTGCGTCACAATTCGATGAGCAGGAAAGAAATATGCAACAGAATTTGTAAATGAATAAAGTGAGGAGTCAAACCATGAATTAGTAAGTTAAGAACCAGCTTTAGCAGGAGGCTGTCGCTAACTTTGAAGTGAATCAATAGTCCAATTCCAAAAGGTTCTAACAAGAAAGAGGAGATTAGAAAAGTAATCCTGAACTTGAAATCAGCTCTCAAGATCATCGAAGATTCTACCAGGCGCCAATCAACCCAAGCGACAATTAGAGTCAACAATCCAGAGCTGATAACCAAGCAATCTATCAAAACCAGAGAGCACATCAACAATATCAGCAATAGTAAAGACCAATGACGGCAGCCTATGCACCCAATAATTACGTTGATCAACAACAACAACGATATGGTGATGCTGATAAACACCAACGAGTGGCACGGCATCAGGAGCGGTTGCTTGCTGAATAAGAAAAAGCTATGCACGAAGAAATGATGAGGCCTCAGACAGCCTAAATTATGTAGCACCAGAGATAGGGGACCTAGGGCTACTACGTCCCATCGCAGGCAGAGAAATAAATGCATCAACAACATGCTCACTATCGAAGTCAAATGCAACAATAAGTTCGGCCAAAAAGAGTTGAGCCAGCCCAAGCACCTTCAGCGCTGCAGCCAAACTTCGTCGCATAGAAATCAAATCAGATTTGGTCAGATGTGGCCTCGCAGAAGTCCCAAGCTTACTCTCAGTAGTAACAGTAATAGCAATAGTAATCGGTATACCAACACCAACTCCAGAGAAGCCAACCCCAAGGAAACGCCAATGACATCGCGCACATGAACCAAGAAAACGAGAAGCTAATAAGACAAATGAACATGCGCCAGATGCCTCAAGCACAATATCAGTAGCAGTAATAGTAGATCCCAGGCGCTCTCAATCCCAACCAACCATAACAACAACAACAATAACCATCTCATTCTCAGTCGCAGCACAGCGCCCAGCAGAGCTTCAAATCTTTTACACAGACCGCTCAGCAGCAGAAATACAGCAACAATGAGCCCAATTTTGACTTTAGCTCAGAAGAGATTCCCAAGAGACGATGATGAATTATTTGAAATGTTATTTTTATGTATGATGAAATCTTATTAATTTG
>Ga0138257_1273927_pt1 | contig 11782 bp, 1 predicted proteins | sample RNAICE20151110_2_FD_105264 | JGI IMG/M metagenome (GOLD analysis project Ga0138257, IMG submission 105264) | Metatranscriptomics of polar marine prokaryotic and eukaryotic communities from Arthur Harbor ice station, Antarctica -... | ecosystem: Environmental > Aquatic > Marine > Unclassified...
CGGCTGTAGCATAGGCAAAGAGGAATCAAACAGAATTAGAGACTGAAGTGGCAACTGCAGAGCAGAATATGGCTCAGGCGCAGCGGAATGACTCAGGCAGTAGCAGCAACAGAACCAACGCCTGCACAAGAGGCACAGTCTGAACTAGTTGCCGTGGAGCAAGCAGTGCAGGATGCAGAAGCAGGTCTGGCAACTGCGCAGACATCTGGAGACCAACTCGCAATATCAGCTGCCCAGAGTCTTGTCAACCACACAGCAACCAAAAAGAATGAATCTGTTGTTGTTGCAGCAAAAGCCACTGCACAGGAATGGGAAGACAATACTGCAGAGGCTGAAGCCACGGAGCAGCAGGCTTCCGAGGCGCTGTCACTTGCAAAGGCACAGGGAGACACCGAAATTGTTGCCCAAGCAGAACGTGATTTGGCGCAAGCATCAGCGCAGCGCACAAATACTCAAGCACAAGCAGCTGCAACAGCACAACTGACTGCAGACTTGGATGCAGTTGTAGACACTCAAGCAGCAGACCAGGCGTTGATAGCAGCTACTGTGAGTGGTGACCCTGAAGCAGTGGCTGCAGCAGAAACCATGCTGACCAATGCTCAGTCAGCGCAGTGGTTGCAACAAAATATTTCTCTCAAAGCAAATCAGAGAGCACATGAAGCAACAGAGAGAGCTCTGCTGGTGCAGCGAGGGCTGGTGGAGGACAGCTCACTGGCCCTCGAACACGCTCAAGCAGCGGTGCTTCAGGCCGAGAGGTCGATGGATAAGCAAGTGGAAGCTAGAGCTCAAGTGAAGCTAGTGGCAGCGGAGGCATCGTATGAGGCGGCAAAAGCTGAACTTGTGTTGCAAGAATCTCAGGCAGAATACAGTAAAATGGCAGAACAAGAAGCTCAAACCACACAGCAACCAAAAAGAATTCAAAGCATGAACTCCACATCGAATGTCCAAGTTCAACCAAAAAGAATTCAAAGCATGAACTCCACATCGAATGTCCAAGTTCAGAAACTGAAGGCAGCTGTGATTGCGTCCATAGAACTCAGCGTTAAAGCAAACGAGGCACTTGCTACAGCTGTGAATCCTCCTGATGCAGAAGTCACAGTGATTCAACTGTCACATACAGAACAAGAAGCTCAAACCGAATTGCTCGCTGCAAAGTTGACAGGAAACGATACTCTAATTGTCGACTCATTGCAACAGCTGAATTTAGCCAAGACTGCGGAATTAGCCTTCGAGCAGTCGCACAAGGTTCCCCCAGCAGCATCGATGGCTCTCAGCGCATGCCGATGCAAAGGGGGACCAGAACCTGGGGCAAGTTGTACTGTTGACCAGAGTGGCGAGGAACCATGGTGTTTGGTTGGACGCGCTGCGCAGTGCCCTGACGAGTTGGACAGCACCTTCGGACCGTGGTCACATGCAGCGTGTGCAGGTCAGCCAGCAGAGTTCAGTCCGTATGACAACAGAAGCAGACTGGCACACACATTCAGTGAAATGAATGCGTCTCAGCACCAGAAGAACTTGATTGATGCGCAGAGCACCACTGGCCAGCTGGTGCAAGATGGGCTGATTCTCAATCTAGATGCCCACGAAAGTGCGAGTTACCCAGGCAAAGGAAATGTGTGGTATGATATGAGTCCTTTCCAGAACCACTTGACAACAGCAGGCTCTCACAAGCCTAGATTCGAGAACACAGTTGAGAAAGGTCCGCGCTTTGTATTTGATGGCGCACAGTACTTCGACTCGACGTGGGGCTCTCCTCTCAGCGGGTCACAGTACTCGGTTACAATGTGTGCACGCGTTGAGGAGCACACCCCTGGTCCTTATGCCACAATCATCAGTCAGCACTCAGCAGATGGAGGGCGCTGCATGGGCTTCATCTCAAATGATGCTCATTTCAGCACAGAACAGTGGAGCCCTGCAGGGCGCAGAGAATCACGGGAGCACCAGCTGGACACGGCGCTGTATGTGTGCGAGGTGGTGCAAAAGTGGGATCTGCATCAATCCACAGGGACCAAGCTATATGTCAATGGAGAGCTTCGCAGCACAGCTCAGTGGGGTTCAGCAGTGGTGAATGATGTACCTCCTTCACCTTTCCGAGTCGGCATGTGGGCAATAGATCGACCCGACACTGGCTGGAGAGGAGCAATATCAGCAGTTCAAATGTATGACCGTGCTCTGTCACCAGAAGAGATAGCCACCAACTATGCGGCTTCACTCAACACGCACCCTCGTGAAGATCCAGTCAAAGTAGAGAGGGCTGCGATGGTGCCAGAAGGGCTCGTACTCCACCTGGACGCAGCGACGAGTTATCCAGGACATGGGTTAGAATGGACTGATCTGAGTCCTGCAAACAACACAATGAGCACTACGTCTGCGACTAGACCTACATACGTAGCAGGCGAGTCTCCGCACTTCCATTTCTCGGGAGGGCAGTCTTTTGTCAGTGCTCGAGATTCTCCACTCGCAGGCGATTCAGTCAAGTTCACAGTGTGTGCTGTGCTGCGCGACACAGCGGCCAGTGATTCTGCCACCTTCCTCAGTCAGCGCAGCAACAGTGCAGCTGGGCAGTGCCTTGATTTGCGAGCTCGATCTGGCAAGCTGGGCACAGCAGACTGCGGGCGGGGATCTGGACGCCAATTGGAGTCGATGATGCCAAGCAGAGCTGTGTACCACGTATGCTTTGCTGTGGACCAGTGGTCGCAACATCATGAAAGTACTGAGATCTACTTGAACGGTGCGGTACAGCCCACCGCGATATGGGGACACTCATCTGCAACAGCTTCACTAAGGGCTGCACCATTTGTTGTGGGACATCTCGGTGTTGGAGGTGATGACGGATGGCGGGGCGACATCTTCAGTCTACAAGTGTATGACCGCAGACTCTCAGATAGTGAAATCTATCAAAACTTCCGAGCAGCGTTGCCAGCAGAGCATCAGGATGACTTCGCAGCTGCAGCGCACGGGGGAGGAGAGTCTGACGAGCACAGCACTGCATCCTTCAAGAAGCTGCCAGGAGAACTGGAATATCACTGGGGACCCGAAGGGTTCAAGCACGAGGCGGCCTTGGAGGAATGCGAGGCAGCATGCAAGGCCGACCCCAATTGCGAAGGGTACAGCCACAGCGGCGGCAATGATTGTCGACTCGGGCTGATAACTCGCTCAGAATGCAATGCGCACTCTCTTGGTCATGAATGGAACGCAGACAACCCATTGTCTACTCCTGAAATGTGCCCGTACGGTGCAGCACCAGACAACAAGCGCTCGATGTTATTCGTCAAGTACCACCCTTCGTCAAGCGGAAAGCTCCGTGCGAAATCGCAAGTGATGTTCTTACCACAAGATGGAAATATAATGTATCACTGGGGTACTGGGCACTGGGTCAAGCAAGGAGTCTCAATTCGGCAGTGCGAGGCTGCTTGTCTCACTGACGCAGTATGCACGGGCTTCTCGTATGTTGATGCGACTCAGGAGTGCAGGCTCGGCCGGCTGACTGTTGCCGGTTGCAATTCTGAGACACTTGGGTCAGAGTGGGATCCTATAAGCAATCCGCTTGCCAATCCGAATCATTGCCCATCCGGCCCTTCGGTGCCCGGTGTGATGGCAACGCTTTACCTCAAGCAGTCAGGCACAGGCCTGGCACTGGCCAACCTTGCGCTCAATAAAGTGGCGGCGCAGAGTTCTGTTGATTTCGGGGCAGAGGCGGCTCGTGGAGTGGATGGCAATGTGAATGCTCAGTTCAGTGGTGAGTCTTGCTTCAGCACGGCGGTCCAGGAAGATCCTTGGTGGCGGGTTGATCTACTGAGTGTGGCCACTGTGATGCAAGTGCAAGTGGTGGCTCGTGGAGATTGCTGTCCAGAGCAGGGTGCAGAGGTCCAGATCCACGTTGGCGACGACTCCGCGAATGGTGGAATCGGCAACCAGCAGTGTGCTGCTACAGTCAACCTGCCTCAAGGTGGCGTTGGCACTGTCGTGTGTGACCCGCCACTGCACGGCCGCTATGTGACGCTTGTACGCAGAGGCAGCAGCAAGCAACTCGCAGCATGCGAAGTGAAGGTGATGGGTATCCCAGGACCGTCTTCATCTCGAGTGTCGCAGCTTTCTCTCGCCAGACCAACAGAACAGTCGAGTACAGAGGGTGAGTTGGCAGCAAGCTTGGCAGTAGATGGAAAAGAGACTAGCTGCGCTGTGACTCGCAAACAGAGTGAGCCGTGGCTCAGGGTTGATCTGCAGAGCATGGCAGAGGTGTCCACGATCGAATTGTTGACTGGAGGAGACGGCGCAGCAACTGGTGGCATCACCATTTGGGTTGGCAGCACCACAGAAGAGCACGGTACACAGTGTGGCATTACAGACGTGGTTGATGTTGGAAACTCAGCAGTGATGGTGTGCAAACCGCCACTGACTGGTCGCTATGTGACTATTGGTATGGAGGGAGACGATCAGGCACTTGGTTTGTGCGATGTGCAAATTTATGGGCAAGAATCACCTACGACAGCAATCAGTAATATTGGTCTATCTCACCTGAGCAATGCAATTGGCGGCGATGCCAAGCTAGGCAACGACGGCGACCTCAACACTTGCTTCCTCAGTCCAAAAGCAGTCGCGGCCTGGTGGTTAGTAGACCTTGGTGCTGCGTCTCTGGTACGCGATGTGGAGATTTTGCCTGGTGCTGGCAACACTGTCGGCTTGGCGGTTGCTGTGCATGTTGGACCGTTTGGATCTGGTGGAGGAGCCCGGAACAGCATATGTGGCTCTCCAGCCCCCTTGTTGACTGGTCAGTTGACACACTCAGTCTGCAGCCCAGCTCGACAGGCACGGTACGTGTCAGTCAACATCGTCAGCCTGGTTACCAAGGCCAAGCTATCTCTGTGTGAAGTGCGTGTGAACGGTGCCGTCATCCGTGCCAGCACTCAGAAGTCTACCCTGGCGCTGGGCCGGCCTGCGACTCAATCATCTACTTTTGGAAGGGCTGATGCTTCGCGTGGAGTGGATGGAGACAGCCAAAACATCATGAGCATGGACTCATGCTTCGCGACTGAGGTCCAGACTTCGCCATGGTGGCAGGTAATGCTGCCCGCACTGTCCAGGGTCACGTCAGTAGAAGTGGTGGCTCGAGGCGATGCACCAAATGGCGCAACGGCCATTCAAGTTGGAGTAGGAATGACTACGCAGAGGGCTGACATCCAGAAGTGTGGTGCTGAGTTCTCAGTGGCACAAGGCAGTACTCACACAGTCGGATGCCCGGGTCGAGTTGGCAAATACGTGACAATCATAATGCCTGGTGGCAGCAAGCAGCTTTCTCTGTGTGAAGTGCGTGTTGTTGGCAAGCCGTTGCACGAGGATCCTGAAGCCAGTGCTGCGCATGACAGCTACCTACTCGCAGAGAGTACCACCAAACTGGCACAGCAAGCAAAAGAGCAAGCAGAGGAAGCCGCAGCACAGCAGGCCGCATCAAAAGTGCAGGCAAAGGCAGCGCTAGAGGGTTCTCACCAAACTCTGCAGGAAGCTAAGGAGCGTGCAAACAGCACTGCGCTGACTGCCCACGAAGCTCTCCATAGCCAGAGCGAGGCCCAATCAGCTGCAGACTCCGCTGCTGCCACTCTCAAAGACAAAATCGCAGTTGTGACAAATGTTGCAATTCCAGCTCGCGAGAGTGCGGAGCAAAAGTTCGAGACTGCCGCTCGAATCGAGGCAAACAAAAAATCAACATACGACTTGGCAGAGAGCCAGCTCTCACAGACTGAAGCTGGAGCTGCAAGCACTGAGCAGCAATTCGAGAATGCCGAGAGCGCCGAGGCTGCATCAAAGGCCAGGACGCAACAGAAAACTGCAGCGGAAGGTCAAGTAGAGCAGCAGCTGAAGGAAGCTGAGGCTCTTGTGAGTGACGCCAACCATCAAGTTGCAACTGCAACACAGGCGAAGACTGCTGCGACACAAGAGGACAGCAGTACACAGAGCGCTACAGAGACAGCCACAGCCAACTTCGAGGCCGTGAAGGCTGCGGGAGCATCGAACATTGCAGCGGTGAAACTGGATCTTGAGGCAGTAGCTGCAGCAAAGGGCTTTGCAGCCAATAGCCAGGGTGCAGAGGTCACAGCCTCGAAAGCTGCGCAGGAACAAGTGAGCCAACTGAATGAAGCCTCCAAATCAGCTGACGCACAGTTGGGCGGCAAGCGAATGGAGTTGCGGCAAGTGCACGAGCAAGAAAAAGCAGCGCAGGCAACAGTCACAGATGCTGCCCATGGTGCAGTGGTCAAGCTCGAGTCTGAGCTGCAGCAGCTGCAAGCACAGTCTGCTACGGTGAGTGACCAACTGGAGGACACAAAGGCGCAGACGGAGGAGACAACGACAGAGCAATTGAATCCTCAATCTAACCAGTTGAAGTTGAAGAAAATCGATTTGACAGAGACAAATAAGCTGGCAGTGGACTCGCACCTCGCTCGAGTGGCTGCTCAGGTGGCAATGAATGAGTCCAAACACGAACTATCGGTGTCGGAGAGGGCAGGGAATGCACGCATCGAGGATGCACAGACAAAAGCAACCAGTGAGGAGGACCGAGCTACACTTCTTGAAACTCGTGCCGCAAATGCAGCCAAGGCATCTGACGAAGCAGGACAAGAGGCACAAACATTCAGTGAGACCAAAATGCCGGCAGCTGCACAGAGCATCAAAACAGCAGAGGCAGAGGCAGTGGAGGCAGCCAAGTTGAAGAATGCAGCAGCTGTACAGCAGCTGACTGCCCAGGGCACCCTCAAGAAGACTCAGCAGCTGAAAGCAGCGGTCGATATCAAGATGAACGCAGCTTCGGGTTTAATGGAAGAACAAGAAGCAAAGCTTGCAGCAGCTCAGCAAGAAGAGGCGAAGGAGCAAAAGATTGTGGACTCGCTGACTGACAAAGCCAACGAGCAGCAGCGCGAGAGTGACGAGGTAACTGCAGCATGGAAGACAGCAATTGATACCGTGAGGCAGTCAGCAGCTGACATAGCTACTGCACATGAGGCCATCAGCAACGCACGGACCAATCGTAGCTCGACAACGGCAAAGATGGTTTTAGATGAGGGTCGTCTAGCGATGGCTCAGAGTGATTTGCAACTCCGCAAAAAGATGCTGGTATCGATCAAAGAGTCGATTAAAGGTCCAAAGAATAAACTCATGAATGAGGAAACCAAACTGAGCGCCCGGAAGAAGAATCAGCGTGCTGCAACTCGCACTGAACAAGAGGCCGAACAGGAGTTGCAACACGCAAACGGCAAAGTGTCGGCTGCTGATAAGAGTGTCGAGGAAGCTCAGGAGAATGTCCAGAATGTCGAAGCCGAACGGGCAGAGCAGCAGATTCAACAAAGCAGCTTGAAGCGCCGGGTGAGGCGAGAGCAGCTGGGGCTGACAAAGGGGGAGAAGAATGTGGAGCTAGCCACTGCAAAAAGCTCCAGCAAGAACTCTGAAGCTTCTACATCTGTTGGAGACATCACAAAGTCGAAGCACAAGCTGCTGCACGCTCAGCAAGCTGCAGGCAGGGCAGCTGCAGCAGATGAGCAGAAAACTCGACACGTGGATTTGCTGGAGGCTGCTGCAGACAAACAGTCACAGAAACTGCAAGAAGCAGTGGAGAGGCAGTCGAAGGTAGCTCAAGAGAAACAAGATGCTGTGGCACAATTCGAGTCGAAGAGAGAGCAGGTAGTTCAGATTCAAAGGCAAATTGCTGATGCTGCTGCAGCAGTGGAGCAAGGTAAGACAAAGGTAGAGCTAGCAAAGAAAATGTCGAACAAGGCAACTGCCGCAGCTGCAAGGTCACAGAAAGAAGCCAAGGCAACAGAGAAAAGAGCATCTAAAGCTGTCGAAACTGAAGCTTCTTCACACGAGCAGTCGCAGGCTGCAGATAAAGCACGCAAGCGCCTCGAAGATGCCAGTGTTGCAGCTCTCAGCAAACAAGAATTGTTGAAGGACCAAGCTGAGTCTGCTCTGACGCAGTTGGTGAGACTGAGCAGCGAGACTGAGAGAACTCAGAAGCAGAAGCTATTGGAATCAGCAAAGAGTGAAGCAGACGCACATGTTAAGAAGGCAGTTGCAGACCGCACGAGTGCATATGACGAAGTGAGGAAAGCTGCAACTACCAGTAGCACCACCTTCAAGGCCTCAGAAGACAGCCAAGACAAAGAAGACACGCAGTTAGAAGCAGCCCTCAAAAAGGCGCAATTAGATCGGCAGAGTGGGAGTGCGGCTGCCACTGCCAGCGCTGCCAAGGCCCTAGCGGATGCAGAGACCGCGCAGCAAGAGGCAACGACTTTAGCAAATACAGAGGCAGACAAAAAGCTGAGCGATGCTAAAGACAGTAAATTTGATCGTGTGCGGCATGAGCGTGAGGAAGCTCACAGCCTAGTGAAGAAAGCAGAGGAAGATGCTGACAGTATGAAAGAGCGAACAGAAAGTTTTGTCAAAGAAATGACTGATGTCGCTGATCCAAAGGACGAGGCAGCACAACAGTTGACTTTGGAAGCAGCAGCAGCTCATTCTGAGGCAGCAAAGATCACTGCTGCAAGCAACCAGACCGCATTAGAGGCGGCAGCTGCTGTAGAGGATGCTGCCATACTTGCAGTTGCTCAGCTGAATCGATCCAGTGTCAATGAATCAGCTCGAGTGATTGCAAAGGCGACGCGCGCTGTAGCTGATGAGCATTCGAAGGTGGAGGCAGAGCTCGAGAAACTGGCAACTGTTGAGACTGATGCTGATGGAGCTACCCAGTTGGTCACTGCCAGGGCTGAGGCGGTGCAGGAGTTTGCACGTGGCAACACCAAGATGGATCTCTCTGCTGCCAAAGCGGCAAGTCAAGCGATCAAGACAAGGTGGGACACACAAAATGACCATTTGGTGAAAGCAGCACTCCGCGACGCAGCGCGAATGAAACAATTGGTGGAGAGACAAGCACGCGCCAATAAAGAAGACGCTGTTGCGCAGACTGATGAAATGATTGAGCGTACCAAGGAGCGGTGTGCAAAGAAGGAGGGTAAGCCAGACCCAGTAGTCCTACTCGACGAAGCTGCTCCGGTTGAAGAGCCCCAATTCTCTGTCGAGGCAGTCCACAAAGCAGAAGCAGCACTCAAGGACCTGAACGAGCAATTGAAGCTGGCTCGAAAAGAATCCCGGACCCAGGTGATCAAGGCAAGGAGGGCGGCAGTGAAAGCAGATGAAGCTGCCACTACCTGGCGTCGGGCAACCAGGAAAGTGAAGAAGTGGCAGCGGCGACTGACCGACTACACAGCACAGGCAGCTGAAGACGCTACAAAGGCACAGCACGCAGAGCAAGCACTGGGAGTTGCCAAAGCAGAGCTAGTCACCGCTGAAAAGACATACTCCACCGCGCAAACTGAGTTGGAAGCGACAAAGAAATCACTGAGTGTAGCACAGGACAAGATGGAGCAGAAGCTGAGGGAAGCTGTCAGACAGGGTGTGCTCAAGCACAAAGAAATCAAGTGGCACCACACAGCTGCAAAAAACTTGGAGAAGGCTCAGGTGGCACTAGCACAGGCGGCAGGGGAGCTAAAAGAGGAGCAGAATAAGCTAAAGCACATGCAATACACTTTTGATGCGCAGGAGCAGATCCATAATCGGGTGGTTGAGCAAGCAAAGGCTGCAGAGAAGCACAAAGATGAAATGCAAACCAGCTTGGAGCAACGGCAGGACGGCCTTGCTGGTACAAGGACACAGCTAGTTGCCGCAGATGCAAAAGTAGTCAGCTTGGCGCTCAAGATTCGGAAGGACAGGCAGTCTGTAGCTGCTGCAGCCCATCACAAGAAGGAACAGCTGATAGTGCAGCTGGACCAGAGCACCAAGCTGGACCTTGCTAAGAGGGACCAGAGGTACGCTACACAGAAAGTCGGCACTGCCGAGCACTATGTGTCTGAGCAGCAGCGGGTCGTAGACGCTTCTGGTTCATTTGAGAAGAAGGCACAGGCTGCAGCCCACGCTGCGCAGAAAGAGAGCGCCGCCACAATCCAGGTATTGGAGCAGCAGAAGCAGGCAGTCAAGGCAGCGGAGCAAACGGTCCAGAATTCCAAGATAGAAATTGTGGCTCTCAGAAAGCAGATGCGGCAAGCAATGAAGGACCGGGACACAGGCGCTAGCAAGGCTGCTGTGGAAGCTGGCAAACTGTACAAAGATCGTGGTGCTCTGGAACAGGCGGAGCCGCTGCTTCATAAAGAGCAAGAGAAAGTCAAGTACCAGTCCGACATATTGGATGCCAAAAAGTCCGGTGCTGGCACTACCCAGGCCAAGGTGGATCAAGCCGCACAGTCAGTTTCAGTGGCACAGAAAGAACTGGAGAATGCCGAGAAGCAAGTGAGGGTCACTGGTGAAGCCCAACAGGCTGCAGCGGAAGAGATCACAAACTCCAAAGAAAGGAAGAAACAACTCCAGAAAAGACTTGAGCAAAGTTTCGAAGATGCAAGAACAGCACGCACGGCAGCAGCAGAGAAGCACAATCTTTTCTTGGCTGCACAGGTTGACGCTCAGAAAGAGCAAACTAAAGTGGCTCAGGCCAAATCAGCTGCTGCAGTGGAGCAGGCGGGCAAACAAGGCAAAGTTTCATCAGCAGAACTCCAGGAGGAACTTGCAGCAACTCAATTGAAGCAATCGAAAAGCAAGGCAAGCGCAGTAGCAAGCGTGGTTCGTATCTCCGAAGGTGAATTGAAAGAAACAGAAGAACAGCTCAGTGGCCTGAATGCGAAGAAGCAGGAGGAGGAGCAGGAGATTTCACAGCTACATAATCAGACTCAGCAAAAGCAGACAGTGCTCGCTGCACACAGGAAGGAGCATCTAGCTGCCAAGTCTGAGGCGCAGTCAATTGAGGCTAAAGGTAAGCTGATCGAAGGGCTTCTGAGCAACGAGCAGCAAATTGCAGATGACAAAAAGGCGGCGGTCAAGCAGTACCAAGCTGCGTGGGCTGATCAGAAGGCGGCGTTAGATGCGGAGGTCACTCGCACACAGAAAAGCTTACAGGAAGCACAGGACAAGCTCGCACACGCGCAGGAGCAGAATAAGGACAGCACTGCAGCCACAGCCGCTGCAAAAACTACTGAGCAGAATGCGGTCGAGGCGCAGAGCCGTGCTGAGAGGAAGATGCAGCAAGCTTCACAAGAGCTACAGCACGCCGCAACTAACGAGGGTGACCAGGAGCGGGCTCTTGTTTCGCTGCAGCAGAATCTGATAGAAGCAAAGAGCGAAGTGTCAGAGGCTGTCACCACACACCAAGCTGCAAAGGATCAAATGGACCACGATGCTAAGGGTGTGACAGCAGCAAAAGCCTTGGTTGCCGATGCTACGCAGCATCATGATGAGAGTAAAATGCAATTGGAGAATGCTCAAGAGGAGGCAGCAGATGCAAATTCAAACTTCAAGGCAGCAAGTGCAGAGGAAAGCTCGGCGATCAAAGCATCCGAGGAAGCTGAGGACACCCGAACATTTAAGGCCGAGCAACTAGCAATGGCGCAGCAAACGAAGGTCGAGGAAGATGAGACAGCAGCAGTAGCTGTGCAACATAAAGTTGCAGCCGAGGCAGCAGTGCCAGTGAATGAAGGGGTTCATGAAGACGCGTCGAGCGCGGAGCAAACTGCCCAACAAACTTTAGAGGAAGCGAAAGCCAAGTACAAAGAAGCGAGAAAGAAACAATTCGATGCCAAGGAGGTGTTAGTTAGGAAGCACGGTATTCAAGTAGACCTTCCCGCGCCAACGATATAGACTTATTTTCTCCGTGAAGAGGAGAGCTCCGATGAGGATTAAACTCAAAACTGTA
>Ga0138257_1265058_pt1 | contig 11526 bp, 12 predicted proteins | sample RNAICE20151110_2_FD_105264 | JGI IMG/M metagenome (GOLD analysis project Ga0138257, IMG submission 105264) | Metatranscriptomics of polar marine prokaryotic and eukaryotic communities from Arthur Harbor ice station, Antarctica -... | ecosystem: Environmental > Aquatic > Marine > Unclassified...
ATCATCTTTCTGATTTATTAATAATTCACTTATCAAAAACATCAAAGAAGGAGATATTTGAGGAATTTGGTGAGCTCTCACCTCTTTCCCTTGTTCGTCCTCACGGTCGTCATTCGTTGCAGGCCCTATCCACCTGCATCACGAGGCAGTGTTGATCTATGTGATGCTAATGGATTGATGAGAACAGATTAGCGGCGGTGGCCGCCTGGGGCACGGCTCACTCTGCTCCTTGTGCTCTATATATCGCTGACGTCTTCGGCTACTCCCAGTCCACGCTTCAAGGTTCTTACATCGGACTTGATCCTCACATCCAGCTCGTCTATCTTAGTCAGGATTTCTGTAAGCTTCTGGACTTGCGCAGCGTCCTGAGCTCGTTTCTGAGCGTCATTTCCGAGCTGCTCAAGCTGAACTTTGCGGTCATTCTACGTCCTGTTGAAGGGCTCAAGAGGCGCCTGAGAGAAACCACCCTTAAAGGTGACCTTTCTGCGCTTCTGCATCGTCGTCTTCAAGGTCATGAACTTTTCCTGTGCTACCCGACGTGTTTCCATGAGGGCGTGGATACGCTGGCGTTCTTGCTCTCCCTGGGCTTGCACTTCTCGCAGCTTAGCCTCCTCAGCCTCACGTCTTCGTGCCGCTCTTGCTTCGAGTTGTCCCTCGAGAGCCTCCAGCTGCCTTTGCTTCTCGTCAAGGAACTTCTGGCTCAAAGCATCATATGCCGCACTTCCCTCCTTTGCCAAAGCCTTGATGGCGTGCTTGTTCTTCTGCATGCCGTGGACTCCTGCAAGTTTTGATGCTGTCATGCTTGATTGTTTACGCAGCAGCTGCTTCTTGGACGGCGCTGAGCTACCGGCGTGCTCGAGTGCCTCTGCCTTGTGTTTCAGTTCTTCGAGCTGTTTCAGCTCCTCATCAAGCTGCTTTGCTAGTGCTTGCTCCTCTTGCGCCAATTCCACCCTCTTGGCTTGGAGCTGCTGCTCCTGCTCGACCTTGAACTCGTCCAAAGCTGCTGCAGCTTCGTCGTCAAGCTCCTCGAGGAGGTACCTTACCAAGGCGCCACCGAGCCTCTCATCCGTTACTCTCTGCCTCTCTACTAACTACGCTTCCTGCAAAGCCTGCACTTGCTCGTTCTCTTTTGCCAGTGCTCGCTCCAAGAGGGCCCGCTCGACCTCACTCTTCTTGAGCTGGTGATCTTTTTGGAGCTGCTGTAGCTCCTTGCGCTCCTCCGCAGCCAGGGCTTCTTTGCTCTCGTCGAGCTTTCGTTGAGTTGATGCGTCAACGGATCCACCGTCGGCTCCTGCCAGGGCTTCAGCAACCGCAGCTAGAGCAGCTTCCTTGGCCTTGAAGTTCTTAGCGATGACCGTCTGACCTTGCACTTTTTCTTCGAGTAGAGCTAGAACTTGGCCTTTGAGTTCATCGGCCCTCTACTTGTACAGTCTCATCAGCAGGTCGTCAAGTTCCTCGTGGTGCTTGTCATCTAGAGCTCCCAGAACAGCTGCTGGTAGCTCATCGGCTGTCTTCTCCATGAGCATTCGATCAAGATTGGCTTCAAACCTCGCATCTCTGGCTTACGCCTGTAGCTCTGCCTATTTCGTGTCCACCTCTTACTGCAATTTGGCTTGTTCGGCTCCCTACTCTGCTTTAAGCTCACGTTCTTTTTGGGCTTGAGCTCCTCGTCGTCTCTTCCGCTCAGCTAGCTTCGCTGCCAGGTTGCTAGATTAACTGCCAGATTCTGCTGCCAGTTTGGCGGCAATATCATCGTCGGTCTACTTCAACGCTGCCATCAGTGCTGCTTGGGCTTCCGGGTCTCCAGCTGCCTCTTCTTTGAGCTTCTTTTACAGCTCCTGCTTCTTTGCGACTTCGGATTTCACAGTTTCTGCTACGCCTTGGGCTGCTTTAGCGGCTTCAGCTGATGCCTTTTCAATTTCGTTGGCAAGCTCAGTATTCTCTCGTTCAGCCTCCATGGACAGTACTCTCAATGCCAGCTTCTATTCCTTCTCTACCTCGGCTTTTTGGGCTGTGGACTCATTTATTTGTTGTGTCAGCTCCTAGGCTCTAAGAGCTGCTGACTCACCCAGCTGAAGCTCTGCGGCCGGATCGTCATGCTGATCTGGGCCAGCTTCTTGATCTCTCTGCTCACCTTTAACTGAGTCTTGTGCTATGAGGCCTACCAACTAGCTCCTTTTTGCCTTTAAGTCAACCAATTCTTCCTCCTCTTTGACCTAAAGCGCCTTGAGGTCCTCCTGGGTGGCCAGTTCCTTCTCTGACTTGGCCTTATTCCTCCTATTCCTGAGACGTCTTTGCAGTTCAGTCATTTCTTTTTCACGTTGCTTATCAAGCTCCCTGTCCACCTTGTCTTGGGCACCTCTATATTCATCCAAGACTTTTGAAAATGCTGCCGACTTGTTAGCATCTTTCAGTTTGTCTTCGTACGCGGCCAGTTTATCGTGCTTCTGCTCTTTTAAGTTCTGTTCGAGAGCTTTGGTCTATGTCTCATATTCTTTATCATACTCACCACATTTCTACCGATATTCTTTGTTATGCTTCTCGACCACATCCTCTCTCGCTGCACCGTATTCTTGCTCCTTGTCTTTGATCTTGTCATCAACAGCTCCGAGGTCTACTTGAAGCTTGGCTCGTTTTCGTCTCCTGGCCTCGAGCCTCCTTTATAGCAACAGCTATTGACGAGATTTATCTCCACCAAGGGCCTTCTCCATCGATTCACAGGTTGCATCAACTTCGGCCAGCAAATTTTGAGTATCTGCTTCACTGAAGGAGCCCTGTCGCTTGAGCTTGTCTGTGAACTCCTCAACACGGTCTGCAACCTCTGCAATGGCTGTGCCAGCAACATCATCCCTATTCTTCTCTGTATTCTCTGCTTATTGAGCTGCTTCTTGTTCCTGCTATTGCTCAAATGCAGCATCTTCTGCCTGCTTCTACTTCTCAAGCTTTCGTTGCTTCTCTAAATCATCCTCATCTTCGGAGCTGGACCGAAGAGCATCATCATCAGATTCGATGACCTCTTCACCTTAGAGAGCGGCCTTGTGTTGTTCTACAAGTCTCTTCAGCTGCAGGATCTGAGTGTTGAGGTCACCAAGGCCCTCATCATCACTCAGATCGAGATGGTCGTCTTCGCTGTACAGCTTTCTGATTTCACCAACTTATCGATCAAGGCCTTCTTTGAGATTTTCGAGCTCTTCTAGATCAAGGGCTTGAACTTCTTGGCCGTTTTTGCGCTTGCTAGATGGTGGTTGGGCTTCAGCTCCCTCTTGCTGCATAGCCATGAAGGTATCGGTTTTACCTTGCTGGCGGAATTGGAATGAGGAGGCTTCTGAATTGACAGAAACAAGAGCCTTTGGGTCCTCGATATCGCTGTTCTTGAGTTTGCGGTACTGCTTTGTCTGATACATCACAGACTTTCTTGAAGGATCTTGGTCCCAATTTTTGTTATAGACGTATGAGACTATCACTGCAGTCACCAGGATAAGCACCAAGAATCCTATGCATGAAGCCAAGAACAAACTCCAATTTGGTGTGAGTGCGACATCCTCACTTACTGATGCACCTACTCGAAGCAGAGTTGACGAAGATTTAGATTCATAGATCAGACCTGCAGGGCAAGCGCCACCGCCCGCCATCACGGCTATGATCGTCTCCTTGGCAGTGTTACCTGCGTCTCTGAAGACATAAACACCAGCTTTGACGAAGGTAAATGCGAACGAGGTCGCCTTGCTGCTCTCCTTTGTGAGCTCTGCATCCAGCTTGAGGAAAGCTCCAAAATCAAATTCCTCATTGGTATTCAACAATGAGTTCTTCTGATAAACAGGATAATGCAGCTTACTAAGGCCAGAAAAGAAGACTGCAGATCCAGCAGTGAGGCATACCACGGGATTCCTGATGCTCAAGGTAGAAGCGGTTAAGTTTCTGTGCTGTAAGCCATGGCCATCTTCAACTTCACCCTGCATAAATCTTTAAGAGTGCAACTTTCTCCTCGGCAAGCCAAGGATCGTTGGTGACTGAAAGTCTGCCAGGAAATCGCCTGTCTTTTAATCCATCCCAAGATTTAGAATTCTGCAATCTGCACCATCCTTGAGCTGGCACTTAGCCATTCCAGCGAGCTGCGGTAGCGATGCTCTTTGAAATGTGAGCGTTTTTTCAGTTTTCAAGTCGGTGACCTTGACGTCTCCGGTCGCTGTGAAGATAATTCGAGGCAGATCCTCACGGCATGCGGTATCGCATACATCCTTCGCCGAGACTTTGTTGTCGCAGATGCAAACACCAAGACCACGATCTACAGCTCCGTAGCCTCCGTCGCATTGGTCCTCGCACTCGGTTGGGGCCCTACAGACGCCATTTGAATCAAGGAGCTCGTCAGCGCTACACCTCTCGTAGACCATCTTTTCACAGTCGACGTCTGAATCCTCATCAGGTGGGGAGCCATCAGCAGCTACATGGCCTGTTTGGCAAACGCATTTGCCGACATCGCGCAAAAAGATTCTGTTGAGAGCCAAGCATTGGCAGCTTGAGGAGCCTGCTTCGGAGTTTGATGATCCCTGGCACTTGCTGCACTCCGATAGGCCGACGTCGTGGCCATAACTACCAGCTGGGCAGGCAATGCAGGAGGTGATCGAGGACTGAGCGGCCCGCGGCTGATGAGTTCCTACTGGACAAGCTTTCTCTGCTCCTACTCCAGGTGGGCAGTAGTACCCCGGCGGACAGGTATAGCCCTAGTCATCGCCCACAAGGACACGCCCTGCTTCTGTATTATTATGAGGACCAGATGCGAGCCGTCTTTGCCTTCGGTTCGAGCCAGCTGCAGCACCAAGGCAGACATATCCAGGCTTGCAAGGCAAGCAGGTGTTGGCACCTGTAGGAGCATAGAAGCCGGGGTCACAAGGCCGACAGCCCGTCGCAAAATCTGTGCTTTGAATTACGCTGGAGCCAAAGTAGCCAGAGCGGCAGACGGTGGGACGAGTGGCACCTCCACCACAGTAAGTGCCGTTAGGGCACAAGACATAGAAGTCTGACGCAACCTTCGGCTGATAGAATGCCGCAGGACTGGAGAGCGGGCTTGCTGAGAGGAACGGACAGTAGGTACCTGGAGCACAGTTTCGAGTTGTTGGCGACGATGGAGGACAATAGGTCCCGTTGTTGCAGGGCTCTGGCTAAGGGCTGGCTGCTCGGCAATTATAGCCTGCTGGGCAAGCAAGGCACTCGCTGCTGTCCTCAGCACCTCGGAAGTTCAAATAAGTCCCAGCAGGACATGGGCGTGGATAGCTGGTGCTGTTGGTGGGGCAGTAATAACCAGCTTGACAGAGGTGGTCTCTGTAGTCTGCCACGCCCTCGGTGCTGCAGTATGCACCAGGAGGGCAGTCATGACAGGCACGACCTGACGTCTGAGCACGGTGGTTGTTGTACGTACCAATTCTGCAAGCCCAGGGCTCGTCAGCACCTTTCTGGCACCAATGGCCTTTTGGGCAGGGGTGGGCAGCGTTGTCCCTCGCACGGCAGTAGCTTCCAGCTGGGCAATCGACACATTGAGAGGAGCGTGTAGAGCCTCTTGCAGAAGTATAGCGACCAGCACCGCATCGAGAAGGATATATAGCTCCTGCGACACAGAAGTGACCTTTAGGGCATTGTTTAGAGCTATATGTGACGGTGCTTGACTGGGCTGTTGCAGCAGCTGCAGCCGCAACGTCCAAATGGCTGGTCAATGTCATCGTGACCAACGCAGGCAGTGTGGTTGCGCCAGAGCCGCCTTGGACGAGGGCAGACCTACTCAGGCATGTGGGTTGCGCGGCTGCTATCAGACCAAACATTTGGCTGGTGTAGTTTGCGGACCCACCCTGCCAGTTGACGTCGATCAGCTGCACCTTGGCTGCCAGAGTTGAGCAGTAGCGCCCGATCAGGCCTTCGATTGTGCCAGCAGCCACTCCTGGTAGAGAATCTTTGGCTGTTGACGCTATAGACTGGCTTGCTAGGGCCGTTGAGCTCCAGTATTGGGTGCCGTGTGCTGGAGCATCAGTCAGAAGGTATACGAAATGATCAGCAGAGGTCCTCCAACGAAGCTTGGCTGTGTCAAGGCCGTCTGTGAGTGCTTAAGACAAATCTCCTGCTACATCCGGATCACCGCTAGCGCATCCTGTCGGGATCTTGGCCGCTGCTGTGCTGAGAGCCACGATGTCTGTGGTGAAGTCGAGGATTGCGTTCTCGACCCGAGAGGTACACATAGCAACATCGTAAAAGCCAATCACAGCTGCTTCGAACGTCAGTTTAGGATGAGCCTCCGTGAGGGTGCTGCGGAAGCTCGCAAGCGTGGAGAGACTATCTAGATAGCCGGTAGTAGCTGTACTGGTAGCACTGACGTCGATCAAGAAGAGCACCTGGACGACGAGCACTGCTTCAGCTGCCGTGACTTTTCGTTCGATGGCCAAGGCACCCTGATTTGCAACAGCAGCGCCAAAGTCGCAGTAATACCCAGCGCTGCAGCTTCCTCGTCGGAGTCCCCCTTGACAGTACTCGCCTACAGGACAGTATGCACACCCGCTGGCAGATGCAAGCTTGGTAACGCCATTGTCATGCTGCCCATCTGGACATGGAGTCGGTGTGGCAGATCCAGCAGGACAATAACCTCCAGAGCAGGCAGTTCTCAGCCCGTTGGCACAGTAAAAGCCTGGTGGACAAGTCTGACATTCCGAAGAGCCCTGCCTTGGCTCATAAGTTCCTGGCTCACAGCGCAATGGGACAGACGCTCCCTCTGGACAGTATCGATCTACTGGGCACAGCGCTCCCTTGACTCCATCAGTTGGGTAAGGTGTGAGCGCCCCTTCAGTGCAGTAGTATCCTGCGGCGCAGTGTAGAAGTGGGAGCTCTGCAGGGGTCACAGCGTAGCGAGGGCAGTACTTACCTGGTGGGCAAGTTGAGCAGATCTTCTGTGCCACGTCTGCGTACTCGCCTGATGCACATGGAACGGCAATGCCTGATGCGCAGGCATGCCCTGTGGGACATTTACCAGCTGTGAGATCACCGATTTCAGCCTGGCGAGAAGGTGCTTCTTAGGTGGCACCAGAGGGGCAGTGATATCCAGCCGCACATGCTCCTGTTGCTGCAGTGAGACCTGTACCTTGGCAGTATTTGCCCTCTGGGCAAGGGATGCAATCTGCTGCACTGGCTCCACCCGTGAAAGGGCTGTATGTGCCTGCGGGGCAAGGCACAGCTTGAGCGGCCGTTGACACAGAGCTGCTCGGGCAGTACTGCCCTGCTGGGCACACAACTGGAGCAGCTAGGCCAGTGGACGCACAGAGTGTACCTGCTGGGCAACGAATACAAGCGGATTGTCCCTCGTTTGGCTGATAGAAGCCGACAGGACAAAGCTGCTCGCCGAGGACTTCCTGAACGCAGTAGTGACGAGCAGAGCAGTACTGAGCTCCTGGTGGAACAGCTGCGGAGTCGGTGGTTGGTACCGGCCTGAGGTCTCTGACACCACCAAGGCAACGGTAACCTGCACCACAGGCGTATGCGTTTGCCGCGGTGAAGCCACCATACATGGCAGCGGTGCCTCCACGTAGAGGGCAATAGTAGTTGGCGGGACAAGGCGTGCAGTCAGAAAGCTGAACTGCTCCTCCAGTGTCAAGCGTGTATGTGCCACTCGGGCAAGGCTGAGGAGCTGCGGTTCCAGCCAGGCAATATGAGCCTGCAGGGCATGCTGAACCACCAGCGGTGCTTGTGCCGGCTGGACAGTGTCTTCCAGCAGCGCAGGGCGGTGCTGCAGAAGCAGTAGCAAGGCCAGCAGTTGCACAATAGTGACCTGCTGTGCACGGTGTGCATTCTGACTGCTTGCCTTTCCCTTTGAATGGGTTGTAGGTGCCAGCAGGACAAACAGTGGCTACACTCAGGCCACTGGGACAGTAATTGCCAGCAGGACAAATAGTCGCGACTGCGTAACCAGCTGCTTGGCTAACAACGCTGCAGAAATAGCCCTCTGGACAGGCGAGGCAGGAGGCCTGGTGAGTATTGGGCTAGAATGTTCCAGCGGTGCAGGCGACTGCGGCCGCGCTACCTCCAGGACATTGGTGGCCAGCAGGACATGGTGTCCGTACGCTCGGCGTAGGACAATAGTAACCACCAGGGCAGGGAAGCGCTTGCTCTGTTGCTCCAAGCACGTTACAGATCATTCCTGGCGAGCAAGCTGAGCAATCTGCTTCGGCTTTGCCTCCTGATACCTCTCGATAGGTTCCTATTGGGCACGGTGTTGGCCAACGTGCTGCTGCGAGGCAGTAGTGGCCAGAAGGGCAAACGTCACCAGTCAGGCCATCTGTTGGCTAAGCTGTGGTCGCTCCTCCCACGCAGTACCAACCAGCAGCACATGATGCTGTCGCTGCTGCCTAACCGGGCTGCTCGCAAGCTGAGCCGGGAGGGCAGGGTTGACCAACTGCACTTCCAGCTGGGCAGATCACCCCTATCCCAGATGTACCAGTGCCTGCTGCAGTTGAAGCGCCAGCAGCGCAGTAAGTCCCTGCGACGCAAGGTGTGATCACGATGGCATCGTTTGGAGCCGCTTAGCCATTGGGAGCGCAATACTTACCGGCGGGACATTGTGAGCACTCATATGGCGTCGAGGCCGTTGTCTTTTTGGTATAGGTTCCTGCTGGGCATAGCATGGCAGCGTCGACACCAAGCGGGCAGTAATGGTCTGTTCCACACTCTCCAGTTCTGGCTGCTCCGCTGCATCTGTAACCGGCTGGGCAGGAGAGACAAGTGGTCTGGCCCTTGAGAGGCTGGTAGGTCCCTGAAGCACATGGAGTAGCGGTTATTGCTCCAGCTGCGCATGTCGCACCAGCAGGGCATAGACCAGCCGGTGGCTGAGGGCTCGATGAGCCAGCTGCGCAAATATATCCAGCCGCACACTAATCGGTTGGCGCTGCGAGTCCAGCAGAGCCACAGTACGTCCCTGCTGAGCACTATAGGCACGCTGCAGCACTGGTAGCGAGATAGGCAGGATTGTAGGTCCCAGGACCGCAAGCGACTGGCCAGCCAGAGCCTCCAACGCAATAGTAGCCAGGTCGGCACCGGTTGCCTCCGTCCGCTTCAAGAGCATCATCGGTTGGTGTGGCCGTCGATGCCCTTGCCGCGCAATAGTAACCAGCCGTACAAGTTGCATCTGGCGCTGCCAGTCCTGGCACTGTGCAAGCCTTCCCTGGAGGGCATGGCACCGGATGCACAGACCCTGTTGGGCAAGAATAGCCTGCAGGACATCGGTCGCCCATTGGTTTGCCTGTAGGTCCAAGCAGTGAAATCACAGGCTCAGCTGTGGTGCTGCCTTCTGTGCAGTAGTAGCCTTGCATGCAAGCACCAGAGACAGCGGAGAGGCCAGGTATGGCGCAGTATGAGCCAGGATCACAGAGTAGGCAGGCTGGAGCGCCAGTATTTGGAGCGTAGTATCCAGCTGCGCATGGGTGCTTGGTCGAAGATACAGTATTCGCAGGACAGAAGTGGCCAATAGGACAGGGGCCACTCAAGGAACTCTGCAAATACTGTGTGGCACCTTCGAGACAGAAGTAGCCGATGGGGCAGGCAAGGCAATCTCCTTGAGCTGCCTGGGTCTGGTAGGTGCCAGCCGGGCATGCCACTGGTGCGGAACTTCCTGTCGGGCACTTTTGTCCTGCAGCACAGACGCTGGTGGCCGGTCGAGCCTACTTTGAGCCTGTAGGGCAGAAGAAGCCAGCGTCACACGGACCTGTTGGCGCGGCCTAGCGCGCCGCTGTTCTGGGAGACGGCCAAGGAAGGGCATAGCCTTCCGCATACGCGCAGTAGGATCCTGCTGTGCAGGCCTCACAGGTGGCAGAGGAGACTGCCTTGGTTGCGCTTGAAAAGGTACCAGCAGAGCAAGGAAGAGGCCACGCAGTGGCCAATGGACAGTAGAAGCCGGGAGGGCAAGGACCTGCATCAGGCGTAGTTGTAGATGGGGCGGCAGCGAGGGTCGCTGGAGCAAGGTAGTTGGCCGGAGGGGAGCCCTCGATCGCCCGCTGGCTGCAAAAGAAGCCAGCTTGACACTCACCGGAGGGAGCTATGAGGCCTGTGGTGGCGCAATAGTACCCAGGACGGCAGGGCTTGCAATCACCTTCGGCAGCGAGGTTGAACACGTTGCTGTAAGTACCTGTTGGACAGACTGTTGGAGCTGCCGATCCTGTCGCCGAGCCAGCTGGAGTCGGGCAGTACGAGCCCTTTGGGCAGTCGAAGTAGGTGTCAGACATGCCTGGATCGGGACAGTAAAACCCAGCGGGGCAAGGCATGCAAGCAGACTGAGCCGTAAACGGGCCATAAGTACCGGCTGCGCAAGGAGTGGGAGTGGCAGCACCAGCCTCAGAGTAGTAGCCTGGGAGCGTGGTCTTCTAGTAGGGAGTCTGGGATCGGGCAGGGCAGTAATATCCTGGCGAGCAGCTTCCATCAGGCTCTGGGTTGGCTGTTCCCGCGCAGTACTTACCAGGAGGGCAAGCAGCACAGTCATATCGAGATCTTCCTCCAGTTTGGCCGTTGTAGGTTCCTGGAGGACAGTTCTGAGGACGCCGAGAGCCCATCTCGCAGTAGCCACCCTCAGGGCAGACTGAGCCAGTGACTCCATCTCTTGGAGCAGAGACGCTTGCTCCACCTATGCAGTAGGATCCAGGGTCACAGAGGCCGTCAGGGAACTCGAGGCCCGCTTGTGCGCAGTAGTGACCTGCAAGGCAAGGGCTGCAGCCAGCGAGCTCGACAAGACCTGCTGTAGCCCCAAAGGTCCCGACAGGACACTGTGCGGGCTCTGATGCTTGGCCTATGCAATAGTGACCAGGAGGACAGACGAGAGGTCGAGAAGTTGTTCCAGTGCAGTATGAGCCAGCTGGGCAGCTCTTGCAAATCCCTTGAGCTTTCTCGTCCTGGTAGTATCCGGGCTCACAAGCTTCTTGGTAGCCAGAGTGGGCACCAGCTGGGCATTTATGGCCGTGTGCACATTCGTTTGGCGCTACTTGGCGTTCGAGAGATGCTGCAGTGTCTGTGTAGTAACCGACTCCTGTGGTGAGGCATTAGGCCGCAGAGCTGAGACCAAGCGCGTTGGCGTAGGTTCCAACAGGACACGCCTAGGTGAGAGAGCGCTAGAAAGAGGCAGAACCACAATAGCGAGCCATAGGGCAAGCCACTGGGCTTGAAGCCCCTCCAGCACAATATTAACCCACCGCGCAGAGCTGAAGGGCATATTTGGCCTCGGTGAGACCTGGAGTGAGGCAGTAGTGACCAGCGCGACAGCCGAAGCACGAGCTCGATTAGGCAGGAGAGTACGTGCCAATGGGGCAGATCGTCATAGCCGTCATGCCCTGCTCTGGGCAAGAATAACCTGCAGCGCAAGGCCTGCAAGCCAAGTCCGTGGACACCCCATAGCTGCTGCGTTACCTTGGTCTGCCATCTGAGCGGAGGCATAAGGCATGTAGCTCCCGACAGGGCAACGCTGAGGAGTGACGGTCCAGCTCTTGCAGAAGTAGCCAGCAGGACACGCGGTGC
>Ga0138257_1157999_pt1 | contig 11404 bp, 20 predicted proteins | sample RNAICE20151110_2_FD_105264 | JGI IMG/M metagenome (GOLD analysis project Ga0138257, IMG submission 105264) | Metatranscriptomics of polar marine prokaryotic and eukaryotic communities from Arthur Harbor ice station, Antarctica -... | ecosystem: Environmental > Aquatic > Marine > Unclassified...
CGTAAGTATACATTGTTGGATACATCCAATGCAGGAATAAACGACAAGTAGTAATGATCAGCCCATGCAGGATGAGGCAGGTGAGTAGATTGGTGTGGGTAATGGCATAGCAGGTGGCGAGCAGGAGAACCAGCTGGTTGGGACGCCTTTGGCTGACAGGCTTAGGCTGAAGGATGAGGTTAGCTAGTTGGCCAAGAGCATCTGCACGAGCATTGCTGGCACGCACGCGCCAGTAGTGGCACTGAGGCAGCTCAACTTTATACTCGAGGCACGTTATTCGGAGGTCTGGGAGATGCTTTTGACGCCGGCAGAGCTGCTGCAGAAGCGAGAGGAGGCAGACGGCACCGAAGAGCAGCAGCCTGCTGCTCAGGCAACAAATGCTCAAGGAGCTGGCTCAAGCGATGCTGAAATGGCTGCCACTGAGCGTTCAGACCAAATCAAATCAGGCAAAGATAAAGATTAACAAGCTGAACCCCTCGTTGAGGCCACCGTGAAGCTTGATTTCTATCAGCACGTTCTAGGTGCAATCGCTGACCTAATGCTGGCCGAGGTTGCCGTCCAACCTGATTACATGGCCGAAATCATGACATTCTTCAAAACAATCATAAGTAAATATTTTGTTCGGGACACAGAATGCAAAGAGCTCGCTGACATTGCTGCCAGCATCTTTGATTGGTAGAGGACTCTACATCAACGGGTCTTTGCGGCCTATGGCTCAGCTGAGGCATAGAGGCGAGACCGAGAGATGTCAGCAGCGACGAAGAGGGTGGCAAAGGAGCGGAATTGGCGAGTTAATGAGCTCAAAGTAGGAGATGTAGTAGATGTGATTAAGGTCGCGCAAGTCCGAGATCTCCAGATTTCAGCCTGGAGTCGAGGAACTGTGATTTTCAAGGGTGTCTTCGAAGACGAGGAGGCCAAAGGAGATGAAATCGAAGCAGAGAATGTCGACCCAATGACAAATGTCAAAATTGAGATCAAATATGACTGTGATCGAGAAGCTCTGACGAGGAGATTTGACCTGGATGACTGGCAAGTGGCACCAGCAGGGACCTACGTTGACGACTTTGATTGGAGATATGAGCTCAAGGCAGGTGACTTCGTTGATTGCATGGACGATGAGAAGGATTGGTACAAGGCCACGATACTGGCCACCAGAAGCAGCGAGAACGCAGATGGGCAAGCAATACCAGAAATTTATGTTGGTTTCAGAACGTTTGAGGAGGAAGGATCAAAAACAGATGATGATGGTAGAAAGTTCTTTGGCTGGAGCGAGCGATATGATGCGTGGTATGGAGTCACAGACCCTCAGGTGCAGAGATTCCATTCTTGCCATTTGTAATATAGGAAGGTCGAGGCCTCCAACAGAGTATATGACAAACCAAGCGAGCTCGACGATCGAGAAGACAGTCTACACTCAACGAAAGCATTGACAGCCTTTGCTGCACCTCGTTCCAAGTTTTTTGCGAGGTCCCAAATCATTGTGGATGCTCTCAATGAATTCGGGCAGCAAGGTGGCTTTACGAAGATCCTCGACATGATGAGATCGGCTGCTGCTGGTAACTTCCATCTTTCACTCACCCACTTGGTATCCTTGTGTACCTTCTTGTGCAAGACTCAGCCAATGTGGCACAAGCAGTTTGCATGCAGCTATATCCAGGAGTTGACGAAAGCGTTGCTGCAGGTGCTTTGCTATATCAACGAGGAAGCTACAGATGCCAACAAGCACCAGTTGATACTCGGACCGTGCCAAGAGGATGCCTTCTAGGCCTCGGTGCTCGAGATGATGATCAACATGCTCGTTGATCCTATTTGGAGGAGATACTACACCCTTGAGATGCTCAGCAAGATCCAGAGCGAATACAGACTCGAGATTGGGACAGCACTGCTGCGCCTTCCAAGTCTGAAGAAAAGGATCCAAGGCATCAAGTACATCAACGAGGCCATCCGCACAGTCAGATAGGCATACGCGTAGCACAAGCTGCTCACCAGCAAAGAGGTCATCGTGACTCTGAGAGATCTGGATGTGATGGGTCAGATCTTTGGTGAGCATACTCATTATGAACTTGTGCACCGATCATCAGACCTCATCAGGCTGCTCTTCAACGAGAGAGAGATCAAAGAAGGCGAGATAGATATGATCTGGAATGCTTGCAGCAAACAGGGTGAGCAAATCAAGCTGGAGATTTACAAGATTATTCTGGAAGTCCTTCGAGCTGCATACAGCACCATGACTGATGAGACAAAGGAGCACTTCATCGACAAAATGGCTGCGATGCCACCTGCTCAGGTCATCGAGAAGGACATCGAGATAGTCACCGAGCTTGGAAAGAAAGGAGGTGTGGCATTCATGCCTCCTGAAGGTCACGTCGTCAAAGCTGCTCAGCTGCTGTGGTCTATCGCTGTACTGGAGAAGCCTTACTCCATCTCAGTCACGCAAATGGCTCGCAAGAAATTCTGTGAACAGGTCCAATCCTGGGATGACAGCTTCAAGGAGACATATGTTCGTCGCTGCCTTGAAAATATCTCCAATAGGAAGTTTCCGCTGTAAAATCTGAAGATTGCTATGAAATTGATCGAGAAGATGAGCCAGAGCAGCTACCCAGCAGGAAAGAGAACAAGACAGGACTTCGCCAGAGATCTGGTTGAGACTCAGGATTTCGTAGGCATGATCATCGAGGATCTCGATGCATACATAGACTTTGCCAACACGATGGTGAACAAGGGTGAGTTGACAGCAGAGAACCTCAAGACCCTCGAGCTTGGCAACAATCATCATTTCCCTCATGTCAAGAACCTCGGAAGCAGACTCAAAAGGCTCGGAGCCCTCCTCCTCTACTCGAAGACGAGGTTGACAAGCGAGCAAATCTCCTCGCTCTGGGACATCCTGATCACTAAATCTGAGCTTCGAGAGCACGACCAGAACATCTTCTTCAATTGGTTCAAGACTTTACTCGGCAAAGACTAGAAGAAGGTCTTGACTGAAGAGCTCATGATTGACCTTTTCAGGCAGAAGATAGTGCCGAGTGACCTCAAAATGCTGAAGTCACTGAGAGTGAATGGGCTGGAGTGCATAGTACGGCTATTCGTGCTTGTCAACGAGCTGCAAGGTAATGTGCTGGACCTAGACCCCCAGTCACAGTCTGGCGAGTCCACATGGCAGCAGTCATATGCTGGCTATCAAATCGGCGCTGGTGGACAAGGAGGAGTGAACCAGCCGTACAGCTCTGGCTACTAGGCTGCTCAGCAAGAAGATAACGACAACACAAACAACACAGCCAAAGCGAGATTCAACCGCTTCCGAGTGAATATTTTGCCTCAGGATCTGGAGGGCATCAACATCTTGTGGTCCTTGCTGCAAGCCTGTGATACGAGCAACTCAAGCTTGTTCTACATGATCCAGCGGACCTTAATCAACATTTACTCCAATCTATCTACAACGCTTGACTCTGAGAGATAATTCATCAATGACAGCTATATGAAGGAGTGCCTCTCCTGCTTGAAGAGCATGCACGCTGACAGCTCGACAGCGAGATCTGAAAAGCAAAAGAGAGACTCGCTCAAGTTCATCTGCCAGATGATGTCCACGTTTTTCGAAGGTACCGAAGAAAGTGGAATTGGCAAGTTGAGGATGCACAGGCAGCTTGAATATGGCGAGTTTCTCCAAAAGATAGTCGTGGAAACCAAAATGCCATTCAGACGAGGCAAGGATGCCAATTTCATTGAGATTAGCACATATGCGAACATGACTGTGTGGGAATTGAAGTCAATTATTGCGAAGCATACAAACTCAAGTCCACTGTGCATCACTCTCAAGCGATCAGATTCAAAGAAGCCAGAGATCAAAGACTTCAGAAATTGCAAGTTACTCAGTGATTTGAAGTTCACTGATCATGAAACGCTCAGCGTCATGCGAGCACGAGCTCCGGATGTAGCCAAGGTACCTCTCATTGACAAAGATGGAAAGGTCGTCGAGGAGCTCAGAGCCATTATCTAATCATGGTTTGAGACGTATTCAGTCGAGCTCACCAAGGACGAGATCATTGAGATCTCCAAGAGAGGAGCACAACCAGATTCTTTGACCCCAGAGTATATAGCTTCTCTCCCAGATAAGGCGAGAGCAATGACCAGAGAAACCTGTGCTCAGTTCGCAGAAGCAATCACGACGTTGCAAGAAATCGATGTCGATGACTACCGAGTAACCACTCTGTTTGACAAGTACAGTCGACGACTCGGCTGCGGTCACTTGATCGTGGAGGAAGAATTGCTGACCTTTTACCAAGAGAAAGCATCAAATACGGACGAAGTAGTCAGGCAGAATTTGCATCACCAAGGCATTGCAAATGACTTGAAGCCACGGATTGACGTTGATGGGCTCACATCCGAAACTGATGAGAGAATTGTCAAAGATGAGACCACCCTACCAAGGGCTAAGCTCGCCTCAAACCATGCGCTCTTTGCTCAGCTCCTTCAGCTCGTCGAAAGCTCACACGGCGATGAAGCTGAAGGAATCTGGGATTTGCTGATGAACTTGCAAACAAACAGCTAGATGTACGAGCAAATCCTGAATAATGAAAACCTGGAGAGCTTATTAGGTCTGGATACCTCGGAGACTAGCTCTGCCGCCAAGCTTTACAAGGTGCGATACTGTCTGCAGATTATCTCGTCATTGATCTTTGAGTACAAGCAGCAGAGTGGAGGTGAAGTCATACTGTACGTTGAGAATCTCAAGAAGAATGTAGCTGAAAAGGGTAATACGGGGAGCTCCAGCAATGGTGCTGTACCTCATGTACAAGGAGCAGGAGAGCCCAAACAGAATGCCATGCCTGTTGATAATTATGACAAGGACTTTCCTGCATTGACTCAAGACGGTGCAACAAGCCCAAAAGGAGGACAGGACAACGATACTTTAGAGCCAGCAAGCCCAAGTGGAAGTTAAAATGGTGAATTTCAGAAGCAAAGTGATAATCAGGATCCGCTCGAGGTGGAAAACGCCAATAATAATGACAAGGCTGAGGAAGAGCTTACAAATACAGCAGAAGCTATCCCGCTGCCTTATCATGGACCCCTCCTTCCAGGCAACGAGCAGGCGCAGACTCCTCGCCATGATGGAGTCCCACTGCCCCCAAAAAGTGCAATAGCGGATATTGGAGCACCGAATGAAAGCAACACCCTGCAAAACCATAAATCTGTTGATGATTTTGTCGGTAACCAGATAAGACTGCCATTGGCGAATTCACCAGCTGCCACCGAACCCGAACTCGAGAGAAGAAAACAATGGCTTCCACAATTCTTAGCTCAAGGAGGCTTGAGCAAACTCATCTCTTTGCTAAAGGATCTTGCCCAATATCATTCCAAGATTGAAAGCACAAAGTCCACAGAAAACCAAAGCAGTGGACAAGTGGACAATAAGATCGCAAAAAGATGTCTCCATGAGGTGATGGACATGATCAAAGTCCTGCTCGTGAGCTCCTTCTGTGCCAGTTCTGCCAACTAGGACATCGCTCTCTCTTTGTAAAGAAAAATGAGCAGCTGCTCAGGCAATGCTGGCCAAGAAGATGTCGTAATGGAGTCATCCCAAGACAAGAATAAAGAGAATCAAGCTGCTGGTGGAAATCAAGGCACAGAAGCAGCCTCGGAGACCAATCAAAGCAAACAAAAGAAGAACAAGCTGCAAGAAGAGCAAGAAAATACACAAGAGGAAATGAAGCCTTTGATCTACTTCTCAAAAACCGAAATGACCTTGGTCTCGATTTTCAGCTTTCTTTAGGGCTGGACAGCTTCCAAATTGAATTGCTGAGCATTCTGGCTGAATTCATGGCCAAGAAGGATCCCAAAGGTGATGATAGAGAAATCGTCAACCAAGGCTTGAGTATTTGGATGAGCTGCCTTGCTTCTGATCCCAAGTTGTTCAATCGAATCTATACCGACATCGAAAAGCTCAATGGCAATATTCAAGTCAATTAAGACATCTCCGAGGATGGCCCTCTTGTTTTTTCAACCATTTTGATCGAAAAAGGTCTTGTTTCGAGTGACCCAAAAATGCGAGAATCCTTTATCAGTGCCATCAGATTCATCGTCGAGTCGATCCAATCACCACAGTTGCATGATTAGCCTTTCAAGTTCTTCATTCGATTGCTGCTCTCAAAGCTGGATTATGTGCAGCACAAGGCAGGCTCCAGACACACGAAGCTCTACTTCTTGCTCATTCGAGAGTTGCTTCCAATCTATTTTGATTCTCAGCTCGGACTTCAAGCTGTGAATTTCCAGGAGATATTTGATTCGTCAATGCTGCTCAAGGATGTCATATAGCGTCTGTAGACATATGAACCAACCGAAAAGAGGAGCAGCTTCTTGGAGGATTATACGCTCATCGGGCTCATTGATATGGTCACCATATTGATTGAGCGAAGGCCAACAGCATTGAATGAAGCTGAAACTCGGGATCTGGCCACGATGATTCTTGAAAGGTGCCTATTCAGCTTGAAATTTGAAGCCATTGATTAACATATTACTCAAAATGTACATTTGGAGCCAATAGAGCGCAAGCAAATCAACAAGTGTCATGCCAAGGAGAGCATCTAGGCATCCTTCAATCTCTTGCTCACGATTTGCAAGACGAACAAAGTTCCAGGTTTGACCGAAGAAGTCCTCGAGAACTACTGGCTGAGGTAGATCCACGCTGTTGATAAGCCTGAGAAGCCAGGTTTCTCTCCTCAATCTGATGGACGAAGCTGGAACGGCTACTGTGGCATCAAGAATTTGGGGGCAGTGTGCTATATGAACTCGATGTTGCAGCAGTTTTACAGCGTGCCAACTTTGCGATACTGCCTGCTTGCCGCATTTGACCGCCAGCCAGACAATATCGCTGAGCATGAAGGCCAAGATGTCGATGATAACGTCCTGCATCAACTGATGGATATGTATGGCTTCCTCTTGCTCTCAGATCGCCAGTATTACGACCCGACGCCGTTCTGCTTCAGCTTCAAGCAATTTGATGGCCAGCCAACAAATGTCCGAGAGCAGAAAGATGCTCAAGAGTTCCTCAACCTCGGTTTCGATCGGCTGGAGATGCTCCTCAAAGACACCAGCCAGAAGTACCTCCTGAAAAATGTTTTTGGAGGTCAGACCTGCTCAATGCTGCGATGCAAAAACTGCGGCAATTTGAGATAAACCATTGAAGATTTCTATAATCTCACAGTAACTGTCCAAGATCAAAGGTCGATCTACGACGGCTTGCGCAAGCTCTGCGATGGTGAAATCATCGCCGACTATGCCTGCGAAGCCTGCAGCCAAAGGGTGGAGCTGGAGAAGAAGGCCGCCATCGACAAGCTGCCCAATACACTCATCGTGCATCTCGCACGAATCATTTTTGACTTCGACACGCTCAGGAACGTCAAGCTGAACAACCGGGTCGAGTTCCCCAATGTGCTGAATCTCAAAGAATTCACGACCAAGGAAATCCTGAAGAGGGACAAGAAAGCTGCCTCTATAGAAAAGAGAAAGAGCCAGCAAAGGTAGAGTTCCCAGACAGGATAGCCAAGAGGCGAGGACGCCAAGGAAGATGATGAAGGAGTTGATCCCGCTTCACGGCTGGATGATGGAGCTCAAGCCGATCCTGACCTTCTCGATGAGGAAGCACAACTCTCTGATGTCGAAGAAGAAGCCCAGAAGGGGCAGGATGATAGTGACTTTGAGTTCAAGTTGGTGGGCGTTGTGTGCCACATGGGCTCTGCTGATGCAGGACACTATCTCTCATACATCAACGTCGAACGAGACCGTGAAAACAGCGACAACCTCGGCAACAAGACGAGAGAAAGCTGGCTGTAAACCGAGAAGCAGAAGTGGCATGAGTTCAATGACCGCACCGTACAGAGCTTCACCTTCAATCAACTAGAGTAGACCTGCTTTGGTGGACAACAGAATCAGAATGCATATATGCTTGTTTATGAGAGAAGAGTCAAAGAAAAGATGAAAGTGGTCATCTCTGAAGATGTGATGCGAGCTCTAGCTTGCGATGGTACCGCAATGACTAGTGCAGATAACCATCTTTTCTAGGTCTTTCCAAAACTCAGAGACCAAATGGTTGCTAACAGAGATGATGTCGTCCATTATGACTCTGAAAAAGAAGAGCATTATGCTCTCGTTGACTTCGATGACGCCAGAAAATTTGTACCAAACAAGATTTACAAAAAGGTTCATCGAGACAATTTGAAATTCCTTTGTGAAAAGCAGGTATTCTCTGATGCATTTTACAAATGTACACTTGAGCTTCTTCAGCTGAGCATGCAACAAGCTCCTCGAGATGCGATATCATGGGAGATCAAAAGAAATTCCAGCTGATTTACAAAATCGTAGATCGTGTTATGTTCGACCTGCTTGTGAATTCCCAAGCAATTGCATAGCTGAAAGGCATGACAGACGTACTTGTAGTACTTCTGTCAAAATCTGATGAGGCTGTTATGCATCTTGTAAAGAATCGTGTTTTTGCACCAAAGGAGTCCCTTGGTAAAGATGAGAAAAACTTCTTCGAAATGCTTGCTTCCCATCAGGAGAAGGAGGTTAGAGTCATGGCTTCCACTACTCTTTGCTTTGCGTTGAACCGGCTGCTCCAGATAGGTGGAGAAGAGTGCATGGACTTTATTGACAAGGCGGTGACTCAAGTGCTCGATTTGATGCCTTAGGAGTGCTAAAAGCATTGGATGAAGCTTGAAACGTATTTGGGATTCATTTACGACTTGGCAAAGTCACATATAGAATTTCTTCACATCTTGACCAAGAAATAGGTCGTCACCAGATTGATGGACTTGATGTGCAAGTACAATGCGGCCAGCCTGGTCTATGTGCAAGCAAATCCACCCCTCGAGAACCTGGTGCTCACCGTCAGCTTCATTGTCAGGAGCATGCCCTGCATCGTGGACCCTCTTGACTTGGTCAACGTGGCTGACTCCGGTGAAAGCGACAAACAGGCTCTGACTCTTCTCATGATGGAGGAAAGAGGACACAGCCACTTCTACAAGCCACTGCAGGAGTCATTTCCTCTGCAAGAGCTCACAGCTGAGCAGACCCAGCTACTTCTTCCTGAAGACTGCTTGAAGTCCCTCTTCATCCACCTAAAGCAATTCAAGCTATTCTACTCAAATGCTTCTAAACATGGATATGAAAGTGAAGAATTTGCAAAATTTGTAGCTCATATCAGCTATAAGAACAAGGAGCTCTCCAAAAAGATGGCCAAACATATTTTGAAAGGCACGAACAAAAGCACTGCAGAGGAGATTGGTCCATTCTTGGAGTTGATGAAATAGTTCCTCACCATCGATGACGAATACTTTGAGCACAGGATGGAATGGATATTTGGAGTCGCTGACCAGGTGGTCAAATCCAATAGCTACCAGATGTACAACTAGCATCCCAAGGTGGGAGTGGCCTTCGCTGACTCCGTAAGCACAGCGGTGTGCAGGTACTTCTCTCCAATTCTCAAGAGTGCATCCTCTCTGTATGGCAGCAAAGAAAGTGCCCTGCAGGCGCTGCTTGCCAATCGAAGGAGCCAAAGCCAAGGTGTCTTGTCCAGCCTGAAGGCCATCCTTGAAGCAACGTTGGCCGATAAGCAGAAAAGAGTCCTCCGATATCTGAAATGCATGGATGCACCAACATACCAGTACGCTCGCTACTGGGACTGGATCAAGCCTTGGGTAGAAAGTGAAGTGCAAGCCAATACAACGAACTAGCACATTCCTGCCTACCGAGCTGAGCTGGAGCTCTCGATCAATGTTCTCAGCCTCCTTGAAGAAATCGAACATCAGGAAGCAGAGCAAAAGAGTGAGGCTGGACCGATATAGGCCCAGCCTGGTGATGTGATCCACTACCCTGAAGATGATGGTGGACCAAAGCCATATGTCATGTGGGAGATGCAGTCGTATGAGCAGGTTGGCAGCCAGGAAGATGAGCAAGCAAAGATCACGGTGACTCTCACCGCTGCCACCTGCAGCGTATCGATGGGCATGCCAACTGGCGTGGACAACTTTGCTCTGCTTGATGCCTTCCAGCCCGCCGGATACCAGGGCGTACAAAGCTATGGTGGAAGTGGATCTGGATCGATGGGTGGTAAAGCGCAGCACAACATCATGAAGAGGAACCAGAACTAGAGGAACTATGGCAGAGGTGCTGGAGGACGAAGGATTGGTGCTGGAAGCCACGCAACAAGAGGTCGTCAACAGCGATCGACAGGTCAAACGCAGTAGAAATCGAGACAGCAAAGGAAAAAGGCAAAGACTCACGACAATGATGCTGACTCAGAGGAAGATGCCTTATCCAATGAAGCTCAGCCAGCAGCTCACAATATCGGCACCGCAGAAAAGAGGACTGTGCGCTTCGCTGATGCCGGTACTAATGATGCTCCAGACAGCACTGCGGACATGTATCAATAATATGAGTAGGAGCCATAGACCCAATACGCACAAGAGGATAGAGCTCTCTCAGGTTTCGAGGAGGAGCGTGAAGCAAACTCTGATGTGCATGGGGTGCTGGATGGCGACCAGTGGTATAGCTATGACAATGGGTCATAAGGCAAGGGTGCTGGAGCCATTACTGGAGCCGGTGAAGCAGCTGGCGTCCCAGAAGGCTGCTTTGGAGTAAATGATGATGGCGCTGAGGAAGCCAGAAAAGAAGCCACTGGAGCTCAGGATATGGAGGTCGGCGAAGAGGTTGCTCACGACGGTGGGCTGAATGAGGGAGAGGAACAGCCTCAAGGTGCTCAGGACGCAGATGGAGGCGGCTCGGACGCAGATATGGCCGGAGGAGTTACGGGAGCAGCTGGGGATGATGGCATGGACGAGAACGATGACAACGACGATGCTTCCCAATTCCAGCAGTTCTCCAGCCAATGCCTGCGCTCATTCAAAGTCGAGAACCATGGCAACACCAGCAAGGTCATTGAGCTCAGAATCACGCCACGATCTGCCAAGCTCAACTTCAAATGCCCTGTCTCCACCATTCCGTGCCAGGTCTTCTCGAACTCGAGCACCGCCGTCATCCATTTGACCAAGCTCGACCCTACCATCGACGACTGGGGTGACTTCGACTGGAGCTTCATCGTCCGTGACAAGCAGGCCTCCACCTACGTGAGCATCACGAACACCACCAACAACTACCAGGCCATCACCAATGACGCCTCTCCTCCCTCTACCGGTGGCGCAGCTGCCACTTGGTACGACAACGCCGGTGACGCCACCTACAGCGCTGCTGAAAAAGCTTGCCCACAGTTCACCTTCTTGAACCCAGCCACCGCTTCCAGCTGTGGAATCTGCCTTGCCAACCTCTGAGAGTGCCAATGATTGGAAAAGAAGAGATCATAAAGAAATTATAATTAAAAATGAATTTAATGAATGAATGAAAAACGAATTAGCAA
>Ga0138257_1102871_pt1 | contig 11338 bp, 2 predicted proteins | sample RNAICE20151110_2_FD_105264 | JGI IMG/M metagenome (GOLD analysis project Ga0138257, IMG submission 105264) | Metatranscriptomics of polar marine prokaryotic and eukaryotic communities from Arthur Harbor ice station, Antarctica -... | ecosystem: Environmental > Aquatic > Marine > Unclassified...
AGTGCCAATGATGTCTTTGTACTTTCCTGCCGCACACTGTGTACACTCTTCACAGACTTCCAGTGTGCATTCTTCTCCCTCAATACACTCGTCGCATTTTTGCAGCTCCCATTCGTCAGCCGCCAGCAAACCATTGTCGGGGCTGATTCTTCTATAACCAGTGGGACATGTCTTTAGCTTGTAGACGCCATCCTGAGGCGTCCACACCGAATCTGGCACTACTTTGATTACCACATTGTCACCCCGGCATTCAAGGCCTGGAGGGCACTTTTCGCACTTGTCTGCGTCGGGATCTATGATGTATTGATTGTCAAGGCATTTGTGGCACCTTCCTTCGTCATGTGTGTTATTCATCGTCTGATAGCCGGCTGGGCAACTTATAAGATGAAAGACTTCATTTCGAAGATATGCGTTTGAGCGTTCCCAAATTCCGACGATCGGGACAAGAGCGCGTCTGGAGGCATCGGGACACTTCCAAAGACCTGAACGAGGACCATGAACAGTGGCATTTGAGTTGAGGGCACAGGATCTTCCAAAATTACAGCCTGCTCCCACAGGACACAGCGAGCATACCGATCCGGACATGTAAAACGCTTCAGCACAAATGCATGTTGTAATAGCGATTTGCGCATTGTTGCCTCGAGTATCAGCTCCTTCTGGGCAAGGTAAACAGTCACCCAGGTTTCTTGCTCCTTGAGTCGTGCGGTATGTATCAGCTGGGCATGGTGTGCATGCAATAGGCCCTTTCACTGATTTGTAGAAGCCAGCAGGACATGCGGTGCACTTAACACACGGTGGGGTAATGCATTCCATGCCTTTGTCGCACGGCACACACTTTTGTAACTCAGGCTTGAAGACGCCATCCATTCCATTGTATATCTGATATCCAAAAGGACAGCTCTGCAGTCTAAAAATGGGGCCATTTGCGGTCCAATTGCCTTTTTCTACGCCTTCGATTTTGCCAGACGGCAATTCTACAATGTCAACTGTGTCATCGCCATCACATGTCAAACCTGGCGGGCACTCGTAGCATGCATCACTGGGGACGTTGCTGATAATCTTGTAATAAGCTTTATCGCAGAGGCAATTCCTCCAGGATGTCTGCGCTTTGTTGCCGCCTGTATTCGACCCGGCGACGCAATCTTGGCAGTCTCCAAGCTCTCGCGCACCAGGATCCTCACGGTATGTGTTGGGGGGCATAGCTGGCACGATTCTGTTGACTTGGCTGATTTAAACTTGCCGGGAGCACATTGCACGCAGGTTGTACACGGCGGTGTGGTGCATTCCGCGCCTTTATCGCACATGTCGCACTGTTGGAGTTCTTCATTGAAAACACCGTCATTCCCATTATAAACAGCCATGCCATATGGACAAGTGTCGAGCTTGAAAATGGGTCCTTGTATTTGCCAAACGGATTCGTTCACTACCTTTGTCATTGATTCATCGCCATAACATGTCAACCCAGGGGGGCACACCTGGCATTCGTCTGTTATTATGTCGTATACCAACCTATAGAAAATGTCATCGCAAAGACAACTCTTCCAATGGGTCTGCCCTTTTTGGCCTTTCGTGCCGGACTTGGGGAGACAATCTTGGCAGTTGACTAGCTCGCTTGCTCCTGGAAGCATCCTGTATGTATTGGGAGGGCAGGCTTGGCAAGGTTCCGTTGACCTGGCAGATTTGAATGTTCCAGGTGCGCATAACGTGCACACCTCGCATTCAGCAAAGTTGCACTCTTCTCCCTTGTCGCACATTTCGCAGATTTGAAGGTCATGATCGAATACAGAGGGATCCTGTACACTTGCATTGATTTTTTTGTAGCCTGTTGGACAGACGGTGAGTTTGTATAGGTCGTTCGTTACATTCCACACACCCGTTCCAAACGCAACCTCGTCTGAGCCTGCAATACAGTCGCCTCCCGCCGGACACTGAAGGCAAGATGGATCATGGAATAGAGCACTTACTATGGGTGCTGATGGGGGGCGGCTCAGCGGACTCAACGAGTACGTCCCTGGTTTGCAAATTGCGCATCTCCCTGTCCGATACTGCAAATCAGCACTGCCGAAGAGACTGAGAATTGATCCTGGAAGACAGACACGTTTTCCAGCATGAAACTCAACGGAAACGATAGTCGATGTCATCCAGCGTGAGGAAACGATGTCCTTGCCCTGGATGAAAATTTGTGGCTGTCGCAACATGGTCGTGATGCCGTCACCGTCTGCAGACACTTTTGTGTAGCTCGGTGTAAGCGATATTTCAAATGTGCCTTCTCCTAATGTGAGCTCACTGAACTTCTGGCCCGCAAGCGTGGCAGACGGGTCCGGAAACACGCTTCCGTGCAAGCTCGTCAGCACCGAGATACCAGACTGCGAATCGCTGGTTATTTTTTGATTGTACTGGTCTTTCTTTTTTACTTTCAGATGGAAAACAGTGCCGGCATATGCTTTGTTTGTTGGTGACGGTACGTCTTCTACCAACAGATAACTGTATTCAGTGCCCACGCAAGCTCCATAATGTGCGGTATTGTTGCGATTTAAAAATCCACATATCCCAGTCGCGTGGTCGCCCAATCCGAGATACACGCCCGTGTTTGTGGACATGAGATGTCTTCTGGATGTAGAAACACGCCCATCCCTGGCTTTTTGGAAGGCTGAAATGATAGGTGTTCTCATTTGACGGGGACTTGATTTACTCGTATCATCGTAGAGGTGATTACGGCTGCTAACAAAGGACACTGTCGACCCCTTGGATTTGATTGACGGTTGGCTTCGGGTTGACATCAAACGACGGCTAGACTGTCCTACAAGGCACAGCCATTCCTCCTTGCTTCTATTGAAAACGGGCAACGAGTTTGCAGGGCACGGCTCACAAAGAAAAAGCTCATGAAATCCTCGGTCTGATCCCGCACGGTAAAAGCCCGGATCACACTTACAGGTCGAAATATTACTGTTTGCACCGGCTAATGAGTTGGAATTTGCAGGACATGCCGAACAGTTAGAATTAATAGGAGGAGCAGGTTTCGCGGCGTCGTTGCACGTTTTGGCGACCCAACAGAACTTGTCTTTAGCGCACTCGTTCGTAGTCGCGCTGGTGTCACACTTGCAAGCGCTAGTGATGGCGGTAGTATCAGAGGCCGTGCAATCCGTGGTGCTGCTGCCTCCGCCTCCGCCGCCTCCGCCGCCTCCGCCGCCTCCGCCGCCACTCCGCCGATTGCTCCTCCTCCTTCCTGCTCCTCCTGAAGACGGAGTATCATCTTCGAGGAGCAATCGGCGGGATGAGGATGCCCCATCTCCTTCCGCCCAATAATCCAGCCCGTTACAAACCTCTCCGTTGCAATATAAACCGTTACAGCCACATCCCACGCTTGACGTGCATAACGTGCATGTCACTGTGCTGTGATCCATGTAGTAGCTGACAGGGCACTTGCAAGCAGAGAGACCTGGGGGGTCACCACTGTTGGACGTTGACAAACGAGGACATGCCACGCACTGGCCTGAAGATGTCCTCCAGTACCCAGCATTACATTCGCAATCTCCTCCCGCCTCTGAGACAGAGTTTTCTATGCAAGCAACGCAGATGTGCATTATTCTATACAAGGCATCATCGAAGCTTTCCTCCTTGTAAAAGCCAGCATCGCACGTACATGAAGCAGGATCAGAGCTTCCAGACACTGAAGTGGAGCTGTCAGGGCATGCCTCGCAGCCGCCGGGGTTCCGTGGGTCTCCAAAGTAGTTTTCTTTACATGGACACTCTCCTGAGGCGGTGCATTCTGTGCATGTTGAATACCCGTCTCCGGTGAATCCTTCATTGCACACGCAGCCCTGAGCAGAGCTCCCTTGGGCTGATTTTGAATCTGCATGGCAATCATTGCAAAACTGTGCTCGTCCGTTTGAGAAGGTGCTGGCTGGACAAATGTTGCAAGAGGTGCTTGCGTTGTCGTTGGCATAGGTCCCGGCTGGGCAGCTTGTACAGAAGCTCTCTCCTGCAAACTGGCTGTAAGTGCCCAGTGGACAGCTAGTGCAATTTGATATTGTAATGTGGTCTGTGAAGGGCTTGTATTTCCCGCGCGGGCACAAACTGCACACAGTTTGATTTATGTTGATTGAATATTTGCCGGGAGTACATACGCCAGTGCAATCCAACAGGGAAGTCGAGCCAGTGTGGAGGGTGATTGACAGATCGGTTGGGCATCGGATGCACACCGAGTCTGATGTCGCACCGATTGCCGCGGAGTATGTGCCCGCAGGACAATTCATACATGTGTGGAAGCCCTGTCCGGTTGCGTTGCCCGAGGAAGCATAGGTGCCAGGTTCACACGCAGAGCAGCTCGTCTGACCCACACGGGTAGTGTAATATCCAGCTGCACATTCAAGGCAAGTAATATTTGAGGTCGCCTTTCGATTGGTAGGGGAGTATTTTCCAGTATCACAGTTTAGGCAGTCGTTTGAGTCTTTCCCTGCATTGTTGGGATGTTTGGAGTATTTGCCAACTGGGCATTCTTTACATCTAGTGGAGCCTGGATTTGAATACGTCCCGTTCCCACAACTTAAGCACACAGACGAAGATGTGGCCCCAGTTTCTGTCCCATAAGTCCCGCCTTCGCACTTTGTACACACATCAGAGGTCTGTCCTACAGAAGATCCGGTATTCGCGTAGTATCCTGGGCTACACAGGACACAAAACGACTGTCCAGCCTTGCTCTGAAAAGAGCCTGCGACACACGACCGGCAAGAGGACTTGCCTTTCTCGTCTTCGAATTTACCCTTTTGACATAATGTGCATTCGATATCGCCATTGTTTTCCGAAAACGATCCTTCTGAACAAGTCATGCAGTATCCGCTTCCAGTGTTTTTCTTGTACCTGCCTTTGACACACTGATTGCACAGTGCATTTTGTCCTTGACCGCTCCCTCCATAGCCTGACAGGCACACACACAGCCTTTCAGAAACAGATCCTATTTCCTCGGTGGAAGTTTGGGCGGGACAGACTGTGCATTCCTGGTCAGAAATGGTTTGCTTGAACTGACCGACAACACACAAGGTGCAGATCTTGCTGGAGCCAGAACCAGAACTTGCATAACCCGGCGAACACTTACAGTCGTCAATCATGGTCCTGCTCGAGCTGTATTCGGATTTTGGCAGAATAGTGTTCATGTTTTCGGGGCACGCCAGGCACCAACTTGTGTTGAAGGCATAGGTTCCAGCAGGACAGGAAACATAGCAGGCGGAAGCGGTTGTCGACCCCAAAGGAGAGGCCTGATCGCGATATGGGCATTCTACACACGTTGAAGAACCGTCAGAATCTTGATATTTGCCTGACCCACAGCTTTGGCAGTCGTCAACATTGCCGACGTTACCTGGTGCACAGCACTCGTCGACTGTGCTGCCAGATCTGTCAGAGTATTTCCCTGCAGGGCACTCAGAGCAATCGGAATTGTAGTCAGGAGCAGCCGTACACGTGTCCGTTACGGCAGAACACACGGAAGTGGACGCGGAAGTTTTGAAAGTTCCTGGAAGACAACCGGTACAAGATGACTGTCCTGCAGGCATATGATCTCTCACACCACCTCCGCACACACAGCATTCTAGAATGTTCTCCGCAAAGCATTGAAGTTGGGTGGTTACAAAGCTGCAATCTCTCTCGATGATTATGTCACCGGTCTTCTTGCCATCCTTGCAGAGCTGGTTCGCCTGCTTGCCTTTGGGGCAAGCAACACAGTCAGAGGATGCAGTAGATGTTGAGTATTTGCCCACGTCACAGGCTTTGCACTCGGTTCCATCAACTCTCCATCCTGGTTTGCATATGCAGTCCGAGGGATCATACGAGCCCGTCTCTGAAGTAGTAGTACCAGGATGGTAATCGTTGCAATCGTAACACGCCTCGAACCCACTTGCTGTGGTGTTGTAGTACTTGCCAGTAGGACATAGTACACACGTTTCAGAGATAGGATCATATTGCGTCCCCTTCGAACAGAATCCAACGCAATCTTGTTCTCGTGCTGCGCCGACAATGCCGTCTCCGCTAGCGCATTTCTTGCATTTTCCTACTCCAGTGTCAACATCGTTGAAGGTCCCCGGCGTACAAAAGGAGCAAGACGTTGCCAATGATGTTGGCCTTCCGCATAAACAACAATGCTCTTCGAATGATTTTGAGTCGTAGCCTGATCCAATGGTCGCTTCGTATCCGCCAGCGGCTTCAATGGTCGCATCCCACCAGCCGGCTGCATAATTGTCTAAATCCTGACAAGTCGCTGCATCATTACCAGCAGCATTTTTTTTGCAGTCCATAGTATAAAGTTTACCACTGCCAAAACCCAATAGGCTTCTTCGCCTACGATCTACGTATTTCGTAGGTGGACCTGTCGAGTCCTTGCAGGAACCTGCTGAATACGTTCCAGCACCGCAGACCAAACAATCAGCGCTGTCAGGGTTTTCAGAGTACTTGCCCTCCCCACATTCGAGACAGCCGTCGCCGTCTACCTTCGTTCCGGGTCGGCATTTACAATCGTCCTCAGATTTAGATCCCATGCTAGTGGTTACGCCTCGACCTCGGTCTCCACGCTTAAAGGTCCAATCGTCGTAACCTTTAGCGTAGTGCAGTGAGCCGTCCGACGCATATGGACATTTTTTACACTCCATACTTCCCTCCTCATCCATGTATTGGCCAACTTCGCAATCAGCACAGCCGCTCGCAACATATCCAGACATAAATTTCCCCTTTTCGCATAGCGCGCAGGGCGATGGACCGCCTTTGCTGTACTTGCCAGGCACGCACTTCAAGCATCCAGAGGAAAGGTCTCCGCGAGATCCCGGAGAACAAAAACAGTCCTCCGGCTCGTCAGAGCCCGGCGATGACGTAAATCCAACAGGACAGGGCTTGCAATACGTCGCAGCAGGAAGGTACGCATACGTTCCTCCTGGGCATATCAGGCAATCGTCCATGCCTTTCGTACCTTTGAATTTTCCAGCATCACACATCACACAGACACCGTCTTGTCCTGTGACATGGCCGGCTACGCACACACAATCGCCGGATGAAGAGCTGCCCGACACGAAGGTAGAAGAATACAGAGGGCATTCTGCGCAAGTTCCAGACGAGGAAGCCCCAACAGCAGTTGAATATTTGCCAACGTCACACTGGATACACGATGATGATCCGGTTGATTCGGAGAAGGAACCCGGGCAGCAAGGTGTGCACGGCTGAATACCACTCTCATTCTTGAAGAACCCGACAGCGCACGGCAGGCAAGAACTCCACTCTCCCTGAAAACCAGGCTCGCACAAGACTGCGACGCTCGGGGATTGACCGGCCCAAACCAGCACCCCTCCACCTCCGGAATTCGCGCTGTTATTCTTGACAACCTCACCGGGGCTTATTTTCACCCCGAATACGAGGACAGCATCAACGTGTGCCAGACCAAGACCTCCGCCCCCGAACTCCCCCCCCGCAATGTTGCTGCCAAAAACGCAGTACTCCAAGGAGAGCGAACCCCGGTTGACATATACAGCGCCACCATTTCCAGCGGACTTGCACTGCCGAAACTCAGAGCCCCAAATAAAGACAGATGAGAAAAGGGCAGGCATGGGCAAGGCAACAAAGATGTTGGCCCAGATCGCCCCTCCATCTCGTATGCCAGTACATTGCTCGAAATGGCTCGAAAACACGTGCAATGTAGAACCGTATATCGCGATTGCCCCGCCACTACCAAGGCTCTGAGACTTTCGAACAGTCACGCCATCCATAACAACAAGAGCATTGTCCCAGGCTCGGACAAGGCCTCCGCTTGCCGCAGAAGAGCATTTTTCGATCGTACTATGGGAGACAGAGAGGATGGCGCCACTTGAGACGTCAAATGTCGGTTCAGGCTTGTTATCTATGGCCTCATCACAAACGAGATGCAGTGATTCGAGAGTGATGTTGTAACAACCCTGTTGTCGATCACACTTGAACATCGACCGCCACCACGTTACTCTGCCTTTAAGTTTGATAGTGCAAGGGTAAACAGGAGCCTCCATAGGCTTGCAGAGCGTTATGATGCCCGTCAAACCCAGAGCATCAAAGGGTTTGTCGATATCATCATTTCCAATTGTCGTGTCTTCATCATAAATCTGAAGAAATTCATATTGGGTCTTGGGGAGGGTTACATCATCACGTGGCAAGGGCACCTGATAGAAGTCAACTAACCCTGCCGCGGAGCCTTCGCCGCCAACAATGAAAAGATCTCCTGAGGTGTCGCAGAATATCCCCATGCCGAACCGTGCCGGTGGCGACTGTCCTTTCAGGACAGCCGAAATCTCTACCCATGTGTTTAAAATCGTCTTATATTCCCAAACGTCTGAAAGAATATTTCCAAAGTCATCGCTTCCTCCCAAGAGGAAAAGTGAGTTGGAGCGTGGGCCGCGCCCACTGGCGAAGCCAGGGAAGCAGCGCGCCTTCGGCGTCTTCCCTGCGCTCATCACGGGATTCCATTGGGATTGAAGAGGATCAAAGACATAATGCACATCAATTCGCGGAGTGCAAGCACGAAAAGGGAGCGTCTGTGTCCCCGCATCAATCTGCCCCCAGTCAAACACGCCGCCACCGAAAAGGTGAACTTTACCATCGTTGTTCGAAACCAGCCCATGACCCATGCGGCCAGAGGGAGAGGGGCCTTCGGTCTCAAGGTTTGTCCAGCTGCCCACGTAAGTATATCCATTGGGAGCGTATGCTTGGGTCAACATCAAAATCCACGTGTCACTAAGTTCAGGCAATCGCTTGACTGTGAATCCACCGAAGAGGAGAAATGAAGTGTCGCTGTTTGGTAGCGCTGAAAATCCGAAAAACGAACGTCCGGCGGGCTTTGTCAAGCCAACATCGATTATAGACCAAAATGGCGTGCCCATAGGGAGTACAATCTTTTTGCTGTGGAACCAGAGGTCATTCTTTGCGGTCACTACACCGACGAAGTTTCCAGATATGACATCCCGATTGTCTAGAATAAACTTATCCTGAGCATCCGTTTTGAGCTCACTCCCATACGCATGGTTGAGGTTTCCAGATGTGCCACCAAACACTATTAAGTCACCGTCGGGGCCTGGCGCCATGCCATGTCCGTACCGGAATGTTGGATTGGTAGATACAGCCTGGGGAAAGCCTGGGGTACAGATTCCGTACGAGGAGCCTGGGGTTGGAAATGCGCAATAAGACGAATGCATGTCTGCGATTGACGATGAGCCTTTGCATGTGTCTTTCATAGAGCAAACTGCGCCATCGTCTACCTCTACAATTGCCAGGTTTTCAATGTCTGTGAATCTTCCGCTATCCAGGTCCAACTCCATGAATTTGCCCGTGCCCCCGGGCACTTTAGAACCAAAGTCGTCCGTTTCATCCGTACAATCCACATCTGGGCACATTATCAATTCCGGAGATATACGGCATGGGTCAATGTTCCCTTTATCCCACATGCCCAAATCAGACAACCTCTTATATTCATCATCTTCATAAAACCTGGTTGGGCCTATGGGGTAACCCGGACACTGGTTACCCCATGAATTTCCATCTTGAAAACCTCCACCACATACCACAAACTTGCCCGTGGCCTCTATAAAGGCAGAGGCGAAGAAGCTGGTGGCTGCTTTTGGTGTAACACTCACGTCCCGCCCTTGAATATATCCATTGTTTCGCACCCATTTGGTACTTGCAGAAGTTGAATCGTACTGCCACCAGTCCCCTGTTACAGGATGCAGCAAAAGCATGTTCCCTGTTGCAGGGTCTGACTGGAGAGCAAAGGAGCTTGCGGGTTCTGGACCGTAAAATTGCCTGCAGGCTACATCTGTTTTTGCGCACCCTGCGGTAGCAGAGGCGCCTGTAGAGGAGAGAATCTGTGGTTCTATCTCTCCCGGGCTGAGGTCTATTTTGACAAAGTTCGCGTAATACCATGTTGGCTCTTTTTCAGGTTTTATGCATTCTGTTTCGGTTGGCATTCCGGGCATTCCTGTTAGCTCTTCGACATCATCTGTCGTGTCAAAGACCACCATATTTCCGCCCAAAAGGTAAAGATAACCATCTACAGCCGAGGATAGACCTAAACCAGAAAGGCCAATGTAATTGTCACAAAACGTAGCGGCGGGTGTCCCAGGCTTGACTTCAACTTTGCCAGCGCAAACCGGTGCATAGAGGCTCTTCACTCGAATTTTCCACGTGATGTCTGCTAAGTCGAGTTCCCAGACGTCATCGTTACCTTTATCAGTACTGTAATCAGTATTGATAGACGGCGGTGCGATAGAAGACCATGAATATTCGCCGGCGCTGCCAGCCCAAGCCCTCAATTTGCCTCCCACCATCACAATCTTGCCATGACTTCCCATTGCGAACCCCATATCGTATCTCGGAGACGGCTTGTCGCCCACCGGTGAGAGTTCAATCCATGTTTTCGTCATCGTGTCGAGCATGATCAAGTCGTCGAGCGCAACACCTGCTTCATTTCGACCGCCGAAAAGAAGAATGTTTAATGCGACACGCCAACAAAGCCCATGGAATGTCGAGCAGAGGGATTAGGTCCATTGGCGATGACCTCAGACCATGCTAAACTCGTCAAGTCAAGCTCCCACAGATCCTTCATTGGCGCAGTTCCCGCCATTCCTATCCCGCCAAACATGTAGATCTTGTTTCTGAAGCCTTTTGCAAAGCCCATCTTGCTTCGAACTGATGGTCTCCATCCCGACAAGGCTCCAGTCACGTCGGACCACGTTCTTACTTTCGAATTGAACACGTGCACGTCGTTGGCGGGGGTTCCTTGTACATTCCCGCCGAAGATCACGAACAAGTCAGGAATGATTGCGGCGCCATATCCAGTGCGCGGCTGCGGGCGTGTTCCTCTCACCACCTGACCTTCAGGAAGCCATCCCCTGTTTTTACCAGCGTGGCACGTGTCGAGAAACAAGCAGATCAACACAAGAATGGGACGCATTCGAAATCCATTCCTTTGCATTGCAAACGAGTGGGGCTCAAAGCCACAGTCGGCCTTGGCCAACGCGGCGCGCCGCGTTGCACCGTCAGCGTGATCTCCACGCGGAGGCTCGGATTCGTCTCTCTCTGGATCACCTGGGTGCCGAGCGAGCCGGCGCCGCAGAGGCCTTTGAAGTTGTGCTCGCTGAGGCGCGTCGCCCAGTGGTGCTGGTGCTGCTCGAAGAGCGACGCCAGTCTCCCTGCGATGCAAAGAACATTCAGAGCGTCTACCTCGCTTAAAAGTTTATCGACAATCGAATCAAGCAAATAGAGGGGCGGTGAAACATGTGTAGCAAGCACCCAGCGGACGCAAGCACATGTGCATATGATTTGCAGCATAGGCGCACCGGCG
>Ga0138257_1321830_pt1 | contig 11170 bp, 2 predicted proteins | sample RNAICE20151110_2_FD_105264 | JGI IMG/M metagenome (GOLD analysis project Ga0138257, IMG submission 105264) | Metatranscriptomics of polar marine prokaryotic and eukaryotic communities from Arthur Harbor ice station, Antarctica -... | ecosystem: Environmental > Aquatic > Marine > Unclassified...
CATCAGATCCATGCCAGCACAGCGGTAAGTGCTTCGACAAGGTGTTCGCGTACGAGTGTGTGTGCAGCGGTGGATGGAGCCGGTACAACTGTGAGATCGACGTTGATGACTGCGTTTCGTCGCCATGCCAGAACGGCAGTACATGTACGGACAACACGGCTGCCTACACGTGCACGTGCGCGGCCGGCTGGTCTGGCGAGCTGTGTCGCGTGGAGGTCGATACGTGTAGCTCGGGCGACAACGACTGCGATCAGGATCGCGCAGAGTGTATCCTGGTTGGCAATGGCAAGCATGAGTGCATCTGCCACCCAGGGTACACCACAACTGACGGCGGTAAGAAGTGCAAAGACATTTCAGAGTGTTCCTCCTCGCCGTGCATGAACGGAGCCACGTGTGTGGAGGGGAAGTGCACCAAAGCGGCTTGTGTTGTGCAGTGGTCGTGCACATGCGTTGTCGGCTGGGCAGGCGCTACTTGTGCAATCAACTTAGATGAGTGCGCTTCGTATCCGTGTGTCAATGGTTCCACGTGCACTGACGGAGTGTTCGTGTATGGGTGCGTGTGCGCGGCAGGCTTCACTGGCTACAACTGCGAGGCTGATGTTGACGAGTGTGCTTCTAATCCATGCGTGAATGGTGCCACCTGTAAGGATTCCTCTACGGCGAAGCTCCTCGCGAACACCTACTCGTGCACATGTGTAGCAGGGTTCATTGGTTCATTGTGCGCAGCGGACCTGAATGAGTGCGCGTCCTCCCCGTGCTTGAACGGCGGCACGTGTGCCCATGGAGTCGATTCGTACACCTGCACTTGTGCTGCTGGGTACACGGACACCCCCACGGGAACGTGCTTCACGCAGCTGGACGAGTGTTCACGGACCCGTGCATCAATGGTGGCACGTGCTTTGACCGTGTGTTTGCGTATGTGTGCATCTGTGCGAAGGGCTACAGCGGGTACAATTGTGAGATAGATGACGACGACTGCGTGTCTTCGCCGTGCAAGAACGGTGCTACTTGCACTGATGGCGTGGCCAGCTACTCTTGCTCGTGTGCTGCTGGCTGGTCAGGGGCTACCTGCGTGGTCGAAGTGGACACGTGCTACGGCAGTGAGAATGACTGTGACAAGAAGAGATCTGAGTGCATACATCTCGGGGCGGCTGTACACGAGTGCGTCTGCAATGCTGGCTACGAGACGAACAACGGTGGCAAGGCATGTACCAACATCCAAGAGTGTACATCGTCTCCGTGCATGAACGGGGCAACATGTGTTGATGGGTCATGCACAGATGCCGCGTGCAAGGTCCAGTGGTCTTGCAAGTGTGCTCTTGGCTGGGCTGGCGACACATGCGCTGTGAATCTCGATGAGTGTGCGTCCTACCCCTGCAAAAATGGTTCGACGTGCATCGATGGTGTGTTCAAGTACGACTGCGTTTGCAATGCCGGCTTCGCCAAACTCTGCAAAGACTCCATCACAAATGTGCTGCAGCTCAGCAGCAAGATGCCGTTCATGAAATGTGACCAAGCGGCCAAGTCCCTGGGCTGCACGCTGGACCTGACGTCCTACGGCCACCCGAGTAAGAAGCTCAGCGACTACTGCTCGCTCTCTTGCAATGACTGTGGGGGTAGGGGCAACTGCGATCGTGATATTGACGAGTGCGCGTCCTCGCCTTGCTTTAACGGTGCTACGTGTATCGACTCCACGACCAAGAATTCAGGCCTGAAGCCTGACGTGTACAAGTGCACGTGCGTACCAGGCTACAGTGGCTCCCTGTGCACGTCAGGAGTTGAAGAGTGTGCCTCGTCACCTTGCCTGCACGGTGGAACGTGTAAGGATGGTATCAACACATATACATGCACCTGTGCGGCCGGCTACAAGGACATTCCAGTGGGCACGTGCTTCACGGAGCTTGACGAGTGCTCGTCCACTCCGTGCCAGAACGGTGGCAAGTGCTTCGACAAGGTGTTCGCGTACGAGTGTGTGTGCAGCGGTGGATGGAGCGGGTACAACTGTGAGATCGACGTAGATGACTGCGTTTCGTCGCCATGCCAGAACGGCAGTACTTGCTCAGACAACACGGCTGGCTACACGTGCACGTGCGCGGCCGGCTGGTCTGGCGAGCTGTGTCGCGTGGAGGTCAACTCCTGTGCGACTACAGAGAACGATTGCGACAAGAAGAAGGCCGAGTGCATCCACGTGGGAGGAGCTCGGCACGAGTGCATCTGCAATGCCGGCTACAAGACTGCAGACGGCGGCAAGACATGCACAGACAACCTGGAGTGCGCCTCGACGCCGTGCATGAACGGCGGCACCTGTGTGGAGGGCAAGTGTACAGATGCTGCGTGCAATGTGCAGTGGTCCTGCACATGCGATTCTGGCTGGGCCGGCCCGGTGTGTGACGTCAACCTGAACGAGTGTGCGTCATACCCATGCACAAACGGGGCCACCTGTATGGATGGTACTTTCGTGTACGGCTGCGTTTGTGCAGCTGGGTTCGAGGGCTACAACTGTGAGGCTGATGTGAATGAATGCGATTCGAGCCCGTGTATGAACGGCGGTACGTGCTCCGATTCTACAACAAGCAAAGATGTGGCCAAGGACCGTTACACATGCAAGTGTCTGGCAGGCTGGGTCGGCCCATTGTGCAACAACGACTACAACGAATGCTCATCGACACCGTGCACGCATGGTGGTACGTGCGAGCAGGGCGTGGACTCGTACACTTGTACCTGTGTCGCTGGGTACACGGATACTCCAGTAGGAACATGCTTCACTGAGTTGGATGAGTGTGCGTCTGATCCATGTCTGCACAGTGGAACATGCTTTGACCACGTGTTCTCATTCTCGTGCGTTTGCGCTCGCGGCTGGAGTGGGTTCAACTGTGAGGTCAATGACGATGAGTGTGATTCTTCACCTTGCCTCAATGGTGCAACGTGCACGGACAAGACTGACGGATTTATTTGCACGTGCGCGTCAGGTTGGTCAGGCAGGCTCTGCACGACCGAAGTCGATGCATGCTCATTTAAAGAGAACAACTGCGATGATCTGCGCTCCGTGTGTGTCCACGTTGGCGTTGGGATACACGAGTGCGTGTGCAATCCTGGCTACGAAAGTACACAAAACGGCAAGGTGTGCTTGAACATCATAGAGTGCGAATCGTCACCATGCATGAATGGTGGTGAGTGCAAAGACGGCATGTGCGCAGATGCAGCCTGTGTTGTTCAGTGGACGTGCACCTGTGCGGATGGTTGGGCGGGCGATATCTGTGACATCGACCTGGACGAGTGCTCTTCATACCCATGTGTCAACGGTGCAACGTGCATTGATGGGGTGTTCTCGTTCAGTTGTGTGTGCAGCGTCGGCTACTTCGGCTACACATGCAGTCTCGACGTCAACGAGTGCACGTCCAGCCCTTGCCTGAACGGCGGTCTTTGCGTCGAATCGAACATTGACAAGGGGCTCAAGTCCTCAGCAGGTGTTGGCTCCAAGCTATCTCTCACTGTCTCTAACGAGTACATGAAGAGTCTGCACAATGAATTGTCGGGTGCGATGGACGACGGTATCCTGACCTCGGGCGAGCTGGGCGCAGACGAGCAGGGCAAAGCACTGCTCAGCGCACTGCAGTCACAGATTGCGGCAGAACTCGGCGTGGCGAAAAGCCTGATTACCATCAACGGCCTGAAGACCGGCAGGCGGCTGCAGAAGAAAACCACGACACTCTCCGTGGACTTCCACGACAAGGCTGCACCCGTTCCGGTGGGCAAGTTCATTTGCATTTGCCCACTTGGGTACGCCGGATACGTCTGCGAGGTGAACAAGGATGAGTGCGAATCGTTTCCGTGCTTGCATGGCGGTACGTGCACTCAGGGCGTCAACTCGTACACATGTAGATGCTCTGCGGGATACACAGACACGCCCATTGGCACGTGCTATACCGAGATGGACGAATGCGCCTCTGATCCATGCCAACACAAAGGGACATGCTTTGACCACGTGTACAAATACACCTGCGTTTGTGGACCTGGGTGGAGTGGTTATAACTGCGAACTCAATAATGACGATTGCGCGTCATCGCCATGCCAGAACGGCGGTACCTGTACAGACTTGGTAGACAAGTACACCTGCACGTGTGTGTCAGGATGGGCCGGTCCGTTCTGCAATGCGGAGGTGGATGCATGCAGTGGAGACGAGAACGACTGTGATAAGAAGCGATCCGAATGTGTGCATGTCGGCTCAGGCAAGCACGAGTGCGTCTGCAACACAGGGTATGAGACATCTGATGGTGGCAAGAAATGCACGAACATTGCTGAATGTGTTTCGTCACCGTGTATGAACGGGTCGACATGCGTTGACGGTAAGTGCACGGATGCTGCTTGTGTAGTGCAATGGTCGTGTACATGCGCCAGTGGATGGGCTGGTGACACTTGCGACATCGATCTCGATGAATGCGCATCATACCCATGCTTGAACGGTTCGACATGCGTGGATGGTGTGTACGTCTATGCATGCGTGTGCACAGTTGGTCGAGACGGTTACAATTGCGAACAGGACTTGAATGAGTGCTCATCTTCGCCGTGTGTGAACGGAGGGACGTGCGACGAGTCAGGCAACAAGAAATCAATTGTGCTGGGCTCGTTTCAATGCAGGTGCGTTCCTGGCTATTTCGGCGATGCCTGCGAGTTCCACGTGGACGAGTGTGCCTCTTCACCATGTTTGAACGGCGCCTCATGTGCACAGGGTATCGATGCCTATACGTGTACGTGTGTTGCTGGCTTCACCGACTCTCCAGTCGGCACGTGCTTCACTGAAGTGGACGAGTGTGGATCAGATCCGTGCAGACATGGCGCCACTTGCTTCGACCAAGTCAACCGGTACTCCTGTGTTTGTGCCACGGGATACGCTGGCTACAACTGCGAGATCAACGTTGACGAGTGCGGATCAAGTCCGTGTCAGAACGGCGGCACCTGCACCGACCAGGTGTCTGGGTACTCGTGTACATGCGCCTCAACTTGGGCCGGTGCACAGTGTGCCGCTGAGGTTGATGCTTGTACGTCACAAGAAAATGACTGCGATACAAAGTTTGCAGACTGTGTCTTCGTAGGCGTTGGGTCTCACGAATGTGTGTGCCACGCGGGCTACGAGACAAAGAATGGAGGCAAGGCGTGCTCTAATATACAAGAGTGTGCATCGTCGCCGTGCATGAACGGTGGTCAGTGCAACGACGGCAAGTGCACTGATGCAGCATGCCAGGTGCAGTGGTCATGCTCGTGCCAGAATGGCTGGGCTGGCGAAACCTGCGCTATCAACCTCGATGAGTGCGGATCGTACCCGTGCAAGAATGGTGGCACCTGCGTTGATGGGGTATTCTCGTACTCGTGTGTGTGTGCCGCAGGCTACGCCAAGCTGTGCGTCGACAGCATCTCAAGCACGTTGCAGATCAGCAAGCAACTTTCACCGATGAAGTGCGATCGGGCGGTGAAGGTTCTGGGCTGTAACCTTGATCTGACCAAGTACGGCAACCTCAACAAGAAGCTTAAAGACTTCTGCTCCAAGTCCTGCAATGACTGCGCCGGCCGTGGCAACTGCGACCGTGATATCAACGAGTGCGATTCGTCACCTTGCTTCAACGGAGCCACGTGCTTGGAGTCGGGCTCGGCTGACTACCTCAAAGCAGACGTGTATGCTTGCAAGTGTGCACCTGGGTTCAGCGGCGATTTGTGCAAGAAGGATGTGAATGAGTGCCTTTCGTCGCCCTGCCTTCACGGTGGCACATGCACCCAGGGTGTGGATTCATACACATGCACATGTGCGGCTGGGTTTAAAGATATTCCTGTCGGCACGTGCTTTACCGAGCTGGACGAGTGTGCATCAGATCCGTGCCTTCATAACGGCGTGTGCATAGACAAGACGTTCTCGTACAGGTGCGTGTGCACTGGGGGATGGAGCGGATACAATTGCGAGATAGATGACGATGACTGCCTATCTTCGCCTTGCCAAAACGGGGCTAAGTGCAACGACTTGACGGCTGGGTGGACATGCACGTGCGCCAGTGGCTGGTCCGGCCCCACCTGCGTGGTTGAGGTCGACTCCTGCACTTCCAAGGAGAACGACTGCGACGCGAAGAAGGCGCAGTGTGTTCACATCTCAGCTGGCCGCCACGAGTGTGTGTGCAACGCTGGCTACGAGACCAAGGACGGCGGCAAGACGTGCACCAACATCGCGGAGTGTGCGTCGTCGCCGTGCATGAATGGCTCCACTTGTGTTGATGGGAAATGTACCGATGCAGCTTGTCTGGTGCAATGGTCGTGCACCTGTGCATCTGGCTGGGGAGGCGTCCTTTGCGATGTGGATCTGGACGAGTGTGCCTCGTATCCGTGCGCACGTGGATCCACGTGCGTCGATGGCGTGTTCCTGTACATGTGCACATGCGCTGCCGGATATGTCGGATACAACTGCGAGGCAGATATCAACGAGTGCACTTCGTTGCCTTGCGTGAATGGTGCAACGTGCTCTGATTCGAGCACAGCATCTGTGTTGCCTGATCGGTATGCTTGTACATGTGCGGCTGGATTTAGCGGTAGTATTTGTGAGTCTGATTTGGATGAGTGCTCGTCGACGCCGTGCTTGCACGGTGGATCTTGCTCTCAAGGGGTGGACTCGTACACTTGCACGTGTGCTGCTGGCTACACTGATACTCCTGTGGGAACTTGTTTCACACAGCTCGATGAGTGTGGCTCAGACCCCTGTTCGAATGGTGCCACTTGTTTTGATCGCGTGTACTCGTACTCGTGCTTTTGTGCCAGCGGCTGGAGTGGGTACAACTGCGACATCGACGACGACGACTGCTTTTCGTCACCATGCCAGAATGGTGGCTCATGCACTGACAGGACGGACGCATATGTGTGCACTTGTGCAGCTGGATGGTCTGGAGCGCTGTGTACTGCGGAGGTGGACAAGTGCATCGGGTCAGAAGCCAAGGCGTGCGACCAAGCGCGTTCTGAGTGTGTCCACATAGGGGCAGGTGCGTTCGAGTGTGTGTGCCATCCTGGCTATGAGACAAGCAACGGCGGTAAGGCATGCACGAACATCGCCGAGTGCCAGTCCTCGCCGTGCATGAACGGCTCCACCTGCGTTGACGGCAAGTGCACGGTCGCGGCATGTGTCGTGCAGTGGTCGTGCACTTGCGCGTCAGGCTGGGCAGGTGACCTGTGTCAGTTCGACGTGGACGAGTGCGTGTCATACCCGTGCGTGAACGGTGCGACTTGTGTGGATGGCGTTTACTCTTACGGCTGTGTGTGCAACGCCGGCTTCGACGGATACAACTGCAACGGTGATATTGACGAGTGTGCATCTGCTCCGTGCTTGAACGGGAGCAAGTGCTCCGACTCATCCAACGCCAACGTGCCAACGGACCGATACACCTGCACATGCGCTGCTGGATATGCGGGTGCTGTGTGCCACCAGGACATCGACGAGTGTCTGTCTTCGCCCTGTGTGCATGGTGGTACGTGCAAGCAGGGTGTGGACTCGTACACGTGTACCTGTGCGGCTGGCTACACGGACGTGCCGAAGGGCACTTGCCTCACGGAGCTGGACGAATGCATCTCCACCCCGTGCATGCATAGTAGCAGTTGCTTCGACCACGCGTTCTCGTACACGTGTGTGTGTACCAAGGGATACAGCGGGTACAACTGTGAGATCGATGACAACGACTGCCAGTCGTCTCCCTGTCAGAACGGTTCCACATGCACCGATGCACCCGATGGCTTCCAATGCACGTGCCACGAGTCCTGGTCTGGACCGATCTGTGCGGCGGAAGTGGATCCATGCCCGAAGGATGAAAATGACTGCGACAACAAGCTGGCAGAGTGTATCTTCGTTGGTGTGGGCAGACACGAGTGTGTGTGCCACCCTGGGTACGAGACTGGCAATGGCGGCCAGGCGTGCACCAACATCGCGGAGTGTGTCTCGTCACCTTGCATGAACGGTGGCACTTGCGTGGACGGCAAATGTACGGACGCTGCATGCGTCGTCCAGTGGTCGTGCACGTGCAAATCTGGGTGGGCCGGTGACATCTGCGACATCAACCTGGATGAATGCGCGTCCTACCCGTGCACAAACGGTGCCACATGCATGGATGGCGTGTTCTTGTACGCCTGCGTGTGTCCGGCAGGCTTCACGGGATTCAACTGCGAGGCGGACGTGAACGAATGCGCTTCTTCACCCTGCATGAACGGCGGCTCTTGTACAGAGTCAAACAACAACGACCAGGTCAAGATAGATGGGTACCAGTGCTCGTGTAGCCTCGGATATGCTGGTCGGATCTGCGAAACTGATATCGACGAATGTGGCTCGACCCCATGCTTGAACGGCGGAACATGCAGTGCAGGAGTCAACGCCTACACGTGCACGTGCGCCGCTGGATACGCTGATACTCCAGTTGGCACCTGCTTCACGGAGGAAGACGAGTGCGCTTCAAATCCTTGCATCCATGCTGGCAAGTGCTTCGATGGAAAGTTTGCCTACTCATGCGTGTGCGCGCGTGGCTTCAGTGGATACAACTGCGAGGTCGACGACGATGACCCGTGTCATCGCCTTGCCAGAACGGATCGTCTTGCACAGATGCCACGAACGGGTACTCTTGCACATGTAAGTCGGGGTGGGCCGGTGCACACTGTAGCTCTGAGGTGGACGCCTGCATCAGCTCCGAGAACGACTGCGACAAAGACACGGCAGAATGTATCCATGTAGGCTCCGGCCTGCACGAGTGCGTCTGCAATGCAGGTTATGAGACGAGCAACGGCGGCAAGAAGTGCTCACCCATCGCAGAGTGTGCGTCGTCGCCGTGCATGAACGGCGCGGCGTGTGTTGAGGGCAAGTGCACGGACATTGCATGTGCTGTGCAGTGGTCGTGCACTTGCAAGCTGGGCTGGGCAGGAGATCTGTGCGAGATCGGTCTTGACGAATGCTCCTCCTACCCTTGTGTGAACGGCGGCACGTGCATCGACGGCGTGTTCTCGTACACGTGCATCTGTGCTGCAGGATACACTGGAGCTTGCGTCGACACCATCACGAACACGCTTCAGATTAGCAGCACGCTCGGCAACTCGGACTGCGCGGTCGCCAAGGCAACGCGCGGCTGTGACTTCGACCTGAGTTCGCTTGGAGGCAGTCTGAAGGGCCGCAAGCTGGGCGACTTCTGTAAAGCAACCTGCAACATGTGCACCAGCCGAGGCAACTGCGAGCGAGACATCAACGAGTGCGACTCGTCGCCGTGCATGAACAGCGCCACCTGCACCGACTCTAACGGAGTGGATACAGTGCCGGTTGACAAGTACGCCTGTGCGTGTGCTTCAGGCTACTTTGGCCGCATCTGTGAGTCCCATGTTGATGAGTGTGCTTCTGCGCCGTGCCTGCATGGTGGTACATGCCAAGAGGGCGTGGGTACTTACAAGTGCATTTGCTCTGCGGGGTACAAGGACGTGCCCGTGGGCACTTGCTTCACCGAGTTGGACGAGTGCACATCAGATCCATGCAGGAACGGCGCGGCATGCTTTGATCGCACGTTCGCGTACACCTGCGTATGCGCGCGTGGCTTCAGCGGCTACAACTGCGAGATAGATGTCGATGACTGCGTATCATCCCCGTGCATGAACGGGGGGACATGCACAGACAGCACGAATGGCTATGCCTGCACGTGTGCTGCGGGGTGGACCAGCCCTCTCTGCGACGATGAGGTAGATCCTTGCCCAAGCGGACAGAATGACTGTGACGCGCTTCGTGCCGAGTGTGTGCATGTTAGCGTGGGTCGTCACGAGTGTGTGTGCAACCCCGGCTACGACACGCATGATGGTGGCAAGACGTGTGTGACAATCAATGAGTGCTCATCGAAACCGTGCAAGAACGGTGGCACGTGCAGTGACGGCGCTTGCACGTATGCGGCGTGCAAGGTGCAATGGTCGTGTACCTGCGCAAGCGTATGGGGAGGTACCCAATGCGATATCAACCTGGACGAATGCTCCTCCTACCCCTGTGTCAATGGTTCCACTTGTGTTGATGGTACTTTCGTATATGCATGCATCTGTGGTGCTGGCTACACGGGCTACAACTGCGAGGTTGATGTCGACGAGTGTAACTCCTCCCCGTGTCAGAACGGAGGCACGTGTCGGGACTCAACAAACTCTCGGCTGCTGCAAGACGCATACACATGCACCTGTGGTGCTGGCTACACAGGCAAGATCTGCGAGAAAGACGTCGATGAATGTGCTTCCAAGCCATGTGTACACGGTGGAACTTGCACCGCCGGTGTCGACACGTATACTTGCACCTGTGCTGCTGGCTACACCGACAAGCCCATCGGCACTTGCTTGACTGAGATGGACGAGTGCTCTTCGGATCCCTGCCTCCACGGCGGCGTGTGCTTCGATGCCGTCTTCGCGTACAAGTGCGTTTGTGCAGGTGGCTGGAGTGGGTACAACTGCGAAATCGATGTCGACGACTGTGCGTCGTCACCGTGCCAGAATGCTGGTCAGTGCACTGACAAGACGAACGGCTGGGTCTGCACTTGCAAGTCTGGGTGGTCTGGGGCGTCGTGTGACCAGGAGGTGAATGGCTGCATCGCCAAAGAGAACGACTGTGACAAGGATCGCGCCGAATGCATCTTCGTCGGGGCTGGCAGGCATGAGTGTGTGTGCCATCCTGGTTATGAGACTTCCAATGCGGCAAGGGCTGCACCAACATTACCGAGTGTTCGTCCTCGCCGTGCATGAACGGAGCGACGTGTGTCGACGGTAAGTGTACGCTCGCCGCGTGCGTGGTGCAGTGGTCATGTGCGTGCAGCAACGGCTGGGCTGGTGACCTCTTGAGATCCCGCTCGATGAGTTCGCTTCGTACCCATGTCAAAACGGCGCAACGTGCATCGACGGCGTGTTCTCGTACCAGTGCCTCTGCACTGCGGGCTACGCACGCTCATGCAAGGACTCGATCACCAGCACCGTGCAGATCAGCAACAAATTGACGCCGATGAAGTGCCCGCAGGCTGCCTCAGCGCTTGGCTGCAGTCTCGACCTCACCAAGTACGGAAGTCCAGGCCAGACACTCGCCGACTACTGCGCCAAGTCGTGCAACAACTGCAACGGCAGAGGCAACTGCGATAAGGACATCAACGAGTGCGACTCG
>Ga0138257_1152031_pt1 | contig 11165 bp, 9 predicted proteins | sample RNAICE20151110_2_FD_105264 | JGI IMG/M metagenome (GOLD analysis project Ga0138257, IMG submission 105264) | Metatranscriptomics of polar marine prokaryotic and eukaryotic communities from Arthur Harbor ice station, Antarctica -... | ecosystem: Environmental > Aquatic > Marine > Unclassified...
ATGAATCATCACCACTAAATCCATCATTTCTGGGGCCATGTTATAAGGCTCATCATACAGCGGACTAATGGTTGAACGCACCCAGTAGAGTGCTGATGCAATGTGCTGTGGGTCTTCAAAAAAGAAGTCGAATACGACTTTTGGCTCTTCGTATTCTGGGGTGATAACCTCGGCCGCTTGGCTAACATTTGGGCCAACCATTAGGCTTAAAATTAACGCCACAGAACTGTATAGATTAGGCATAGTTGTTACCTCAACGTTTTCTTAATAGGAGTTACTATCGTACTCTCATTTTAGATGATGTGTTTTATCTTAGCGGTTAGAACAATTATTGAGTTTTGTTTTGGTACGCAGCTGCAATCTGTTAGTAAGCAATGGGGGTATAACCATTCTCAGTTTAATGATCGTGTAGCGCTTTTTGACTGGTGTCAAAGGTTGGATTAGAAAGCCTAATCATTAAGTTAAGGCTAGGCCTCTGGTGGTGTCGTATCAGCATCACCAAGTTGCAATTGTAAAACCACAGAGTCCATCCAACGGCCAAATTTGTATCCGATGGATCGAATAATACCAACCTGCTGAAATCCCATTTTTTTGTGGAAGTTAATGGACATATGATTCTCTGAATCGCCTACTACAGCTATCATTTGGCGAAAATTTAATGCGGTGCACAACACAATCAGGTCTTCAAGAAGGCGCTTACCCAGCCCCATTCGCTGCGCTGCATCAGCAACGTATATTGAGTTTTCAACCGTGTACCTGTATACAGGGCGCGAGCGATAGGCCGATGCACAGGCGTAACCCAAAACCTCATCACCGCACACTGCAACTCGGTATGGGTAACCTGCCAAAATAGTAGCATCACGCCTAATGACCATTTCATCGAGCGATGGCGGTTGTTCTTCCCAGCTAGAAACACCATGACGCACCTGATGAGCATAGATTTTTTGAATAGTTAGCATGTCTTCATCACGTGCGTTGCGGATGATAATATCTGTGTGGCTTTTGCTCATGATGCCGCCTTTGGGTGCCAAACAATGAGTAATAATGTGCAAAATAATCTAACACAATACACACCCTTCATTATTTGTTAGCTAAGGGTATATTCTTTACACCTCATTAATGTCCAAACACCCCCCGCCCAATCTTCAACATCGGTCCATAGTTCAGCATTTTTGGGGTTGTTGATATCAAGTGGTTTGCTGCGTTTGTGAGGCTTTAGTTCAATATACAAGGGTTTTTTTAGTGCTTCGCCGTTAGATATATTCAAATGAAAGAAAGCCATCTTTCCAATTAAGTGACCTGCCGTGGTGAGTTTAAGGTTAACTTCATCCTTTAGGTAGCTATAATCCTTAGATAGACCCCCCATTCGCCAGTGGCCTTTTAATTTTACGCCATCATTGCTTAAAAACATGTTACCCACAGCCATATTCCAATTTTCAACCCGCCCATCAGCATGCTTGTCATAGCTCACCCTACGCAGCTTAAACTGACATTGAATCGGACGGGGCAATGTAGCAAGTTGATATAGGCTAAAATCAAACGCTGTTTTATCGATAGGGTTAGCCAATAGTTGCTGCTTAACTTTAGCATCTAGTTTCAATGGATAGAAAACAATACCTTGGCTTTTGGGTAGCAATTTTTGCTCTGGCTGCTGCTGACTACTACTATTTTTAGCTCCTGAACCACAATTTAATTGCCGCCGCTGGGCCTCTGCCAAATACACTGCATTATCGACTGTTGTCGTCACTAAACGACAGACAGATTTATCACTCCAACCTGACATGTCTGCTGCTAAAATTGGCAACGCTAATGCAGCTGCAATAGCGCTCACTAATAATATAACGGGTTTGCGCCAGTGGCGATAAATGAACAACATTTGGGGCAAAGCTAGCTCCTTTTAAACAAAAATCTAAGCAAATAAGTGGTCAAACACACGAGGAAGGTCCGGTTGCAAGAAGACTTGACTTGCAATAAGATCATGATCAATACCTAATGCTTTTTCAAGGCAGGCGGCACATACAGATCGATAGTCTATGGTGGCCATAAGGTCTCTTTTTTCAAATTGGTCTTTTTTACTTAACCCTGGCCAGTCAGCAATAACACCACTACCAGACAACGTACCCCCCGCTAGCAAGCCAACACTTCCATAACCATGATCTGTTCCCCAGGTGCCGTTGACTGCTACAGTGCGCCCAAACTCGGTTAGGGTTAGAATAATTGCATCATCCCAAGCTTTGCCTAAACCACGACGATAACCAGCAATCACATCATCAACCACAACTAATTGCCGTGCTAAACGCCCTGCATCTGTGTTCCCTTCTTCAACTTGGTTTGCATGCGTATCAAAATTGTTAACACGAATAACAGAGGCTACAGGGCCGTCAGCTTCGGCCATAGCTCGGCCAGCATAGGTGGCTAAGCTGGCTGGATCCCTTGGCACTCGCACATTCTCTTCACTTTTGCGTGCTATCTTGGTAAATATTTGGGCTGCATCCATTTTATGCCCCATCGCAATCATGTTGACCAAATTGGCTTTTGGCCGACTTGAGCCTCGAATACTGGCAGGATAAAAATTATCATTTTCATGATGCCCACGCAAAATTAATGGCATATCTAAAGACAAAGAGCGCCCCGCAACATCCGCCAGATCTAAAGCTCGCCCTAACCAACCTGTTTTTTCACTAAATGGAGATAAGCCACCACCTTCAATCATATTTTGGCCTTCGAAATGAGACCGCTTGGTATACGGAAATGCCGTAGCGTGCACGGCCGATGCATGGCCTCTGGCCATTAGCTGAGCGTAGAATTTAAGTGATGGGTGTAAGCCAAAAAAGTCGTTTAATGGCAAGTAGCCTTCTGGCGAAATAGCCTTTCGCATGCGCATTAGGTCTGGGTCACCAATCGGTGGGATAGTGGCTAGGCCATCCATGCCACCTTCTAAAATAATCACCGAAATACTTCCAGGTGGCTTTCCTTTTGCGAGCCCTGCGATAGGCACGCCAGCTAAAAAAAGTGATGCCGCGCCAGCCTTAAGTAGGTTACGACGGCCAGGTATTAATTTAGACATATTCCAACCCCATTAACTCTGGACTGCACATAAGGGTAATAAATTGATCCTTAGGCGAAGGGCCCACACTGGCAACTAAAGCTCTCGTTTGCTCTGCAGCGCCAATACGATCCATAATTTTATTGGCCGAGCGACGTGTTCCACCATTAACATAGATCGCTTCAGCAAAACGAACCCTACGCTCAAACATTTCTGCAGACAGCCATTCTGCTTTATCATTAGAGTAGCCGTCAGGCTGTCGCAGGCTCCAAAAAGATTGGCCTAATTCTTCAAACACCTTTTTCGTATGCATCAGTTTGTTATTGTAATTATGCGTATTTTCCCACCCTTTAAAGTAAGTCGCTCCAGACAAACGAACAACCTGGAACAGCCAGGTCATGGGCCACAGAAATTTTGCGTCAGGTGCGTTAATGGCAAGTTTAAGCACTTGAGTGTGAATGGCATGCAGATCACCATTACTCTGGTGCCACACTGATTTAATAGATTCTATTTGAGCTTTAGTGGGGCTGTCGCTAACAAAGTGCTGACACAGTTTTATGGAAATATGGTTAATGGTGTGGTCATGGCTAGCAAGGAAATCTGTTAGCTGCCGCAGCCAACTGCGGCCAGCATAAATGGTTTGGCCCATCACTTTTTTGGGACCAGGTTCTGCCCACTGTTTTTTGTAAGCATTCCAATGATTATTGCCACCCGTTCTTTTACGCATGGTGGACAACTCTTCCCCAAGGTCGATACCCCAACCAGCTAATACTTGAGCAGCTGCACGAATATCGTTTTCAGAATAACCTGCCGAAACAGAAACCGTGTGGAGCTCTAATAACTCACGCCCTAGGTTATCATTTAAACCTGCTTGACAATCTGGTTTGCGGCGACAGTTTTTGGCTTCCTCTGAACGCTCGCCGGCACTCCACACATTATCCAAATAGGTCAGCATGCCTGGGTGAGTAGTAATGCCGTAAAGCATATCAGCAAAACTACCATTGAGTTTAGCAAGGATACCTTCGTCAATTGCATGGCCAATTAATTGGCCAGTATCAAAGGTATTACCAATGGTGAAATGATTAGCCCAAAAAGACGTTAACCGCAGTTTAACTTGATCTGCACCATAGGCATTACGCTGAACAAACTTGTGTTCATCTTTTTCTTGCATTAAATTTTCGTGTCTATTAGCTTGGCGTGCAGCCTCTGTGTCTTGCCCATTCTTGCCCTCTCGTTGCTGCTTTTTTAAGGCCCTGTAACGACGCCACATACCCGCACGTTTAGCTAAATTTGGCTGCAGCTCATCGGGCCATTCAGTCACACTGGCACCAGTTTTAGCAATGCCCAACGCCGGTGATGGCGCTTGAAGCTGCTGCTCAATCCAGCCTTCCATATCTTGCGGCACATCTTCATCATACCGAAACATCAGGCCAATTTTTTGAGCCATTGTAAATTGATTATTCATGCTATGGGCTACCTCTTGGGGCTAGGTAAAAAGAAGTTCATGAAAATTTAATAACCAACCGATCTAAAAAATACCACAATTAATGTAAGAATCATGGTCAATAAACTTTAAGTGTTTAGTTTCTTAAAGTTTTATATTACAGCATAACCAGCAGCTGTGTGTCGTAAACTACAATTAAAATCTCATGGGAGGAAACAATTAGTTTACTAAAGGCTAAGGTTCTGGTAATACGATAGAAATTGAGTTTTCAGCCAGCATGGTGGAGATATCATCACCTGGCGCTTGGTCTGTTATCAGCAGATCAAACTGACTAAGATCCTCCACAGCAATCGGTGCGCGCTGTCCAAACTTACTGCTGTCAGCGATAATAATTCGTGTTTGCGCCCGGGCTGCGGCTTCGCTGGAAAGGTCAGCTTCTTGAATATCGTGGAGCATAAAGCCAACATCTGCATTTATAGCACCGATCGAAAAAATCGCATAGCGTAGATTAAAACGACGAATGAAATTAATAGCATTTACTCCAAAGGCACCACCATCATGAGGCCGCAACTCACCCCCAGCAAAAAACACTCGGTTATTATTGCGGGTGGCCAGTGCATGGGAAACTGCAAGAGAATTAGTGACAATATAGAGGTTCTGGTGATTACGCAGGGCCATAGCAACATATGCGGTGGTGGAACCAATATCCAAAAATAAAGAATCTCCATCAACAATAATTTCAGCTACTTTTTGAGCCAACCGCTGCTTGATTGCAGCATTTTGGTCCATGCGTAACTGGAAGGGTTGTTCAGTCACTGTAAGACTCTGAGTTAACAGCACGCCTCCATGTACTTTTCTAACAAGAGACCTAGCTGCCAGGGACTTAATGTTTCGGCGGATAGTCTCATCCGAAACCCCAAGCCGGTTTGCAAGAAACTAACGCGACTCAGACCTCCAGCCAAACGCAGTTCCCGCAAAATCTCCTGCTCTCGTTGGTTTGAAGTAGTTGGAATTTCTTGCATCTTTTTCTCGTAAATAGGCGAAATTTTAGTAACTGATACAGCTTATTTACTCGTTTAGCAACATATTCACACAAAATTAATGTAAAAAAGTAGTTTATGTTGACAAATGTGGTATTTAGCCTGAAGCTGAATTAGATGAGTAAATCCCACTCAAGAGAATAATAATAACATCAGGGGGCCTTATATGACGTATTCCATTAGGCATTCCGTGATTGAGACTGAAGATCATGACGACCAACACACCGCTAAACCGAATTAAAGCAATGCCACTTTGGCGGGGTGAAATCTCTGCCACTCCTTTGGATGGCGGGACCACTAATGTGAATTATCTTGTGAGCGATGGAGATAAAAAATACGTCGCCCGTCTGGGTGAAGACATCCCTCAGCATCACGTCATGCGCTTCAACGAATTGTCTGCTAGCCGCGCAGCTCATGCAGCAGGCTTATCGCCCGCTGTTATTTATACCGAACCAGGCATTACTGTTCTAGAGTTTATTGAGTGCGCAACCTTTTCTCCAGAAGATGTTCGTAAACCTGAAAACCTGAAACGAATACTGCCGTTAATTAAGACGTGCCATTTAGAGGTGCCAAAACACCTGCGTGGCCCTGCACTTATTTTTTGGGTATTTCATGTCATTAGGGATTATGCAGCGAGCCTAAAAGATGCCAAAAGTGCCTACCAAACATTGCTGCCTGAACTGATTCAAGTGGGCAATCTGCTAGAAACTAACGCTGGCCCATTTGATATGGTTTTTGGCCACAATGACTTGTTGGCTGCTAATTTTCTAGATGATGGAGAGCGTTTATGGATGATTGACTGGGATTATGCAGGGTTTAATTCACCACTTTTTGACCTTGGTGGGCTGGCTTCTAATAACGAACTGAATGAATCTCAAGAAATATGGTTGCTGGAAAACTATTTTGAAACACCTATTTCGTCGGCGCTACTGCACCGCTACACCGCCATGAAGTGCGCATCTTTGCTGCGTGAGACTATGTGGAGCATGGTGTCTGAACTTAGTTCTGACATTGCTTTTGATTACACAACTTACACCAGCGACAACCTTATGCGGTTTCGCACGGCTTATAACAACTACAATCAAACATGAGACCCAATATGCATAATCTACCTAGCTCTTCCAAAACTGTCATTATAGGTGGGGGTATTATTGGTTGCTCAACCGCATACCATTTGGCCAAGATCGGCGTAGAAACTATTTTGCTTGAGCGTAAAAAGCTCACCTCAGGGACTACATTTCATGCTGCTGGTCTGGTTGGGCAACTGCGTTCTAACGCTAACATCACACAGCTTTTGGGCTATTCTGTAGAGCTTTATAACAAGATAGAGCAAGAAACTGGGCTTAGTACTGGCTGGAAGATGAACGGTGGTTTACGCTTGGCCTGCACTGAAGAACGCTGGACTGAAGTAAAACGTCAAGCCACCACAGCCCACTCATTTGGGTTGGAGATGGACCTACTAACGCCCAAAGAAGCACTTGATCTGTGGCCATTGATGAATATTGATGACGTGATAGGTGCCGCTTTCATGCCTACTGATGGCCAAGCTAATCCTTCAGATATTACCCAAGCCTTAGCCAAAGGAGCGCGTATGGCTGGCGCCAAGATATTTGAAGACACTAAGGTTTTGGATCTGGAAATAGACAATGGAAAAATTAAAGCTGTCATCACAGAACATGGCCGCATTGAATGTGAAAAAGTGGTGGTGTGTGCTGGGCAATGGACTCGGGGATTCGCCAAACGGTTTGGTGTAAATGTGCCGTTAATCTCTATGGAACACCAGTATATGGTGACCGCAGAAATTGAGGGTATGCCTAAAAACCTGCCAACCCTTCGAGATCCAGATCGTCTAACCTATTACAAGGAAGAGGTTGGTGGGCTGGTAATGGGCGGCTATGAATCAAACCCTATCCCCTGGGCAACTGCAGGGATTCCTAAAGGTTTTCACTACTCTTTGTTGGATAGCAATTACGATCACTTTGAACAGTTGATGGAATTGTCCTTGGGTCGTGTTCCAGCTCTTGAACATGTGGGCATCAAAACCCTGACTAACGGCCCTGAAAGCTTTACGCCAGATGGCAATTTTATTATCGGTGAGGCGCCAGAATTATCAAACTTCTTCGTGGGTGCGGGCTTTAATGCTTTTGGCATCGCCGCAGGGGGTGGCGCTGGCATGGCACTGGCAGAATGGGTGCATGCAGGCGAACCTCCCTATGATCTTTGGTCTGCCGATATTCGCCGCTTTGGACGTCCGCACTTTGATACGCACTGGGTGCGCACGCGCACAGTCGAGGCTTACAGTAAACACTACACAATGGATTGGCCACATGAGGAAAACCAGTCTGGGCGGCCCTGTCGCCAATCCCCACTTTATGAAATCCTAAAAGATCAGGGGGCCTGTTTTGGAGAGAAGCTAGGTTGGGAGCGGCCCAACTGGTTTGCTGATGCAGTGTATGGTGAAACTCCGCAGGATGTTTACAGCTTTGACCGACAGAACTGGTTTAACGCAGTAGGCAGAGAACATAACGCTGTTCGTGAGACTGCTGTGTTGTTTGATCAAAGCTCGTTTGCTAAGTTTTCGCTTAAAGGCCCTGATGCCCTGGAGGCACTTAGCTGGATCGCTGCCAACAATGTTGCCAAACCTGTTGGATCCCTTATTTACACCCAAATGCTTAATGATCGTGGCGGCATTGAATGCGACCTTACCATTGCACGTGTAGCCAATAATGAATATTACATCGTCACTGGAACAGGTTTCGCAACCCACGATTTTGATTGGATTAACCGAAATATTCCTGCTGGCCTCAACTGTCAGTTGTTTGATATCACCTCCTCAAACGCAGTGCTGTCGTTAATGGGGCCTAACGCACGTGACATATTGCAACAGGTCACCAGTGATGATGTGTCAAACACCCAATTCAAATTTGCTACTGTGAAAACAATTAGCATTGCGGGCTGTCCAGTGCAGGCCATGCGTGTTACTTACGTTGGTGAATTGGGCTGGGAACTGCACCTTCCCGTAGAATACGCCACCGCCGTATACCAAGTAGTTATGTTAGCAGGGAAACATCACGGGCTCATCAATGCAGGTTACCGCGCCATCGAAAGCTGCCGGCTAGAAATGGGGTATCGCGCCTGGGGTTCAGACTTAGGTCCAGATCACACACCATATGAGGCTGGGCTTGGTTGGGCAGTAAAACTAGCAACAAACCAGCCCTTTAAAGGTCGGGAGGCTATGGCGTTGCAAAAACAGGATGGTGTTAAGAAAGTTGGCAGGTTTTACGGTTGATGATCCAAGTGTGGTTCTTTTGGGCCGGGAAACTATTTATCGTAACGGAGAACGCGTGGGCTGGTTGTCCTCCGGAGGCTTTGGCTACACTGTAAAACAGTCCATTGGATATGGTTATATCCGCGATCCAAAGGGTGTCGATAAGGATTACATTGAGGCTGGAGACTATGAGTTGGAAGTTGCCACCATCCGAGTGCCCTGCAAAGTGCATTTAAAACCTTTGCTAGAGACCTCTATAAAGACTTAAGCATAGGCGTTGAATACACGTTTAGACCAAGGTGCTATTGTTCAGTGGTTTAGCGTCTTCAATTTTACTGTTGTTCGGGTTTGTTATTGCCAGGCTGATAGTTATGACACTAGGAGTATTTCTTGTACTTGGTAAAGCTAAGGACTTGGCAGGTTAAAGGTAACACACCTTTTCATCACCCTAATGCCGTTAGTTTTTCTAATGGCTGTAGCGATGGTTATTCAGTGAGCAGCCAGTCTACAAAATGTCGCTTTGCTGGCAACATATCCTGAGCGTTGGCCTCTACAAGGTAATAGTCCCAATCAGAGGTTAGGCTAAAGGTGCTCAAAGCTGTGAGCACACCACTGTCCACTAGATCGCCCACTAGAGCACCCCACCCTATGCCTACCCCTTGGCCTGCAATCACGGCCTGAACCAAAAGTGTATAGTTGTTGAAGGTAAGTACGGGTTCGCTAGGTGTTACTCGACTGCGTCGCTGGCTGAAAAACCCACGCCAATTTAACCAGCCGTGGCCCACATCATCGCCTAATTTTAATAACGGCAAAGTGGCCAGTTTTTTATGACTTTCTATGGGGCCATATTGAGCTAACAATGACGGACTACAGATTGGAAAAACATTGCCGATAGACAGAAGATGTGATCTGTAATTACTGGGCTTACCTTTGGCAAACACAATGGATATGTCAGTGTCTTGGGCAGTGTAGTCTAGCTGGTCTTGTGAGGTGACAATTCTCACTTCTACTTCAGGGTGCAGCTCACGAAAGCGAGGCAACCTAGGTAACAACCAAAATGCTGCAAACGCAAAATCAGTTGCAACATTTATGCACAGCCTGGAACGAGCTTTTTGCAGTCTTTCTAAGCAACTTGTCATCTGTCCAAAGCCAGATTCAACAGCTTCATATAGTTGCTCCCCGGTATCGGTTAGAGCCACCCCTCGGTAGATACGCTTAAATAATTGTAGGTCCAGTTGTTGCTCTAGGCCACGTATTTGTTGGCTTACTGCCGATTGGGTTGAGCCTAATTCTTGGGCAGCTGCAGTAAAATTCAAATGGCGTGCGGCCACCTCAAAAATTAATAAACTTTGAGCCGAAGGAATGAATTTCTTTAATAACATTAGCTCACCTAATGGTTTCATTAACTTTGGCCTAGTTTACACATTTATTTGCACTGTTAAAATAGCCGATTATAAGGCCTCCCAACTTTACTGGAAAATAGCAAAAAAATATGAGTAAGGCCCGTGTCCAAACAGAACAGTATACTAACTGTCATAGCTAACCCGCTGGCGCTTTCCTCGCCCCGTCCCATTTAAACCTAAAAACAGTAATTGAGTATTAACTAAGATGAAAATTGAACAAGTGACACCTGTTATTGGTGCTGAACTATCAGGCATTGATCTCAACCATCTTAGCTCAAACGAGTTAGACGATATCTATGGGGCGCTAATTGAGCACAAGGTGATTTTTTTTCGTGACCAAAATCTAACACCAGAAGCACACTTAGCCTTTGCCAAAAGCTTTGGTGAGCCAGAGGCCCCTCACCCCATTTACCCAAGCATTGAAGGTTATGAAAATATTGTCTTGCTAAAAAGTGGTGCTGGCAGCAAACCAGACACCAATGATTGGCACAAGGACATGACATTTAAAGCTAGCCCACCCTTCACCAGCATATTGCATGCCATTCAAGTGCCTGATGTGGGCGGTGATACCATGTGGTCTAACACCAACGCGGCATACACTGCGCTGCCATTAATGTGGCAAAATTATTTAACCGACATGGAAGCAATACACGACATCGGCACCTTTAGAAATGACCTGTATGTTAAAGGTGGCATTGAAGCCGTCAACGATGGCCTTAAGAGCACTGGCTCTGCAGTGCATAAAATTGTTGATACACACCCGGTCAGTGGGCTCAAATACCTTAATGTAAATCAATCGTTTACCCGTCATATTATCGGTGAAATACAGGGTGAGAGTGATCGGATACTGCAATACCTATACCAGCATATGGCCAAGCCAGAGTTTCAAGTACGTTTGCGCTGGCGCAACAATACCGTTGCTATGTGGGATAATCGCATCACCCATCACTATGCAATTTGTGAC
>Ga0138257_1058867_pt1 | contig 11069 bp, 14 predicted proteins | sample RNAICE20151110_2_FD_105264 | JGI IMG/M metagenome (GOLD analysis project Ga0138257, IMG submission 105264) | Metatranscriptomics of polar marine prokaryotic and eukaryotic communities from Arthur Harbor ice station, Antarctica -... | ecosystem: Environmental > Aquatic > Marine > Unclassified...
CAACTCTATACACACCGACTCCCAAGTGCACGTCGATGAACCCCTTTTCTCACCTGAGCCGCATGTAATCCAGTTCACGAACTACGAGCCGCTCCAGACCATGGAATAGATATTGAAGTTAAGAAATAAAGATAAAGTAGCGAGGTCCGTAAGGATCGTACCCCCAGACTCGAAGCTCTTCACCGTTACCCCTGCCCGCGCAAAGAGATCGGGCCTCGGCGGAAGTTCAATGGGAGCGAGTGCCAAGCAAGAAGGACTCGATCAGATGAGCACAAAAGTTGCTCCAGGAATGGAGATTTCCTACATCGTTAAATTTGCACCCGAGGCTAAATCCGACTACGCCTTCGACTTGATGGTGCTGACCGAGAGGGAGAAGTTCATCGTCCCCATCAGAGCCATTGGCTGCCGCGCCATGCTCGAGTTCCCCGACTCCCTGGACTTCGGCCTGGTGCCAGTTAAATTCGAAACTGAGAAAGCAGTTATGATTAGGAACATCGGAGAGAAGACCACCAAGTGGCAGATCCACACCCCCCAAGGCTTCAAGATTGACAAGACCGAGGGCATCCTAGAAGTAGGCAAGAGCGAACAGCTTAACTTCGCCTTCGTGCCCCAGCACGCTCGCAAGGTCCGCGAAGAGCTTGTCCTAAGCTACGACAACATGGAGGCTATTATCCCCGTCGTCGGCGAAGCCCACAACGACAACGTTTACCTCTCGAAGACCCACATCCACGCTGACGCCACGAGCATCACGCTGTTCTCCCACCAGTACTACCAGATCCACAACAAGAGTCAAGTCCCCATTGAGTTCTCTTGGAGAGCCTTTGCCACTGAACTCGAAGAGAACGAAAAGAAGATGCGTCTGACCGCTCAACTCAGCCAGGAAGAGAACGAAGAACGCATGGACATCAACCAAGGACAGATGAACGAAGACGACGACGACGATGATGGCAGCCTAGACTCCGATGATTCGTACGACGAGTCTGAGTTGATGGCCAAGGCCCAGAGGAAGAAGGAGAGATCCCTGATTACCCTCAACCGCAAGTACGCCAGCATCAAGAAGGCCGTCGAGGAAGACAAAATGTTATTCCAGGATGAAATCTTCTCTATCGAGCCACTCGAGGGCAAGATCTGGCCCAACACTGAGATGACCTTCTGCATGACTTTCAGACCTCAGGGCCCTTACCACTACTCTTGCACAGCTTTCTGCAACACGACCTGTGCTCAAGACCGCCTCGCTCTTAACCTGACTGGCCAGGGCAAAGGCCCCCAAGCCTCTCTATCTATTACTGAGCTTGACATTGGTGATATCTTCGTCACCAACCAGAAGACCTTCAACCTCTGCATTGAGAACACTGGAGAAATCGACTGCCACTGGAAGCTCATTCCCTTTGAAACTCCATTCGGCTCCAAATTCTAGTTCAACAAGCAGGAAGGCACCCTCGGCGTCAAAGACAACCAGCTTGAGCGGATCGACGTGAAATTCATGTCCGATATCCTAGGAGAGTTTTCCGAAACCTTCCGCTTCGCTCTTGAAGGCAGTTCTGAGATGCTAACCCTGACCTTCAAGGGTCACGTTGTCGCGCCCACGTTCAGATTCTCGGAGGAGGTGATTGACTTTGGAAGAGTGTCTTACAAGTTCCCCGTAAAGAAGACACTTTTCTTGACCAACACATCTGACGTCGAGATCAACTATGTAGTCCGTGTGCCTGGAGATGGACGCTCTCTCAAGAACGAGTTTAACATCACCAACGAGCGCGGAAGCCTCGGCCAGGAGCAGCAAGCCGAAATAACCATCGAATTCGTCCCTGCTACCGCCCAGACTTACGATAACGTTCTGGTCGTCGACCTGGAAGGCGTCGGACAAGACATGCTGGCCGTTCCCATTAAGGCCGAATGCCACGTCCCCAAGGTCAACGTAGAGCCTAAAGACTTCCTTGACTACCAGTCCTGCTTCTTGCGCCACAAGAGCACCAAGGAGATCCGCATCATCAACACCGACAACCTCAAGGCTAAATTTGAAATTACCGTGCAGGATGAACAATCCCAGCGAATTGGAAAGTACTCTGCCGACGTTATGTCTGGAGTCATTGAGCCCTACTCTACTCAAGTGGTTCAGCTCCAACTCTGCACGGAGATCCTCAACAGAATCAGAATCCCAGTCTACATCAAGCTTGAGGGAACCCCCATGCCCGTCCTCCTCACCTTGATGGCTGAGTCCATCGGACCTATCGTCGATGTCGACAAAAAGGAAATTGATTTCAACGCCGTTGACGTCCTCAAGGACGTCCCCGAGAAGCTCACCATCAGAAACGCTTCCTAAATTGACGCCGAATACACCGCCTTCACCAAGACCAAGGAGAGCATCTTCAAAGTTGTCCAACGTCACGGCATCCTAAAGCCTGGCGAGAACAAGGTGATCGACGTTATCTGTCACGCTGACGAAGTCCAAAGATTCCAGGACACCCTCCACATCATTATTAACAATGGAAGTGATTTGGAGGTCAATTTGAAAGCCCGTGGTGTCGGCTCTACCCTCTATTGCAAGCAGGGCCTTGACAAGATCGATTTTGGTACTGAGTACACTTACAAAAACATCCCCAAGCAGTTCTTCCTTGAGAACCGCGGTAGAAAGCAGATGCGAATTGAGTGGCAGAGACAGACCAAGAAGGTCTCGAAGAAGCCTACTGACGCTGCTAAGGACACCGTCGCTAAAGCCAACGCTACCGGAGGCCTAGCCGGCATCTCCGAGAAGGTCGAGGAGGAGCTCCAGTTCGTCTACACAGTCGTCCCGGAAAAAGTGACTCTCAACCCCAAGATGGGAATTATGATCGAATTCCGCGCCAATTCTCAGAAAGTTGGCACCATCGAGGAGCAGTGGATCTGCTCAGTTCAGATCGGAGCCGAGCGCAAGCCTAAGCCCGTCTTCAACTCCAAGGTCTACGGCAAGTTCATCACCCCCTCTCTCAGTTTCAACAACATCGAGAAGGCCTAGATGAGAGGTGAGCGTGGAGGCATCATCCCCCCTAAACTTGATTTCAAATATGTGTGGGAAAAGGGAGTGCCCGCCATGCCCATTTCAAAAGACTTGACTATCAAGAACACTGGCCCTCTCTTGACTGCTATCATGCTCAAGATTGACCAGCCTTTCAGCTGCCCCGTCGACAAGTTGACCCTGCAGTCCGGAGACTCTGATACTGTCAGAATTGACTTCGACCCCAGCATCCAACAGAACCGCTGCTCTGACCACCTCAATGGAAAGCTCGCCATCTCCCACCAGCACCATCCCCACAAGGACACCGTGCTCCTCTAAGGAGAAGTCTGCTTCCCTAACCTGCAGATCCTCCCTCCAAACATCGACTTCGGCTGCATCCTCAACGACACCGGTAAGAAGAAGTACCTCACTCTCACCAACATCTCTGAGATGCCCGTCGCTTACGAGTGGTCCTTCCTTGAAGAAGCTCCTCTGCTGAACGAACAGGACGAAATCGACCAGATGAACGACAGCAAGAAGAAGAAGCGTAAGAAGAAGGCCAAGGCTCTGCCCATCAACGAGGTCTTCGACATCCTACCCGTCAGTGGCATCCTGCAGCCTCATGAGACCGAGAACGTAGAATTCACCTATTACGCCGGCAGTGGCCTGAAGTACTCCGTAATGGCCTCTGCTCAGTTGACGGAGGTCCTGACTACGATGTCCCTATCTCTGGAGACTCCAGTTTCGTCTCTTTCAAGCTCTCTACCAACGAGCTAGATTTCGGCGAAGTTGCCTATAACGAGTCCATCTCCAAGGACTTCTTCATTGAGAATATCGGCAAAGTCCCCTTCGAATTCAACATCAACTTTGGCACTGTCTCTCGTGCTGGAATTGTCGAGTGCAGTCACATGACTGGTAAAGTCATTGCTGGAGATCGCTTCAGAGTTTCAGTCAGATTCTTCCCAGGAATCCCCGACAACATCAGGGAGATGTTCTTGGTTGAGTGCGCTCACTTCCCCGCTGAGAGGTTCACTGTGAAAGCCATTGGAATCTACCCCGGATGCCTCCTGTCATTCCCTAGACAGGATGAGGACGATTTCCAGGACAGATACAACACCGTCCAGGACCAACTGGCTGAGAAGCAAATCTCCTACACCTCAGTGTTCCGTGGCTACGACGCCATGAAGTTGATGCCCCCAGTGTCAAAGAAGTCGACAAGGACGTCGTCGTCATCCTCAAAGAGCCCCCAGTGATGGAGGTTGAAGCTGAGTGCGACAGACAGCTCCTGTGCTCCAAGATCGTCAGCAGAATTAACGAGCAGCTGGAGAACGTCGTAATGGGAGAGCCTAGCATGACCACTGGCCTCCTTGAGTCCATCGCTGACAAGCAGGAGGACACTACTGGTGGCAGAAGAGGCACCAAGACCACCAGAGAGCTTGAGACTATGAGCAAGGCTGGTAAATCCAATGGCTTCTCTGAGATGGACCAGACTCGTGCTGGCGGCATCAAATTCGGTGGAATGACCATCAACCTTGATAACATCAACATTTCTACATACGTTTGCGACTTCGGAAACGTCGTAGTAGGCAGCCAGCGCAAGAAGACCTTCAGATTCACCAACGTTGGTAAGATCCCCGTGTCTTTCCAATTTGACAAGAAGGTCCTCAACAACGCTCAGATCACCATTGAGCCCGACAAGGCCGTGAAGGTGCTTGCTAACCAGTCGGTCATGTTCAACGTGACTTACTCCACCCGCAAGAACAACCCCTATGGCCCCCAGTGCGTGCCCGTGCCAATTGAGATTAAGAATGGTCCTACCTACACCATCAAGTTCACCTCTAGGCTCACTATCCCTGAGCTCAGCATGTCTACAGAGCTGCTCGATTTTGGGAAGGTCTGCGTCAACACACGCAAGACTGTTAAAATTAGACTTGAGAACAAATAGGAAGTCCCTTGCGAGTGGAAATTCTGCGCCAAGAGCCCCATGCCTGAGGTGATGATGGTTGGTGGCGGCGCGCGTGCTGACAAGGAAGGTGACAGATTCCAGGTGTGGCCTCACTCTGGTCTCCTCCTCCCCGGGTAACGCACCACTATCGACGTGCTCTTCACACCTAACGGTGATAAGCCCTTCACCCAGAAGCTGGCTTTCAAGTGCACAGATAACCCTCGCCAGTTCATCCTGAACACCAAGGGTCAGGGCATCAACTACATGGTCGATTTCAACCAAGACACCATCCAGCTCGATCCCGTCCTTCCCTACGACTCTTCAGCCATCGCGTGCTTTGAATTGACCAACAACATGGAGAACCCTATCGAAGTCTACTCCCTTGACTTTGACAAAATGTACCATGAAGAAGAGTCTATTCTCCGCCGCATGGATAACTTCTAAATCCACGGAGCCAACGAGCCTATCTTCCTGCCTCTCAGACGCCCTGGTATGGACTTCTGGCCTTCTATCCGCGACCAGGATGAGAAGAAGACTGCCTTAGAAGGCGTCAAGGCTCAGATCTAGGCTTGCGATGACAAGCTAAAGGCACTCGACGACGAGGTTGAGGCTTACAATGAGTACTACAGACTCAAGAAGGAGCGAGAGGACGCTCCCGCTGAAGAGGTCAAGAGCCAGGCCGCCGCCTCTAACGTCGAAGCCGAAGCTGAAGCTAAGGAGCCCGTTGAGCTTCCCGCAGAGCCTACCCGCGAACTCGAGGCTGTCGAAGAAGAGCGCACTGCTCTTAACGAAGAGAAAATTTAACATTAAAATAAGTTAGATGAACTCCTTCAGGACTAAATCGAAGTAAAACTCCCTCCTCCAGTAAAAAACGAGAACAAATTGAATGTTTTCTTGATCGGACCTGACAAGTGCGGAAAGACTACTGCTGCCACCTACATGGCTCAGGAGCACCAGAGGTGTGTCATCCGCCTTGACCAAATTGTGGATTTCTGGCAGAAGCGTAACCACCCCCTTTACGAAGAAGCTAAGGAGTACCTGGATGAGAGGCAAGTTGAACTTGAAGAAAGGAAGCTTGAGGAGTCCAAGAAAAAGAAGAAGAAGCTGAAGCCTGGTGAAGTGGACGAGTCCGCCATCAACGAAGCTGAGTACGGCTACCTTAAAAAAGAACTCATCATACGTATGCTTAACAAGAGGCTTGAAGAAGAGGACTGCAACGCCGGTGCTATCTACGACTGCCTCGCCTCTGAATACTGGGAGGACGAAAAGGCCGCCATTGAGATTATCTGCGAGACCCAGCCAGAGCAGAACATCCAGATGGTCCTATTCAACTTCCAGACTGAGAGACAGGGAGAGCCTCTCACACCTGAAGAGGAAGAGAAAGCGGAGAGAGAGTCCCACATCAAGTAAGACGAAGAGCCCATGGCTGTGTGCACTAACTACCGCTACCAGCGCAGAAACGACCCCAAATTCAAGGTGGCAGTCGAAGACGACAAGAAGGACAACGAGCAGTCCAAGGAGGAACTTGAGAAGCTCGCTCCCAGCAAGAAGAAGACTGTTGTCGTTAAGAAGGGACCCGCTAAGAGAGGCGAAAAGAAGGATCCTTCCCAGGATGCTGCTAACAAGAAAATCGCTGAGGAGGCTGAGATGGAGCGCAAAAAGAAGGAACTTGAAATTGAGCGTAAACGCGCTGCTGATGCTGCCCGCGAAAGCTAGAAGCCCAAGGACTACACGCCTGAAGATAAGTATGCTTACGCCAAATACGCTGAGGAGATGTCCACCTTCTTCGGAGAGCTTATCGCTCGTCAGAAAGCTGGCCTCACCAGGGAGGAAGCTATCGCTCAACAGCAAGAGGCCTCTGTTAGAGATTCTTAAGCTTAAATCGACCCCGCGGCTGAGGAGAAGCCCGCGGAAGAGAAGATTCCCGTCAACTACGGAAGCCGCACTATCCGTGATAAGTTCATTGACTATGACTTCACTTACATGTGTGAGAAGATCTGTCACATCGTCCCTGAGCCTATGTGGCCCGATCCCGACAAGGAACCCCTCCCTCCTGCTCTGATTAACTCTATCATCAAGAAGGTTCCTGCCCGTGAAGACCGCCCTGAGATCACCAGCTACTCCATCTGGACTCCCATGCCTGAAGATCTTAAACCTGACCTCGAGGATTAAGCCGACTTGGAAGGAGATGTCAATGAAGACGAAGAAGGAAAGGAGAAGCTCCCTGCGATGACTGAGAAACCCACCCGCTGGATCTTAGGGTCCAAGGAGACCAAGAAACTCTACGTTAAATTCTTCTCTACCAAGGTTGGCTCATTCAACCAGATCCTGGAATTCGAGATTGTCGGCTCTTACAGGCCCTTCAAGCTGAAGTTGCAAGGAACCTGCGAGTTCCCCACTGTCAGTCAAGCTCCTAGAAATGTCTTCTTGACCCAGAAGAGACTCAGACCACCTACTGCTCCTGAAAGCTACTTGTCCAAGTGCTATATCAACTCTGAAGGCTGCTTTGATTTCGGACCCCTTCTCATCAAGAAAGACCCGGAGAAGAGAAGCACTGACATTGCCAAGCCTAACAGCACTTTCTTCTAGATTACTAACAATGGAAAGTACAAGCTAGATGCTACCTTTGTCCTAAAATCCAGCTTGCCTGCTGAAGAAAGACTCGCCTCTGACGAAGGTATCCACCCCGACAAATCTCCTTTCATTATGGACCCTGAGGAGATGTCCCTTGGTGTTGGCGAAACAAAGAACCTCAACGTGTTCGCTTTCCCTCAAGAAGCTGTCCCATACAACGACCAGGTAATCGTGCTCATCAAGGATAACCCCAACCCTGCTATCTTCCCCGTCCAGTGCTTGGGAGCTAAGCCCGTGGTTACCGTCAACCAGGAGAAAATTGAATTTGAGCGTGCCCTGATCGATAAGACTAACATGAAGACTCTGATCCTAACCAACACCAGTTCTATCCCAGTCCACTGGCGCTTGACCGGGTGTGATAAGCTTCCTGAAGAATTCGAAGTGTCCATCCAGAAGTCTGAGCCTAACAAGCCTCTGAAACCCTGCGGAGTCCAAGAGATCAACATCTCCTTCAAAGCTATCTAAGAAAAGAAATTCACGGAGAATATTGTGCTTGAAGTAGAAGATGTGGAAGACCAAGGCATCAAGCAAGAGAACAAGACCATCGTTCTTGAGGCCGAGTCCTTCAAAATATCTCTCAGCGAGCTCCAGCAGGAATTAGACTTTGAAGCCGTAAGGGTCGGCGAACCCAAGACGCTCACAATTCCCCTTAAGAACCAGGGCATCTACCCCATCAAGTACAACTTCACTATGCTAAAGTAATCTACTATTGAGAACTTCACCATAGAACCCATGGAGGAGAAGCTTGAGCCTGGTCAGGAGAGAAACATCCAAGTGCGCTTCCTCAGCCAGAAGGAGCTCAAACTGAAGACTAACACCAGCACCTCTGACATTATGCTGAACATTGTTGAAGGAGACTTACTTGACAAGTTCAAGTCCATCCCTATCTTGGTCAACGTCAATGCTGTCTTCAGTAAGTACTCCATCTCCCCTCTCAGGAACATCAACTTCGGACCTATGCAGTTTGGAGAGCAGCAGACTCGCACCTTTGAGATCAGAAATGAAGGCCTGTTTGACTTCAAGTATAACATCTGCGATAGCCAGGACGAAGAGGCTAAGGCCAAGATTAAGGAGGAACGCAAGGCTGAGTTCGATGCTAGACTTGGCGGCGAAGAAGAAGCTAAAGATGACAAGGGTGCTAAGGGAAAGAAGGAAGCTCCCAAGGCTCCCGCTAAAGGAGGTAAGGGTGGTAAAGATGCCGTCCCCGATGGTACCGTCTGCAAGGTGACTCAGTATGATATCTCCCCAGCCATCGGCTCTGTCACGCCTGGTCAGAGCGCCATCATCACCGTTGTCTTCAACGCCCAAGGAGACTAGCTTTATGACAACACTCTCGCTCTAGACATTGCTAACAGAGATCCTACGATCATGCCTGATGGAATCCCCTTCCAACTCATGGCTGAGAGCTCTCACCCTGGAATTAACACCAAGGACGTTGAGCAGATCTTCGAAGAGCAGACTGTCATCCCCTCTCTCGACCCCTCGATCAACACCCAGACTGTCATCAGCTCCAGCCTCTTCTCTGTCCAAGAGAACGTGTTCTGGTTCGGTACTCTGGTCGCGTCTAAGAACCCCGAAGGTGCTAAGGAAAAGTTCAAGATTATGAACCCCAACAAGATTCCTTGCACCGTTAAATTCGAAGTGAAGCCTAGAGGACAGAGCAAGTCTGAAGGATTCGCTTTCGAGGTAGAGCCTAAGGGTCTTACGATCGAGCCTCACAAGCACAAATATGTGACTGTAAACTTCCTGCCCACCGCTATGATGCAATACGGAGGAATTTTCGAGGCTATGGTCGACAATGGTGACCCAGAATCTAAGATGGGTAAGCTCGTGTTCGAGCTGCGTGGTGAAGGCACTCTACCAACTTTGTAAGTTGAGAAGCCAACCGAAGCCGAAGCAGATGGAACCCCCGCTCTTCGCTTCCGTAAAACTCGCATCGGAAAGGACTGCATCATGTCCATCGTTCTCAAGAATGAAGGTCAGGTGCCAGCCACGGTCCGCTTTGATGCCATTACGAACGATTGCTTCACCTTCGAGGGTGGCAGTTTGTCTCACACCATCACCTAGAAAGCCTACAATGGCTTTGATATCCGCTACAGACCCAAGGTGGCCAACCAGGACAAGTTCATGCTCACTTTCTCCACTCTAAACAATGTTTACGAACAGCACAAGGTCCTCCTCATGGGAACTGGTTACGAAGAATCGGTTACCTTCGAAGGCCTACCCGACGAAGCTGAAGATGAGCTGAACATCGGAGACTGTGTGATTGGCAAGGCTAAGGCTGTGTCCTTCATGCTTGCCAACAATGGCGACTCTCACGTGAAGTTCAGATGGAACTAGGGAGAGAAGGATGAATTCAGATTCTACCCTTCTGAGGGCCATCTCAAGGCTCACAGCAACAAGCGCATCAAGGTAATGGTTAAGGGAACCAAGACTCAGAAATATGACAAGTCTGACCTTGACTGCGAGCTAACCAACATTGCCCACGTTGGAGAGTACCAAGACTGGGACGACACCATGAAGACTCTCCGCATGGTCAGACCTTCTGAGCACAAGAAAATTATGCGTGACCGCGAGAAGGCTGAAGTTGAGAGACTGGAACAGGCTGAAATTCGTGCCCAGGCCGCAGCTGGAAAGAAAGCCGCTCCCGCAAAGAAGCCTGCCAAGGGCGAAGTCGCGGAAGAAGAAATCGTTATTGATGAGAGTGAGGACGCTAACGTGGAGCTAATTGAAGTTATCGACGAGCCAGAAAACAACAAAATCGAAGGCAGCGAGCCCAAGGTTGTGAAGCTGAAGGCCAGTTGCGTGATCGACTACACCAATTATGAGATGGCTAGTCAGGAGATTGCCTTCAAGCCTACTTTGATGTACGCATCTCGCAGCTACAAATTCTCCATCAAGAACACGTCCCTCATCAACTTGGACTTCAATTTCAAGATCGCTAACACTTCTACTGGAATCCTAGACGCTGGTCCATACAGCATCATTCCTAAGAAGGGGTCCATCGCCCCAGGATGCGACGACAACTTCATCGTGAAGTACTCCCCCATTGAAGTTGAGGCTGACAACAAGCGCCTCTTGTCTGCTAACATTCGCAACCTCGATCCCGAGAAGGAGAAGCTTATCATCAACGTGAATGGTATCGCTGAACGCCCTATTATCCACTTTGAGCTTCCCCCTACCAACTACAGGGAGCGCAAGGAGAAGGACATGACTCCCGTTGACGCTAAGTTCAAGATTATTGAATTTGACAGTCTTGGCACCAACATCCGCAACACCAAGAGATTCATGGCTGTCAACCCAACTGCCAGTGGGTACGAGTACGAGTGGGAGGAGTTGCAGGAGGAAGGCAAGGCTCTCAAGCCTATGTTCAAGTGTGTCAACCCCAAGGGCTTAATCTTGTCCGGAAAGAAGAGTGAAATGGTGTTTGAGTATACCCCAGACAACATTGGCGAGCACGAGTCCCGCTGGCTCTTCAAGATCCCCTCCGAGAACATCCAGCAGTACTTCTTGGTGGTC
>Ga0138257_1091616_pt1 | contig 10905 bp, 10 predicted proteins | sample RNAICE20151110_2_FD_105264 | JGI IMG/M metagenome (GOLD analysis project Ga0138257, IMG submission 105264) | Metatranscriptomics of polar marine prokaryotic and eukaryotic communities from Arthur Harbor ice station, Antarctica -... | ecosystem: Environmental > Aquatic > Marine > Unclassified...
CCGGCGTCTTTTGAAAAAAAGGCCTATGAGTTTGGAGCTTAACTATAACGTCACACATAAACCGGCACATGGTTCTGGGTGTTGGGGGTCTGCTTTAAGACTTCTGATCGAATCGTGGTTTCTATTTTTCTTTTACAAAAAGTTTAAGTAGAACGAGGGTTTATGGAGGCCTAACCCATACAAAGGAAATTAAAATGACTAAAGTAAGTATGCGCGACCTGCTCAAAGCCGGCGCCCACTTCGGCCACCAGACCCGCTACTGGAACCCAAAAATGGGTCAGTATATTTTTGGTGCTCGTAATAAGATACATATCATCAACCTTGATCAAACTTTGCCAGCCTTGAACGAAGCCCTCGCTATCGTTGAGAACATGGCTTCCAACAAGAACAAGGTATTATTCGTTGGCACCAAGCGTGCGGCAGGTAAGCTGATCAAAGAACACGCTAGCCGTGTTGGTATGCCTTACGTGAACCACCGTTGGTTAGGTGGTATGTTGACAAACTATAAGACTATCCGTCAGTCAATTACCCGCTTTCGGACCTTAGAAACTCAGTTCAACGATGGTACCTCTGAGCAATTAACGAAAAAAGAAGCGTTGATGCGTCAACGTGAAATGGAAAAGCTTGAACGTGCAATCGGCGGCATTAAGGATATGGGCGGTCTTCCAGACGCTTTATTTGTTGTTGATGTAGAGCATGAGCGTATTGCCATTAACGAAGCTAACAAACTGGGCATTCCTGTCATTGGGATTGTTGATACAAATAGCAACCCTGATGGCATCGATTATGTAATCCCTGCCAACGACGATGCTTTGCGCGCCATAGAAATTTACGTTTCTGCGATGGCTGATGCATGTGCATCGGGCAAAGACGACGGCACCTCAGTCGCTGGCGAGTTCGTAGAAGTTGCCGAAGAAGAAGTGTCTGCACCTGCCGAGTAAGTCTAAACCTTGGGTTTAGCATGGTGAATACGTAAAAGGGAGCTTGGCTCCCTTTTTTTTTAACGACGTCCAGTTGGGCGTTGAGAACCTAATTTGAGGATTTTCTAATGGCTGCAATCTCTGCATCTATGGTTAAAGAACTGCGTGAGCGCACAAGCTTGGGCATGATGGATTGTAAAAAGGCACTTGCTGCTGCTGACGGTAACATTGAGCAGGCGATTGAAGACTTGCGCAAATCCAGTGGTATGAAAGCTGCTAAGAAAGCAGGTCGGACTGCGGCTGAAGGTGTTGTTTGTGCAAAGGTTGCAGCTGATAACTCCTTTGGTGTGTTAGTTGAAGTGAACTCAGAAACTGACTTTGCTGCCCGTGATGAAGGCTTCTTAGCCTTTGTAACTCAGGTGACTGATGCAGCGTTTGCTGCTAAGCAAGATGATATGGCCGTATTAATGCAGGGTGAATTATCTGATGCGCGTGAGGCATTAGTGCAAAAAATTGGTGAAAACATTACTCCCCGTCGCATTGTCATGCTTGAAGCGGCTAATGTTGCTGCCTATGTGCACAGTAATAATAAAGTGGCCACTCTGATCGCCTTGACTGCTGGAGAAAGTGAGTTGGCTAAAAATATTGCTATGCATGTGACAGCCACTAATCCGCGAGTGATTAGTCGTGAAGACATGACGGTTGAAGAAGTGGACAAAGAAAAAGAAATTATCAAGGCCCAGCCAGACATGGCAGGCAAGCCAGACGCTATCGTTGATAAGATGATGATGGGTCGCATTAATAAGTTTTTGGCTGAAAATAGCCTCACTGAGCAGCCCTTTGTCAAAAACCCAGATGAAAAAATCAGTGATTTATTAAACGCTGTATCCGCATCTGTGACTGCCTTTAATCGTTTAGAAGTTGGTGAAGGCATTGAAGTGGAAGAAGTTGATTTTGCAGCAGAAGTGGCACAGCAGCTAAAGGGTTAAGATCTTTTGCTTGTATAAAGCGTCGCCATAGTGGATGAGTCCATTATGGTGGCGTTTTTTTTTGATATAAGTTCAAGGCTAACTTGCCCTTGGGCTGCTAATACGTCACTATTCTAGGGTTTTAAAAGCGCGATGCTTTGGGACCTGGAATGGGGTTTGTGTAGACTAATATTTTGGAGAATATAAATGCCAGTTTCTGATAAGCGACAGCCTCGGTATAAGCGAATTTTGCTTAAACTTAGTGGAGAAGCACTGATGGGCAGCGAAAACTTTGGTATTGATCCCAAGGTTTTAGATCGGATGGCCCTCGAGATTGGCCAGTTAGTAGGCATTGGGGTGCAGGTGGGCTTGGTCATTGGAGGTGGTAATTTATTTCGTGGCGCTGCCCTGAGTGAAGCAGGAATGGATCGTGTAACGGGCGACCACATGGGCATGCTGGCGACCGTCATGAACGCTTTAGCCATGCGTGATGCCTTAGAGCGCTCTAATATTACTACTCGGGTCATGTCTGCAATCCCAATGAGTGGGGTGGTAGACCATTATGACCGCCGCAATGCCATGTTGTATTTGTCACAGGGCAATGTGGTTATTTTTTCTGCAGGCACTGGTAACCCCTTTTTTACTACGGATTCAGCGGCTTCATTACGTGGTATAGAAATTGAAGCAGACGTGGTCCTCAAAGCCACAAAAGTAGATGGGGTTTATGATTCTGATCCCGTTATCAATTCCCATGCGGTCAAGTATGACTACATTACCTTTGATGAAGCAATCGAAAAGCAATTAGGTATCATGGACCTCACGGCTATGTGTTTATGCCGTGATCAAGAGATGCCCGTGCGGGTATTTAATATGAATAAACCAGGGGCCTTGGTCAATTTAGTGGTGGGTGGTCATGAAGGCACCTTGGTCAATGTGACAATGCCAAAAGGCGGAGAATGAAATGATTAATGATATCCAGCAAGATGCTGATAGTCGCATGGACAAGAGTGTAACGGCCCTGAGTGAAGCTTTTAAACGGATCCGCACGGGCCGTGCTCATCCGAGTATTTTAGATAGTGTCATGGTGTCTTATTATGGGAGTGATACTCCTCTTAACCAATTGGCTAATATCTCGGTTGAAGATGGCCGCTGTTTAGCCGTATCACCGTGGGAAAAGCCCATGGTGCCAGAGATAGAAAAAGCCATTATGAAAGCTAACTTGGGGCTCAACCCATCAACATCTGGAGATTTAATTAGAGTCCCTATGCCAGCGTTAACAGAAGAAACTCGGAAAAGTTTTATTCGAGGAGCGCGTGAAGAAGCTGAAAAAGCCCGCGTGTCTGTGCGCAGTATTCGTCGAGATGCCAATGGAGACATAAAAGAGCTCTTAAAAGACAAGGATATCTCAGAAGATGATGCGCGCCGCGGAGAAGATATGGTGCAAAAGGTCACAGATGCCCATGTGGCAAAGATCGAAGCTGCGCTCATTGCCAAAGAAAAGGATTTGATGGAGGTCTAATCGATATCACTATGTCTAATAATGCTCACCCAAAGGATTAAAGCATGACCGACCCGCGTCACACTATTCTAGCCCAAAAGCTGGAATTGCTGCCTGAGCATGTCGCCATTATTATGGACGGTAACAATCGCTGGGCTAAAAATCAGAATTTAACGGGTGTGGCGGGCCATAAAGCAGGTTTGGGTGCCGTTAGGGCAGTGATTGAAACTGCGGTGCACTATAAAATTCCAGCACTGACTCTTTTTGCATTTAGCAGTGAAAATTGGCGCAGGCCTGCGCTTGAAGTGAAAGCTTTGATGGACCTGTTTGTATTCGTATTAAAGCGCGAAGTCAATAAGTTACATGACAATAATATTCGTTTACGTATTATAGGTGATGTCGCAGGCTTGAGCTCTGAACTGCAAAAGCTGATAGTGGCTGCTGAAACCAAAACACTATCTAATACTGGGTTGCAGTTATCCATCGCTGCTAACTATGGAGGTCGTTGGGATATTCTAGAGGCGGCTAAAAAAATGTCCATAGAACTCCAGCAGACAGGTAACACCCCAGACACTATATGTGAGGGTGATTTTGGTAAATATCTGTGTTTGGGGGACTTACCGGCTATTGACTTATGCATTCGCACTAGTGGTGAGCAGCGCATCAGTAATTTTTTGCTTTGGCAAATGGCCTATGCAGAATTGGTGTTTGTTGATACGCTCTGGCCAGAATTTAAACATCAAAAAATGGTAGATACCTTGGTTCAATTTGGTCAGAGGCAAAGAAGATTTGGCCAAACAGATGGGCAATTAGTGCAGCAAGAATCAAATGTTTAACCAAGGATAGGCTGGCCCCTTTGACCAAATATAAAATAATAATATGCTGAAATCTAGAATTGCTACCGCTTTGATTATTGCGCCACTTACATTAGCTGCGGTATTCTTTTTACCCCCTCAAGCGTTTGCTTCATTTATGGCCCTTATTGTGCTGATGGCGGCTTGGGAATGGACAGCAATGATGCGACTGGTGAGCCGAACCCAGCGCACAGTTTATATTTTGGCAGTTCTATTTGCTATTGTGGTGGTGCAGAAAACGCTACCCTACTTTGAACAGGCGATCTTCTTTGTTGCGTCTGTTTGGTGGCTAATTGCGACGGTGTTAGTCATGCTTTACCCCAGAGCTTCTGGGCTCTGGTGTGGGCGCGTAAGTAAGGGAGTGGTTGGCTTCTTGGTACTGGTGCCAACATGGGCTGCGATGATCTATATTCGCGAATTGACCCAGGGCCCTTGGTTGATCGTCTATATGTTTTTGTTGGTATGGGGCGCAGATACGGGGGCTTATTTTGCGGGTAAGCGATTTGGTAAACGTAAACTTATGCCCCGTGTCAGTCCTGCTAAATCGTGGGCGGGCGTTGGTGGGGCCTCTGTGACTGTCCTTTTGGTCACTATGATGACCCAACAACACCTCCACTTTTCCCAAAACTTGTCCTTTGGTATTTATATCCTAGCCTTAGTGCTGTTGTTTGTCTCTGTAGTAGGGGATTTAACAGAAAGCATGTTTAAGCGCCAATGTGGCATTAAAGATAGTGGTTCAATATTGCCAGGGCATGGTGGAATTATGGATCGCATTGATAGCGTAACAGCGGCGGCGCCCGTGTTTGCCTTGTGTCTTATTTTTTTTGATAAATAGGGTTTGATCATATAATGGCAATAACTATTTTAACAACTCTCTTTGCTTTAGCGGTGCTTGTGACTGTGCATGAAGCGGGGCATTACTTTGTGGCGCGATGGTGTGGCGTAAAAGTCATCCGTTTTTCTGTAGGATTTGGACGCCCTATCGTTAAAAAACTAGGTAAAGATGGTACTGAATACGTATTTGCATGGCTGCCTTTAGGAGGCTACGTGCGCATGTTAGACTCGCGCAATGATGAGGTAGATGCAAAGCACCTTAGCAGCGCCTTCGATCAGAAATCACCCTGGCAGCGCATTGCGATTGTAGTTGCGGGGCCTCTGGTGAATCTGATATTTGCTGGATTGCTTTATGCTGTTGTGCATGTGGTGGGTACCCCTCAGTTGATCCCTGTGGCTGTGGCCATTGATAAAGGGGAGCTTGGATTTGAATTGCCGCAACGCATTATAGCTATTGATGGTCATGCAACTCCCACATGGGAGGCTGTTAATATTGCCCTTGCTAAACGCATCGGTGAAACAGCCAGTATCAGGCTATCCATACAGACACTTGACGAGCAGGTATTGCAAGAACAAGCCATTTTGGTTAATCAATTGGATGCATTACCAGTTTTAGGCAACCAGGAAGAGCGTTTCTTTGCAGTGACACAGTGGATGTCAGCTTCTGTGCAAGTGAGCCCTTTGAGCCAGTTGGGTTTAAAGCCTTGGCGGCCAGATGTACCAGTGTTGCTCAACTATATTGTCCCTTTAGGACCTGCAGAGATAGCGGGTTTAAAGTTAGGTGACACAATACTAGCGGTCAATAATCAACCTATGGTGGGCTATAACGAGTTTGTTGACTTTATTCAGGGTCAAGCAGACATGCGCGTTATGGTAACCCTTGAGCGATCGTTGCAGCGCCTAGAAGTGCCCGTCCAGCTGGGCTCTTATGTTAACGAGGTGGGCAAACGTGTCGGCCGAATCGGTATTGGTGTGGCGCCTATTGAGTGGCCTCAGTCTATGCGCTTTCAACAGCAACTGGGAGTGTTTGATGGCTTGGTAGCGGGTGGTCAGCAGACCTTAGAAATGGCAGCCTTGACCCTAAGTTTTTTAGGCCGCATGGTTCAAGGCCTTGTTTCTATTGAGCATTTAAGTGGGCCTATTAGTATTGCTAAAATTGCTGGAGCCTCGGCGGAATCTGGTGTTATTGCCTTTATTAGTTTCATGGCTTATTTAAGTGTCAGTTTGGGTGTACTAAACCTATTGCCAGTTCCTATGCTGGATGGCGGACATTTGTTATATTACCTTGTAGAAGTCATCACGGGCCGTAAAGTGCCTGAAAATATCCAAGCTATCGGTTTACGAATTGGTATGGCGTTAGTGTTTAGCATTATGATTATCGCAGTGGCTAATGATCTGATGCGACTTTAATCTTATTTTAGGTTAGTAGAAATATGAAAAAAATAATTTTAGGTGTGTTGTTAAGCTGCACGTTGATGGCTTCACATGTGGCCTTGGCTTTGGGCTTCACCATTGAAGATATCCGCATTGAAGGTTTACAGAGGCTTTCGTCAAGCCAAGCTTTTGCAGAATTGCCTTTGAAAGTGGGTGATACCGCAGATGAGCGCACCCTTGCTTATGCCACTCGAACGCTATTTAAAAGTGGCTTTTTTGAAGATATTCGGTTGGAGCAAGAAGGTAATTTATTGTTGGTAGTTGTGCAAGAGCGCCCAGCGATTGGTTTTATTGGCCTTGAAGGTAATTCAATTATTAAAACTGAAGACCTTCGCTTAGGATTAGGTGCTGCAGGACTGAAGGAAGGAGAGATTTTCAAACGCGCTACCTTGGCTCAAATAGAGTTAGAGCTCGAGCGGCAATATAACCGCCAAGGAAGATACGCTGTGTTAGTGGAGTCTGTGGTCAAGGACTTAGGTGAAAATCGTGTTTCCATTGACGTTAAAGTTAATGAAGGCGTCACCTCTTCAATTGGCTACATTAATATTATTGGCAATGACAGTGTTGCTGATGATCAGTTAATAGATCTAATGAGCCTACAAACCCCTGGCTTTTGGACGTTATTTACTAAGGATGATCAGTATTCCCGCGAAAAACTTACGGCAGACCTAGAAAATATCCGATCTTATTACTTAAACAAAGGCTACGTTCTGTTTAATATTGAATCTACCCAAGTGGCGATTTCTGAAGACAAAGCGGATGTCTTCATTACCATCAACGTCACTGAGGGCGCTCAATATAATATAGGCAAACTAAGTCTGGCAGGTCAATATGATATTGAAGAAGCAGAGATATGGCCCCTTATTAATGCTGACTCGGGTCAGATATTTTCTCGGGAAATTCTAATTGATGCTGCCGCAGACGTGCGTCAATTATTTGGAGATAATGGATTTGCCTTCGCCGATGTGGAACCCGTTCCTTTAGTGAATGAAGCAGACAAAACGGTTGACGTCCAGTATCAGATTAGATCGGGCAAACGTACCTATGTACGCCGCATCAATTTCCGTGGTAATACTCGCACTAGTGATGATGTTTTGCGTCGTGAGATGCGTCAGATGGAAGGTGGAGTGGCTTCCATGGCAGATATAACAGCATCAAAATTACGCCTTCAACGCTTAGGTTTCTTCAATAATATAGCCGTAGAAACAGTGCCTGTATCGGGTACCGATGACCAGCTAGATGTAGACTTTGAAGTTGAAGAAGGGTTGACTGCAGATTGGTCGATCATGCTAGGCTACAGTGATGGCGAAGGTGCTTTCTTTGGTGGTTCAGTGAATCAAAATAACTTTTTGGGCACGGGCAATAAGATGGAAGCATCTTTTACATCAAGTAGCAGCACCGATTCATATAAATTTAGCTACCTTAACCCTTATTACACTGTGGATGGTGTTAGTAGAGGTGCTGATGTGTACTATACCAAGCGAGACTTTTCCAAAGTCGATGTGAGTAACTTCGCCACAGATACCGTAGGCTTTGATATGCGCTTTGGGTATCCAATTAACGATGACACTCGTCTGGACTTTACCTTAGGGTATCAGCGTATTGACCTAGAGCTAGGCACAGCTGCTGCATCCGAAGCGACCAGTTTTGTAGCTGCAGAGGGAAAGCAGTATAAGCAATTTAAAACCTCAGTAAATTGGAACAACAATACCTTAAATGACTTTTGGTACCCAACAAATGGCTCCTCACACGGGGTTAACCTAGACTTGGCCCTGCCCAACAGTGACTTGAACTTTTATCAACTGAGTTATAACTACCGTAACTTCATACCTATGAATTACACAGAATCTCTTGTCTTTTCCACAGGTGCTCGAGTGGGCGTTATAGGCGCCTATGGTTCTACTAGCACGACCCCCTTCTTTGCCAACTACTTTGCCGGTGGTTTTGGCAGTGTGCGTGGTTTTTCTAACAACTCTTTAGGTCCTAAAAGTGCCTCGAATAGCAAGCCATTGGGTGGTCAGTTGCTTACCACTGCCTCTGCAGAGCTAATTTTCCCAATGTTCAATGATAACCCATCAGTACGTACATCATTGTTTGTTGATGTAGGTAACGTCCACACAACTGGGGAATTCTCAGCAGCCGATCTAAGATCTGCTGGTGGTCTAAACCTAGCGTGGTTGACGCCAGTGGGACCCTTAACCTTAGTTGTGGCAACTCCGTTAAAACAAAAAACAGGTGACTTAACACAGTCAACCCATATTACATTAGGTCGCTCGTTCTAACCCAGCCTCACAAGGAATAATAATGAATAAAGTGAAGTTAACTTTCAATACTGTGGCCTTTGTCCTCTGCTTGAGTTTGCCACAATGGGTCTTAGCCAATGCTATTGTTGTACTCAAAGTAGAACAGGCTGTTTTTGCTACAGGAAAAGCCATCGCTTTAGGAAAAAGCTTGTCGGCACAACTTGAACCTCAAGCGCTGCGCTTTGATACTATTGGGAAAAAATTGCAGGCCTCACAGCAGCGTATGGTGGCTGACAAAGACCTAATGAGTAGTGATGAGGTGCAACAGCTTGAAGCAGATATTCAAACTTTAAACATCGAATTTCAGCAGCTGCAACAGTACTTAAAAAAATTCCAAAGCCCAAGCTGAACAAGAATTCTTAGCAAGTATGCGTCCAGCTTTGGATAAAGTATTACGACAATTGATCAAAGCAAACAATATTTCTTTAATTGTTAATGGCCAATCTGTGATCTACAACAGTGACGCGATTGATATTACTCCTAAGGTCGTTGAGCTGCTGAATTTGGAGCCATAAGTGGATCAGTTAGCTTTAGGTGCTGTGGCCGAACTTATTGGTGCTAAATTAGAAGGTGACCCAAATCACCTTGTTTCTGGCTTAGCCACCTTAGCCTCTGCATTACCTCATCAAGTGAGCTTTTTGGCTAATATGAAGTATGCGCACCAGCTAGATTCTAGCCAAGCAGGTGCGGTTATTTTGCATGCTGATCAAGCTCAGCTGTTTTCTGGACACTGCCTAGTTTTAGAAAACCCTTACTTGGGCTATGCAAAACTCTCACAATCTTTTGCGCCCATACCTTATTTTAGTGCCATTGATAAAACGGCCCAAGTCGACCCCACAGCTATACTCGGTCGTGGCGTTAATTTAGCGGCAGGCACTGTGATAGGACCCTATGTGAATCTAGGAAATCATGTTTCTATTGGTCCCAACAGTGTGGTGGGGTCTCATTCTAAGATTGGAGAACACACTAACATTGCAGCTAACGTGACCTTGTATCATGACATTGAGGTGGGTGCCCACTGCAGGATTCACAGCGGCGCAGTGATTGGCGCCGATGGGTTTGGTTTTGCTAAGGATGGCCCTGACTGGGTTAAGATCGCCCAATTAGGTGGTGTCATCATAGATGATCATGTTGAAGTGGGTGCTGGTACCACCATAGATCGTGGGGCTTTAGATAACACTATTATAGGCTATGGTGTTAAGCTAGATAACCAAGTACAAATTGCCCATAATGTAGTGCTGGGTGATTACACTGCGATCGCAGGTTGCACTGCGATTGCGGGCAGTACAAAATTAGGCAAGCATTGCACCATAGCAGGGGCATGCGGCATTACTGGGCATTTGACCCTAGTTGATGGTGTGCATGTGACGGCCATGTCTCTAGTAACACATTCTATTACTGAGCCTGGGGCCTATTCATCGGGTACAGGTTTAGATAAGAATCAAAAATGGCGCCGCAACGCCACGCGTTTTAAGCAGCTTGAGCAGATGGCCAAGCGCCTTAAACAACTCGAATTAGAAATTGTACAGCTACGCAACTGATCAATATCAAAAGCACTTCAAAAGGAATGTACAACCATGGTTATGGATGTCAAAGAAATTAGAGAGTATTTACCTCATCGTTACCCATTTTTATTAGTCGATAGAGTCACAGAGCTGAATTTAGGTGACTCCATAGTGGCCTATAAAAATGTCACAGTGAACGAACCTTTCTTTAATGGACATTTTCCTGATCATCCGGTCATGCCAGGTGTTTTAGTGATAGAAGCGATGGCCCAGGCTGCTGGCATCCTTGGTTTTAAGACCATGGACAAAACCCCACAAGACGGATCTATCTATTATTTTGTGGGTTCTGATAAATTACGATTTAAACGTCCCGTAGTGCCTGGTGATAAACTTCAGTTAGATGCGGCCATCGTCTCTGAAAAACGCGGTATCTGGAAGTTTGATTGTCGGGCCAGTGTGGACGGTCAGTTAGTTGCTTCGGCAACCATTTTATGTGCAGACAGGAAGGTTGAGTGACCCAGCCATTGATTCATGAAACAGCTATTATTGATACTAGCGCTCGTATCGCTGCAGATGTGGAAATTGGTCC